>SDBU01003394.1_pt1 | contig 20287 bp, 16 predicted proteins | sample 2277071 | NCBI WGS metagenome assembly SDBU01 (sample SAMN10397929, study PRJNA504765) | marine sediment metagenome | isolation source: marine sediment core GS08_GC12, 126 cmbsf | place: Arctic Ocean: Gakkel Ridge, Loki's castle | collected 2008
CAATCCCAGGGCGATCAGCAGCGCCACCAGCCGGGCGAAGATCATTACGATGATACCGGCCAGAATCAGCGACAGACCCAGGGCCAGAACTTTGGACCAGGAGCGGTCCAGCCAATCTTCCAGTCGCGGGGTGTAAGCGGTCCAAATAGTGTGGGTAAACATACTTATATTCCTTCCGTTATTTGTCAGTGTTCAAGGATCATGCCGCCAGCTGGAATCCTGCCGAGTTAGCGGTGGTCAGGACAATATGGCATGATCCGCTGACAGATTTTGCGGGCGGCTCGATTTTATTATTTGAGGTAGGAGTAGCCAAAATCACTTAATGATGGTAAGAAGAGATTCTAAGATAATCAGAAAGACGATCATCAACCCGTTCCCTGCATTGACAGTGGGTGCCACAGACTAAAAGAGCCCACTGGCGGGTACCTATAATGTCGATTACCGCCCTGAGCCCCACCGGTTGCCTGGAGGATGTACGCCCCGAGCTGCAGCTCTGGACCACTCCCCCGGCAATTGTTGAGGTCCCCGTTGCCGCCCGGCGCATCAGGCAGTTGGCGAGGGGCAGCTCAACGGCGATCTTTTACCTGGGGCGGCAGCCTTACCGGCCCCTGTGGGAGCTCCAGCGGCGGCTGCACTCCTGGCGGGTGCGGGGCAAAATCCCCGATATCGTACTGCTGCTGGAGCACGAGCCGGTCTATACCCTGGGCAAGAATGGTGGAGCTGAACACCTGCTGGCCCGGCGGCCCCGGGACGCCCAGGTGGTGCAGACCGACCGGGGGGGCGATATCACCTTCCACGGTCCGGGCCAACTGGTGGCCTATCCCATCGTCAACCTGCGGGAGCACCGGCCCAGCGTGAGGTGGTATATGCGGGGGCTGGAAGCGGTGCTTATGCGGCTGCTGGACAGCTACGGTGTGCGGGGCCGCCGGATCGACGGGCTGACCGGGGTGTTCATCGGCGACCGTAAGGTGGCGGCCCTGGGGGTGCGGCTGGTCCGCTGGACCACCATGCACGGCCTGGCTCTCAACATCGATGTGGCCCAACCCTATTTCGACGGCATGATCCCCTGTGGGGTCCGGGAGTATGGGGTGATCAACTTGAACGAGGTGTTGCCGCAACCCACCAGCGTGCCGGAAGCAGCCCGGCGGATGACCCTCCTGTTGCGCGATTTTCTGGGAAGCTAGGCCAGGCCCATTTTAGCGACTTTATTTTGAGATGCCTTAAGGCAATAACATGAGGATGACACTATGAAACACCGCAAATCCGTCACAATGTTGGCGGGACTGATCGTCATTATGATGGCTGCGACGGGCTGCCAGCGCGGGTCTGCTGAATGGGATGAGTACGTTCCGTCGTTCATTGAAGGTTTTTTTAAACTTTATCCCAGCTATGCGGCCTATCAGGGCCGGCATGAGTACGATGGGCGGTTGCCCGATTGGTCCGCTCAGGGACTTGCCAGGCAGTCGGCGTGGCTACGGGAACAGCAGGAACGGATCAATCAATTCCCCGCCGAAGGGATGAATGAACAACAACGCCTGGAGCAGGAATACTTACTGGCAACCATCGAGGGCCTGCTGTTCTGGATGGACGAGGTCAGGGGGCCTTACACCAATCCCTTTTACTACGATGCCTGGTTTACACCGAACGCCTTCAGCCCACTGGTCTATTTCACCCGTGAATATGCCCCGTTGGACGAGCGCCTCCGGGCCTATACGCGCTATGCCCGGAACTTGCCTTTGGCGGTAGGTCAAATCCGCACAAACCTCCGGACGCCCATCCCCCGGACCTACATCGCGGTGGGACACACCACCTACGGCGGGTTGGCCGACTTCCTGGAATCGGATGTGCCGTCGGTTTTTGCCGGGGTGGAGGACGACACGCTGCAGGCAGCCTTTCACCAGGCCAATGCCGGGGCGGTGACGGCCCTCAGGGAGCTGGATGCCTGGCTGACGGCCCAGGAGAGCGAAGCCAGCGACGATTTTGCCCTGGGGCCGGAGCTCTTCAGCCGGATGCTGTGGGCCACTGAGCGGGTTGATATTTCCCTGGAGGATCTGGAAGCAATCGGACGCCGGGACCTGGAACGCAATCTGGCGGCCCTGCAGGAAGCCTGCGCCGAACTGGCCCCCGGCAAAAGCATTCCCGAATGTGCTGCAATGGTAATGGATGACAAACCGGAAGGCGGAGCGCTGGAGGCGGCCCGCCGTCAGCTGACCGGCCTGAAGCAGTTTTTGGTGGATCAGGATCTGGTTACTATTCCCGGAACGGAAGAAGCCCTGGTTAAGGAGACTCCTTCTTTCATGCGCTGGAATTCTGCCATGATCGAGATCCCGGGGCCCTATGAAGACAGCCTGCCCTCCTTTTATTATATCTCCCCGCCGGACCCGTCCTGGTCCGAGGAAGTAAAGCAGGCCTACGTTCCCGGGGTGGCGGACCTGTTGTTCATCTCGGCGCACGAGGTGTGGCCGGGGCATTTCCTGCAATACCTCCATTCCAACCGGGTCACCTCCAAAGTCGGACAAATCTTCAGCAGCTACGCCTTTGGCGAGGGTTGGGCCCATTATTCGGAAGAAATGCTGTGCGAGGCGGGCCTGGCTGACGATGATCCCGCCGTTCAGGTCGGCCAACTGCTCAATGCCCTGCTGCGCAACGTGCGCTACCTATGTGCCATTGGGATGCATACCCAGGGTATGACGGTGGAGGAATCGGAGCAGATGTTCCGGGAGGTTGCTTTCCTGGACCCCGGTAACGCCCGGCAGCAGGCTGTCCGGGGAACGTTCGACCCGGGCTATCTGAACTATACAATGGGCAAGCTTATGATCCGCCAGCTGCGGGCCGACTGGACCGCCGACCGGGGCGGGCGGGCAGCCTGGAAAGAGTTTCACGACCGGTTTCTTTCGTACGGTTCGCCCCCGATACCTTTGGTACGGACGGCCATGCTGGGTCCCGAGGCCGGGCTGGCGTTGGCGAAGTAACCGGCTTATTAACCTAATGATCGCTTAAAGGGAGGTATAAGATGAAGTACATACAACCGGGGTCGCTTTTGGCCCTGTTAATCAGCCTGATACTGGGATTTAGTTGTCAACGAGAGTCTGCGGAATGGGCCCATTTCGTGGATTCCTTTATGGAGCAGTACTTTGAGTACCAGCCGACGTCGGCAGTCGACGCAGGCCGGCACGAGTACGATGGCCAATTGCCGGACAGGAGCCGCGCAGGGATCAATGAGTATATTGCCTGGCTGAAAGGCCAACAGGAGACGGCCCAGGGCTTCGAGGTTGACAAATTCACCGCAACCCAGCGCTTTGAACGTGAGTACCTGCTGGGCGAAATCGAAGGTCAGCTATTCTGGCTGGAGAAAGCCGGCTGGCCCTATAGGAATCCCGGATATTATGGGCTGTCGCCGGATGTATATGTATCGCGCGAGTATGCCCCGCTGAAAGAGCGGCTGCAAGCCTATATCACCTATGCCGGCAATGTCCCGGCGGTGCTGGAACAGATGCGTAGCAATCTCGAGACACCCTTGCCGAAGACCTATGTGCAGCTGGGCCGAATTATTTTTGGCGGGTTGGCGAGTTTCCTGGCAGACGACATCCCGGACATATTTGCCGCAGTCGATGATCAGGCATTGCTGGCTGACTTTCGAGCGGCCAACGCCACCGCCATACAGGCCTTTGCAGACGCTGATGAGTGGTTCCAGGGCCTGGAAGCGGGCGCTACCGACGATTTCGCCCTGGGGGCCGAGTTGTTCAGTGAGATGCTGTGGACCAACGAACGAATTAACCTTTCACTGGAGGATTTGGAGGCCATCGGCCGGGCGGACCTGGAGCGCAATCTGGCGGCCATGGAAGCTGCCTGCTCAGAGTACGCTCCCGGTGAATCGATCAAGGAGTGCATTGCCAGGGTGCAGGCCGCGAAACCGGTGGACGGCCCCGTGCAGGCGGCCCGGGAGCAGTTGACCGGACTTAAACAGGCCCTGATCGAGCTGGACCTGGTGAGCATACCGGGAACGGAAGAAGCGCTGGTGAACGAATCGCCGCCCCATCGGAGGTGGAACGCGGCTTATATCGATATACCGGGGCCCTACGAGGAAAACCTGCCCTCCATTTATTACATTGCCCCCCCGGACCCGTCCTGGACCGAGGCGGAGCAGCGGGCCTACGTCCCCGGACTGGCGGACCTGATGTTCATCTCGGTGCACGAGGTCTGGCCGGGGCATTTTCTGCAGTATCTGCACTCGAATCGGGCCGCTTCGAAGTTCGGTCGTATCTTTGGCAGTTACGCCTTTTCCGAAGGCTGGGCCCATTATAGCGAGGAGCTGATGTGGGAAGCGGGCCTGGAAGACGGTGACCCGGCCATTCACATCGGGCAGTTGCTAAATGCCCTGCTGCGCAACGTGCGCTACCTATGTGCCATTGGGATGCATACCCAGGGTATGACGGTGGAGGAATCGGAGCAGATGTTCCTGGAACTGGCCTACCAGGATCCCGGTAACGCCCGCCAGCAGGCCGTGCGGGGAACGTTCGATCCGGGGTATCTGAACTATACCCTGGGCAAGCTCATGGTCCGCCAGCTGCGGGCCGACTGGACCGCCGACCGGGGCGGGCGGGCAGCCTGGAAGGAATTTCACGACCAATTTCTTTCCTACGGTTCGCCCCCGGTACCGTTGGTGCGCACGGCCATGTTGGGCGAAGGGGCCGGACCGGCGTTGGCGAAGTAGTTCAAGTTGACCAGAGCGTAAGGGAGTCATTAATGAGTGAATCTATCCGCGTTTTGCAGCTGGGGCTGGGTTACATCGGCCTAGCCGTGCATGAGATTCTCAAGGAGCGATCCGGCTTCGAGATCGTGGGATTAGTCGACACCGATCCGGCCAAAGCCGGCGACCTGCCGGGCTACCGGGTGAGTGCCGGTGTTAGTGAGGCCTTGGCGGAGACCAGCGCCCAGGTGGCCGTGCTGACCACCACCTCGCGCATGGAGAGCATCACGCCCCAGGTGCTGGAACTGGTGTCGCAAGGCCTGAGCGTGGTGTCCACCTGCGAGGAGTTGGTCTATCCCTGGGACAGCCATCCCAATCAAGCGGCTGAAATCGACACTGCCGCCCGTGAACACGGGGTGGCGGTGCTCTCCACCGGCGTCAACCCCGGTTTCCTGATGGACTTCCTGCCCACAGTGATCAGCCGTGTCGCCCGGCGGGTGGACTCGGTACTGGTGGAGCGCTACCAGGACGCCGCCCCTCGGCGGGAAGCCTTCCAGCGCAAGATCGGCGCCGGACTGACGGTGGAACGGTTCCAGGCGCGGGTAGCGGAAGGCAATTTCGGGCACGCCGGACTGACGGCCTCGGTGCAGCTGCTGGCAGCCGGGCTGGGTTGGCGGCTGGACAATACCGCGGAGACTATTGAGCCGGTGATCGCCGACCGGGCGCTGGAGACCGCCTACCTGTCCATCGCAGCGGGGCAGGTGGCGGGCGTTTACCAGGTTGGCACGGGCACGATGGGGGACCGGGAAGTGATCCGGCTGGTGTTCCGGGCGGCGGTGGGTGAGCCCCAGTCCTTTGACCGCCTTCGCCTGGAAGGCGACCCTCCGCTGGAGAGCGTTTTGGGCGGGGTGGCCGGCGACGTGGCTACCGGGGCCATCACGGTCAATGCCATACCATTGGTGCTGGGGCTGCCGCCGGGGCTGCGGACCATGGCGGACTTGTGGCCGGCTTTCTGAAGCAGTGGCCCCGCCGATGGTCCGCCAGCTGGCGGATCGTCGGGATTTCCGCTACGCTCCAACAGTCGGCAGTGGGGCGGGTTGATTTCACTTGTATTAATATATAGAATACCCTAAGTTATACCAGTAGTAGTAAAGGAGGTATAACCAATGGCAACGGTGAAAACAGCGATTTCGGTGCCGGAAGATTTATTTGAGGCGCTGAAGAACACAGCAAAAGAAATGAATCTCTCCCGGAGCGAGGTGTTCAGGCGAGCGGTGGAGAGGTTCCTGCGGGACCGAGAGAGCCAGCGGATGATGGAGAAACTGAAGGAGGTTTACAGTGAACCACCTGACGAGGAAGAGCGCGAGTACCTCAGGAGAATGAAAGTCCTCTACAGTAAGTCCTTAGAGCGGGAGGAATGGTGATCCGGCAAGGGGACGTATGCTGGCTGGATCTGGGAGTGCCTCGGGGCACGGCACCCGGTTACCGTCGTCCACACGTTGTCGTGCAGAACGACCTGCTCAACCAAAGTCCAATCAATACGGCGATCCTCTGCTCGATTACATCGAAGCTAAAGCGCGCCGCGAGCCCGGGAAATGTTCTCCTTCATAAGGGTGAGGCCAACCTCCCCAGGCCAAGTGTGGTGAACGTGACCCAGATAGTCACCATAGACAAATCTGCCCTGGTAGAGAAAATTGGCACCCTATCCTCCAAGCGAGTTCTTGAAATCCTTCATGGTATCCAGTTGGTCCTGCAGCCGCGTGAGGGGAGGGTATGAGGGAAGAAGTGACAGTGGCAGTTGGGCCCGCCCTGGCCGGGCAGGCCGATGGTGGGGTTGGCGGGATAGACATCCAGTTACGAGTATCTAGCATCAAGTATCGAGTATCCAGTATCGAGTATCCAGCACCCACGCTCAACTCCCGTCGGCCGCCCTGGATTAAAGTCAAATTGCGGACGGGAGAGAACTATAAATTCCTTAAGGACCTGGTACGAGAACGGCGGCTGCACACGGTCTGCCAGGCAGCCCGCTGCCCCAACATTTACGAGTGCTGGGAGCACCGGACCGCCACTTTGATGATCCTGGGAGAGGTATGCACCCGCTCCTGTGGCTTCTGTGCGGTAACCACCGGCAGACCGGCCGCAATAGATCAAGGCGAGCCGCGCCGGGTTGGTGAGGCGGTGCGGATGATGGGGCTGGGGCATTGCGTGATCACGTCGGTGGACCGGGACGAACTGCCCAACGGCGGGGCGGCCCTGTGGGCGGAGACTATCCGCCAGGTGCGCCGCCAGGTCCCCGATTGCACGCTGGAAGTGCTGGTCCCGGACTTTGGGGGAGATGAAATTTCGCTGCAACAGGTGATCAACGCCGAGCCGGATATTTTCGGGCACAACCTGGAGATCGTGCCGCGTCTCTACCGGCGGGTCAGGCCCCAGGCGGACTACCGGCGCAGCCTGGAGGTATTGGCTTTCGCCGCCGGTCGGGGTTTGGTCGTTAAAAGCGGCATCATGGTCGGATTGGGTGAGAGCGAGGCGGAGGTCCGGGCTCTGATGACCGATGCGGCCGCTAGCGGGTGTCGCCTTTTTACCGTGGGCCAATATCTCCAGCCGACCAGGGAGCACCTGGCTGTGGCGGCTTATATCCCACCGGCGGAGTTTGACCGCTACCGGGAGTTCGGCCTGCAGCTGGGGTTGGCCGTGGAGGTCGGACCGCTGGTCAGATCTTCCTACCACGCAGAGCGGCTGGCGCAGTCAGTGGGCTTATTGCCGGCTGGCCGGGAGAGGGGCTATGCCGGATCACCGTAATTTGCAGGAGAGTAAATATGGCTTCGTGCGCGATGACTGCTAATTTTGACGGCGCTGGCCGGTGTTAGGCTGGTTTATGCCCTTTACCAGCCGGTGCTGTGGGCGGACCGGGGCACCGCCGGTGAGCGACCCCCGCCGCTTAGCGACCAGCCGTTCCACCAGAGTTATGTTAACGCTGAGATTTGCCTGACGTGCCACGGCCAGAAAAAAGAACTGCCCGCTTTCGATCCAGTGGCTCCCGAAATGGGCCACGATCTGAGCAAAAACTGCGGAGAGTGCCACCAGCTACCAGCAAGCTGACCCAGCTCTCGCGGCAGGTTGACCTGGAGCCCGGCTGGTCCCGGGTACTGGCGGTACCGGCAATACCGGCTGTTTTCGAACGGGGACCGGCGGGTGCCCGGATGTTGATGTTGGAGTTGCTGGTTACTGAATGGACACCGCGCCTGGCGACTCTGCGCCGGGAACTGCGGTGGGATGCCCGCCACGGCCAGGCGATCCGGCGAACCTTGAAAGAGCAACTGGAAGACGGCACCTGGCCGGTTAAGGCCCCTCGGGAACCGGCTGGAGCTTACCGGCAGTTGGTGCTGGTGGTGCTGGTTGAGAAGCTGCACACCCTGATGAGGCTGGGGGGCCGGCGCAGTTGGCCCGAAGCGCGCGATGCCATTCGGGCACTACTGGGATTTCAGCAGCCGGACGGCCGCTTCCCCCTGCTGTACCATCATCACGCCGCCATCGGTAGTTTGATGATTTCGTTGGGGTTGGGGCGCAATCCGGCGGTGCACAAGGCGGCCCATTGGATCCTGGAGCGCCAGCGGGAAGACGGCGGCTGGCTGCACCCCCATATGGCCAGTCGTGGAAAGACACCCCGCTCCTGCCTGTGGACCACGGCGGAGGTGCTGGCCTTTCTGGGGCGCTATCCTACCATGCGGGTCAAGGAGAAGCTCCAGGCGGCCGGGGAATTCCTGCTGCGGCACGCCCTGGAGGCCAACACCACCAGCCTGTTGCCGGATGCCGCCGCGTGGGATTTTCTGCAGACCGGCAGCCGGGGCGTGCAGCTGTTCCAGGGCGGTACCTTGAAGGTGCTTGACGGGCTGAGTCTGGCCGGATTCAATCCGGCTCAGCGGACCTTCAAAAAGCTGTACCAGTGGCTGCTCGAACAGCAGCTTCCGAGCGGCTTGTTCCCGCGGGTCGCCGATCGCGATGAAAAAGGGGACGCCCTGGTAACGGTGCGGGCCTTGGATGTTATCAGGCGGGTGGAAGTTGGCCGGCCCGCACATCTGGCAGAGGAAGCCCCTGTAGCGTGAAGGATTTCCGCCACCTTGTCAGGCCGGCGCCCCCTGGTTCCCTTTAACGTCCGTTGGTATGATAGTTGTGGCACCTTTCAGGTGTGATTAAATTTTCGTGGCATGGCTGAATTGGAGAGCAGATGACCGAGAAAGATAAATCGGCAGAGGAAGTGGAACAGGACGAGATACTCGAGCACGACCCGGGCGATGAAATGTACCCGGTAATGCCGTTACGCAATACGGTCCTGTTTCCGCAGCAGATCATCCCAATTTATATCGGACGTGAGCAATCGTTGAAACTGATCGACGACCTGCCCGCCGGCCGCAAGATGCTGGTGGTAGTGGCTCAAAAGGACGGTTCGGTGGAGGTACCCACCGAAGATGACTTATACCTCCGGGGGACACTGGCGGTCATCATGAAAGTCTTCGATATGCCCGACAATTCCAAGTCGGCCATTGTCCAGGGCATTGTCCGGGTCGTGATCGACAAATACTATACTACCGGTCCCTATTTCAGAGCTCAAGTAAAGCGGGTGGAGGAGAACCAGGACGACAGTCTGGAAGTGGGCGCTCTGGTTACCAACCTGCGGCAGATTTACCAACGGCTGATCGAAGCGGTACCTTATTTGACCGACGAGCAGGCCGGCGTGCTTTCCAACATCCAGGACCCGGCCCGGATTGCCGACCGGGCTATTTCCATGATGAACATCCACAACCAGGAGAAACAGGAAATCCTCGAGGAGATGGACGTCAAGGAACGGCTGGAGAAGGCCACGGTGATCGTCAACCGGGAAATTCAGCGGGCGGAACTGGGGGAGAAGATCCAGTCCGAAGTACAGGACGAGATCTCCAAGACGCAACGGGAGTACTACCTGCGGGAGCAGCTCAAAGCGATCCGCAAGGAGCTGGGCGAGGACGAGCAATCGCTGGATCAGAAGGAGTTGGAGGATAAGATCAAAGCCGTGGGCATGTCCCCCGAAGCGGATAAGGTAGCCAGGAAGGAGCTGGAGCGACTGGGCCGCATCCCACCCCAGTCACCGGAGTTTACCGTGGCCCGGACCTACATCGACTGGCTCACCGACTTGCCCTGGAGCAAGAGCACGAAAGACAATAATGACCTGGCTAACGCCCAGCAGATTCTGGACGAGGACCACTACGGCCTGGAGAAGACCAAGGAGCGCATCCTGGAATATCTGGCGGTGCGCAATCTGAAATCCCAACAGGATGGGGACGGCAAGCTGAAGGGTCCCATTCTATGCCTGGCGGGCCCACCCGGCACGGGAAAGACCTCCATCGGCCGTTCCATCGCCCGGGCCATGGGGCGTGAGTTCGTGCGTATGTCGTTGGGCGGCATGCGGGATGAGGCGGAGATCAGGGGGCACCGGCGGACTTACATCGGCGCCCTGCCCGGCCGGATTATCCAGGGGCTGAAAAAGGCCGGCACCAACAACCCCATTTTCATGCTGGACGAGATCGACAAATTGGGAATGGATTTCCGTGGCGACCCCAGTTCGGCGCTGCTGGAGGTGCTGGACCCGGAGCAGAATTTTTCCTTCAACGATCACTATCTCGAAGTGGATTTCGACCTGTCCAACGTGATGTTCATCGCCACTGCCAACCGGTCCGACCAGGTCCCCGGGCCGTTGCGCGATCGGATGGAAATCCTCGATTTCACCGGCTACATCGATGACGAAAAAGTCAACATTGCGCAAAACTTCCTGGTGCCCAAGCAAGTCAAGGAGAACGGCCTGGACGAATCGCAAATAATTTTTGAAGAGCAGGGCCTACTGGAACTGATCCACTCCTATACCCGGGAGGCGGGTGTGCGTAACCTGGAGCGGGAGATCGCCAATGTGGCCCGCAAACGAGCCCGGGAAGTGGTGGAGAGCTTATCCACTGACAGCGCCCCGGAGGATGAGACGAAGGAAGCAGCTGAAGGGGACGAAACCGGTCAGCAGAATGGGCCGCCGGCCCCAACAAAAGAGCCGGTACGTATCACCAAGGAACAAGTGGTGGAATACCTGGGACCCAAGAGATTTTACTCGGAGATGGCCGAACGGGTGAGTGAACCCGGTATTGCCGTCGGCCTGGCATGGACCGCCGCCGGGGGTGACATCCTGTTTATCGAAGCCTCCCGGATGCCCGGCGATGGTCAGTTGCATCTCACCGGCCAGCTGGGGGATGTGATGAAGGAGTCGGTGCGGGCGGCCTGGAGTTACGTACGGGCACACGCCGAGGAACTGGGTATTGACCCCAAATTTCACAAGGCCTGGGATGTGCATGTGCACGTACCGGCCGGGGCTATCCCCAAAGACGGACCCTCAGCGGGGGTGGGCATGCTCTCCGCCATCGTCTCGCTGCTCACCGGCCGGCAGGTGAAAGAAGGAGTGGGTATGACCGGCGAGATCACCCTGCGGGGAAACGTCCTGCCTATCGGCGGGGTCAAAGAGAAGCTCACCGCGGCCCATCGGGCGGGACTCAAGCATGTGATCCTGCCTTATGAGAATGAGAAGGATATAGAGGACGTCCCGGACAAGGTGAAGGCCGACCTGAAGCTCAGCTTTGTCAAACGGATGAGCCAAGTGCTGGAAGCCGCCCTGGAGACCGAGCAGACTATCCCGGCGGTCACGGGACCCGTGAGTGAAGATAAGCAGAAGAAGAACGGCGAGCCGGATGCGGCCACCGCCAAGGATGTCCTGGCTCCCGGCCACGTCGAGGAATAATTTTCAGCCCGTCAACGGACGCTTAGCTCAGTTGGTTCAGAGCATCGCCCTTACAAGGCGGGGGTCACAGGTTCGAGTCCTGTAGCGTCCACTCTCGGTAAGCCCCATATAGAGTGCCATCTTCAACATTGGCGCAAGAATGAATATTCCCTGGGCGTCTGCCTGTAACAGTAGGGCCATCACCAGGGCCACAACTGCCACCCCCACCAATGCCAAAGGACACTTCCGGCGCTGCTAATGGCTAACGAATGACCCGCTTATGCCCATCTTAGACCCATCAACGACCCATCTACGACCCACCTTATACCCCTCTAATACCTAGTAAAAGGCCATTAAAAGGCTAATGCTTGTCGACGGGAGCAGCTAGCCAAAGAGGGAAATGCAAAATGCAAAGGGCAAAATGGGCGGAAAATGAGCATAAGGCATTAAGAATGAAGAGGTTAATATCTGTTAGATACCGGGATCGGTTTGCAGATACCGGAGCCGGAGAACTCACCCCTGTCGTTTCACGACTTCCCCTCTCTTGAAATAGAGGGGAGCGGACCCCTCGACTCGATTTTCAAAGAGCGGGGGAATATAGGGATTTTTTGGAGCGCTGTCGTTCGTCTGGTGCGCGGGAGAGCGGTCAGCCCCGCCTTGTAAGGGCGCACTCCGTCCGTCGGAAGAAGGGATGATGGTTGCAATGGGGTAACAATTTCTCAGTGAAAGGCAACATTACCTTCGAATATCTTTCTCCTGGTGGGGTAGGCTTGCACCTTCTTAATGAGCCGCCAGTACCTTATATATCTCCACCATACCGAGGGTGTCCTGCCCGCAGTACTGTTTCAGATTGGATATGAGCTTTGTCTTTTCTTCTCCTTCTGGTAGCACGATCATATTATTCCACACAGCCTGAGCGTCATCCCCTCTATGCACGGGAAGGTCTTGGTAACTCATTGTGGGTACCACTACTGGCAACACGTTTTTGAAGCTGGTTGAACCGCCAAACCGGTAGTCCATGTAGTGGTTTTTGAAGATGATCTCCAAATCCCAGATTCGATCAATGATGGACTGTATCTGAGGAGCGTATCCGTGAAACCAATTAGTCATTGCACCAAGAATTCCTTTTTCAAAACTGGCATGGTAGACAACCACTGACCCGGATTGGTTAATGGTGTCAAGGAGTGTGTGGAGGATAGTCTCGCGAGGATCGGATTTTTCTTCATGCAAGTACTCTTTGTGCAGGAGGCTACTTACTTCAGAGAGGACATGACAGCTGAATTGGAAAGGATATTTCTCATACGGTCGCATACCATTAAATCTGGGGATAGCAGGACCATCTGTCTCAAAATCAAGGAAATGAATAGGAAATTGAAGTTCTGATAGTTTGCCTCCGATACCAGCCCAATCAATGTCTGGCTCTGCATTCATTACGCTAGCTACATATCTTTCTTGAGCAGGAGTTAGACGATAACCGTCAGGCAGATCAACGATCTTAATCACACCGGCGTCGGATAGATGGTCTTTCTTATCCCAACTCAAGCGTGGAACGGTATAGATAGAATTATCAGGAACCCAATTCCAGCAGTGAGCTTTGAAGGGGCACTCGTGAGGATTCCCACACTGTTTCCCGATTTTTGCATCAGGCGCCTCGGCTAGTTTTGATATTTCATGAAATTCAGCAACCTTAGGAGCCACTGCATCTGAATAAGTTTTTACCTTACCTGTAATATCTTCAATGGTAAACAGAGATGATAGGTCGGGAGATACGCATTGATTGTTAATACGCATAAGAGAATCTCGAACTACAGTAAGGCCTGTACCCTCTAAGACGTAGTGTTGAATTGCCACATCTGGAATATGCTCATCTTTCAGTTTAGCTGACTGCTTTACTTCGATTGATTCCCATTGGTTATTATTGCGCCGCAAAATATCAGGACGCACGACAACGCCATCAAACTCGAACGCTCCCTCGAAAATAATATCTGTTTGAATCGCCAACGCATGACTGGTTTGATCCAAAGCTTCCTGAATGTGAAACTGGTCTGCTTCGATTAAAACGCCGCTAGGAAACTGATCACGCGCCTTTTCTCCTACCTGAATGCCCTGATCGAATATACTCTGCTGTGTTGCCGAAATAGGTGCAGCTAAGTTTGATTCGTGGACTTCAAGCCATAGCCTTTTTGGGCATTGCCAGCCAGCCAGGAACTTGGATTTGGAGAGAGAGTGCATGCTTAAACCCGTAGTTTTCATGGAAATGTTAGCCTAATATACTGTGCGCTCTAAATCTGGCGGAGAAACGATTTTAAGCGTCACTTCAAGCCATTGCCCTTTGCGATGAAGACGCATGTGCCATTTGATCTGCTTCGCTCGCGCCGGTTTGCACTGCTATATCACTGCTTAGTGTATTGGAATCTACCTTTCACTTCTCTATTCAAATAACTTCCCTTCGAGGGCGCATTCATCATTTCGTCAAATACCGCTCGTGGTACACCGTGGTAGATATAGTATCCACCCGACAAGAACTGAACGTGCAGTTCCTGGTTCTCATCATCATATCCTACTTTTTCTATGTTCGATGAGTCCACATAGATCATTTCAGGCATTGTTCTTCTCCTTAACCGTAATGTTAGTCTGGTGTCGCCAGTTGTTTAAAGCCGCTTCGTAGTGTTTTCCATCAGGCCGCGGTTTACGCCATGCTTCTGGCATCTCTGGGTCATCGCCGCGTGGACGCCTGCGAGCCTTGAAAAACTGAATCCGCGACGGAATCGGCATGGCCTCGCCTAAAACTATACCTTCCCCGGTCCGTAGTGCAGGCAACATACCAGATAACGCTCCTAAGTCATCAGGCATCGCTGATTCCACTTTAGAACGATCAGCCGAATTGGTGAGCCTTAATGCAACCATAGTACCGCACTGGCTTAGCACCGTACTTTCGATCTCTACGGGACGCTGTGTCACAACACACAACCCAATTCCGTACTTGCGCCCCTCTTTGGCAATCTTTGAAATCGTTCTATGTGCAGCCGAATCCCCTCCCTCTGGAAGAAAGACATGCGCCTCCTCCAATACTAAAAACAATGGTTGGTTTCTACCACTGACAGGTAAATCCCGTGCCCAGAACAGCATATCATAGACAATCCTGACCATTGTTCCAACGATCATGGACAACACCTCATGGGGTAGGCCAGAAACGTCTAGAACAGTAAGCGGTTGATCGTGACCTACCCAAGACCCTACAAGGTCGTGCAAGTCACCTTTAATTTTTCCTTCAAGGTCCGGTGTGAGGTCGTTGCCTGGCTTGAAGAGGAATGCGAAGCTCGAATCCTGTAATCGACTACGCAATAAGTCCAATTGTTTAGCAATCTGTCTTGGACGTCCCGCCCAGGGTCGAGTAGCACCTGGAGTTGGAGCCGGGTAGCTACTTGAAATCAACTTCTCAGGATCGCCCTCCATAGCCTTCGGACATGGCCTCGTTAAATCCTTGTCCTCGAATGACATGCGTTCGAAATCGTCTAGGTCAGACCATAGCTTATTTAAGCTGAACGGAATCGGGGAGTCGGCCGTTATAACCATGTCCGGGGGCTTGTTCTTAAGATGCTTTCCAGATTCCTTCCTTCGAGCCGTTACTTCATCCCTCACTGCCGCTTCAGTGCTGGGTTGCATCGAGCCCATGGCTAGTGCCTGAAGCTCATCAAATGGTAATGCCCAATATGGTACGTAGAGCTCGCGCTCTCCCTTACTCGAGTCGGCCCCAACCTTAAAAACACGCCCGTACTGTCCAATGGCGGAGCCGTATTCACCGTGTGGATCTATGATAAGGACTCTCGCAGAAGGGAATCCTTGAGTAGCGATCGCCTCAAGTAGAACCGCCAGGAGATTAGATTTCCCTGAGCCCGTTGATCCTACAACCGCACAATGTCGTGTCACCAGTTTCCCCAAGTCTAGTTGCCCGGAGATGCCCGATGCCGCGGCAATATGACCCACAGTGATGCCCCGTTCTTCCTTAGTGGAGCCGTAAATAACACGCATGTCTTGAGGCGTCACAAGATGGACTTCGTCTCCAATGGTGGGGTACTGACTAACACCCCTTTCAAATACGTCTCCGATGGACTCTCCGAAGAGAGTTGAACAAAGCAAGCGATGTCCTGAAGAAATACTCTCTTCGTCACTCATAAGTGCAGCAGCAGCCCCGACAAGAGTGCAAACTGCATAGAGTTGTGTATAACCGAGTGGAATACGGAGGAATGCTCCAATCTGGCCCACTCGATAAGACCGTCCATCTACCATCATGAATGTCGGAACGTCGCGAAGGCGGATCGCGACCACTCCTCCCTTTACGGAATCTACATGACCAATCAGAGTTGGGCTTCCTTGCGTCATTGCAACCTTGGCCTCATCTCGCTTAAAAATCGGCAGAACCAATTGAAATCACCGAGTCGCATTTTACCTCTTAAGTCGGCAAGCGCTGCAGCTGGAGACCCTTCATCTTCGGGCAGAGCATTGCTGTCAAATGCAGTATCCATGAAGGCGTGTGTCTTTTTATCCACCGGCTGAGTCAGCTGCCACAGACCCCAGATTCCTGAAATGACGCCCCCATTTGGTCCAATCACAGTTAGGTTCGACTGCCGGGTAGCCTCATGAACGAGATCGTCCGATTCCTTCAAATCCTGGAATTGAATGGCGATAACGTTCGCAGTGTCACGACTTTCCAGAGCCCCGTACAGTATCGAGTTGATGTGGTCATCACTGAAGCTGTACCCACACGTAATAACAAGTCCGTGTTCTGAATTGGCAATACGCGAGAGCCTATCCATGTAAGCCAGATACGGTTGTTTACGCGATTCGTCATACTTCCGATGTGAGGGTAAGATCATCTCACCATCACTACTTGGTTGGCCTCTGATAATCCGCTTACGTGTAGGTTCATCAATTATTTTCCAATTAACGGACCCGTGCAGCTTCCAAAGTCGAACCCATTTCGGATTCGGCAGCAATTCTTCGTCATCAAGGCAATTAGGATAGAAGAAAGGCTGGTGCACTCCAACGAATCCATCAAAAACTGGGACGCGGGACGCTTCAAAGGATCGTTCGAATAAAATATCGTAATTTGTAGTAAATATCTCAAGCGGTGCCGTGCGGTGGACCTGCTTTACCCAATCAACGAAATTGTCATGAGGTAATTTCTCCGGAATCTTGTCTTCGGATGGGATTACCGCTGCCGCTATGCTGGAGCAAATCGTCTTTTCTACAGCCTTGAGTTGATCTGTCTCAAGACCTATGAGTCTTTCCCCTTCGCCAATTGCATCAATCTTCATTCGGATCTTGGACAGCACATCTTCGACGTTGGCGCTTCGATCATTCTGCTCGCATTGCTTGACCAGACTTCCCCAAGCTGCGGATTGATCCTCCCCCAGTGCCACCACGGCGGCCTTACAGATCTCAGTCAATCGCTCAACTCCTGGAATCAGCGGTTCGTAACTAATCTTCTCTCCTGATGCCGGGGGAGGTGCTATATTCACTGCGCTGGAAGTTCCGGCTCCGAAAAGGAAGGCAACACATCTATCGTGCGGGGCAAGATGGCTGCGTACGTCCTCGACCACCTGTCTAGGATCATGTGTGCTCATGTGGTTTTCTCCATAAAGAGGTCCGTTAAGTTAATAGCTTACATCGTTTATGTCACCTTGGCTACTCGGACATTTCCATTATCTCGCCAACAGACTCATAATTCTCTACCCCCTCGCCATTTGCTCGTATTTCCACTTCATGGCTCCGACCTCCTGGCGCAGATGTTCGTTTGACTCCTTGAGGAATGTCAGCTGCTCGCTTTCTCCCTTTGTCGCCGCACCAGCCCACGGGTAACCGACCATTGCTCCCGCTGACAATTGCTTGGAATGCCGTGACCGGGCTCCCTAGCTTCAGGGCCTCAGTCTTCGAGATGTTGATGAACCAACTACCCTATACCGCCGGCGTCTACCGCACCGCTCCCCGGGCCGTCTCGTGGTTCGCCCGAGCCTTCCCCGAACTGGTGTTCTATAGCCGCTATATAGGCACCGTACTGAAGGCCAGGGCTAAGATTAAACGGGCCCGGTATAGCGGCGACGACTGGGCCGATAGCAGCCGGGAGGTGCTGCGGTCATTGGAGAGCGTTGGCATCCAGGTCGAGATCACCGGGATCAGGCATCTGGAGCAACTGGAAACTCCCTGTGTAGTGATCGCCAACCACATGAGTGTCCTGGAAACGAACGTTTTGCCGGGGATCATTCAACCGGTCCGCCCGGTGACCTTCGTCGTCAAGCAGAGCCTGCTGGACTATCCCTTCTTCAAGCATGTCATGCGCTCGTGTGACCCGATCGCGGTCACCCGCACCAACCCCCGCGATGACCTGAGGGCTGTGCTCGAAGGCGGGACGGAGAGGTTGCGCCGGGGCATCTCGATCATCGTATTTCCTCAAACGACCCGCGCAGTGGCATTTGATCCCGCCATGTTCACCACCATCGGCGTCAAGTTGGCTCACCGGGCGTGCGTGCCGGTGGTTCCCCTGGCCCTGTTGACCGACGCCTGGGGCAACGGCAAGTACATTAAGGAGTTCGGCCGGATCGATGCCTCCAGGCTGGCCCATTTCGCATTTGGAGAGCCACTACAGGTTCAAGGCCGGGGGGCCGATGAACATCAGGCCATCATAAGCTTCATCGAAGGTAAACTACAACAGTGGCAGGCAGAACGAGGGGCCGACTGATCCACCCACTTTAGCGCTTCCCTGAAAAAGCAGACGGTCTAATGATTTATCGTCCTTAACCGATATGGTGGTATGGTAGGCCCAGCACTTTCACCGGTCAACCAGATAGGTTTGGATGAAGCCCAATGAAGATTCCTGATCGACGGCACTATCCGCAGGAGGGAAAATACTCCTGGTTGACGATGGTCCTTGATAGCTATGCCATTTGTGATGAGGCGCTACAGCAGGAGATTTCCCGGGAGGAGGGCAAGCGGGGTGTCAAGGCAGCCTGTGCCAAGGGCTGCTATTTCTGTTGCATGCATTATGATATCCCAGTCTCAACCTCCGAGTTCATGGGAATCGCCTGGTACGCTTCTGAAATACTTGAATCCGATGTTCGCGAGGAGCTTAGTAAGAAATTAACAGCCCAGGCCTTCACCACCGGTTGCCCCTTCCTTCTAGATGGGGCTTGCTCCATATACCCGCTGCGCCCCCTCGCTTGCCGGGAATTTGTTGTCTACCGGGCTCCCTGCAAGGAAAGCGAGGATCCTTACTTCTCCAGACCTGAAGATATGCATCCCGCCAATCCGGAAAGAAAACTAAGGACGGCCTTGCGTTTTCTTGATAGTCCGGTCTATGGCGTTTTGACGAAGGAGAAAAAACTGGCCGCCATTGAGAACGGGATCATGCATAAGAATATACCCGGCATGCATGAGATTGAATGGGGAATAATCATCGAGAACATGAGCAGTGTCCTCTTCTGAATCGGACCAATCATGCGGAATTACTATCACTTGCCATCCCCTGCACTGTATGCATGAACTCAATAAGCAAACGTTCATCCAGGTAACCCTTGGGTCTCAGGCCCGAACAGACGTCCACGGCGAACGGCTGCACCCGGGAGATGGCTTCGGCTACGTTATCGGGCCTTAGGCCCCCGGCCAGGAACACCGGGCAGGACACCGCCCGGACGATCTTGGCGCTCAAGTCCCAGTTGTGCACCCGCCCTGTTCCACCCAGCTGCTTCACCGGCAGATTCGGATTCCCCGAGTCAAGGAGGATTGCGTCCACCAGCGGCGCGACCCTGGCTGCCTCCCCCAGCGCTTCCGGGCCGGTCACGTGTACCACTTGGACAATGGCAATACCTGGTAGTTGTTCCCTCAACCTACCGAGATGGTCTACGGTCATGCTGTCAACCAGCTGGAGCGTGTTTACGCGCGCCGATCGCTGTTGCTTAATGATGGCGTCCGGGTCCTGTCGGCTGGTCAGCAGAAAGGAACTGATAGCCGGCGGTAGGGACCGGGCGATCTCACGGATTCGCTCGTCCGAGATCACCCCGGCGCCGCTCGGCATCTGAGAAACCAAACCTATGGCATGGGCACCGTAATGAATTGCGAGACGGGCCTCTTCCACCGAACCGATGCAACAGATCTTTACCCGCATGCCGCTCCCCAGTGCGTGACACTCTCCCCGGACAATGCGCCAGGATACTGCTCCCTGTCGGTATGGCCCTCGTACGGCATGGATCAATATAAGTTGTCAATCTGATCCCGCCAACCCCTTTTAAGCAGGCGAACTGACGGGAGCACTTTTACCTGGTCTTGAACTGGAATCGGCCGAGGGTTCAGTTCAGGCGGCAGACCGGCTGGCGGCGACCCGGCTTGGTGAGCACTATCTGCCACAGCTGCTCGACCCGATAACGGAAACCGCCGGCGGCGCTGTTGAGGTACAGCCGCCACATACGCCGAAAGCGCTCGTCGTAGGCCCTTTTCAGAGTATCCCAGGCTGCCTCGAAGTTGGCGTACCAGGCCGCCAGCGTGCGCTCGTAATCCGGCCCAAAATTGTGCCAATCCTCCATCACTAACCGGCCCTCCATAGCCTTACCGATTTGGGCGATAGAGGGTATCATGCTGTTGGGGAAAATGTACTTTTGCAACCAGCGGCTGGAGTAGGTTAGACTGATATTGCTCCCAATAGTGTGGAGCAGGGCAATGCCATTCTCCTTGAGGCAGCGGGCGGTAATTTCCATGTAGGTGCGGTAATTCCGGTGCCCTACGTGCTCGAAAAAACCTACCGATACCACCCGGTC
>SDBU01003395.1_pt1 | contig 20281 bp, 20 predicted proteins | sample 2277071 | NCBI WGS metagenome assembly SDBU01 (sample SAMN10397929, study PRJNA504765) | marine sediment metagenome | isolation source: marine sediment core GS08_GC12, 126 cmbsf | place: Arctic Ocean: Gakkel Ridge, Loki's castle | collected 2008
GCACAAAACCGACGCCACTCCCAACCTATGGGCTCACTTGACAATCTCTGCGAATGGAGAAGGAAGTGGTGGTAAATGAGAGCAACTGCACCCTAATCATATCGGTGCTTGTAGCTGAAGCTGAATGCTATAGTCAAGACTTTCACAGGGATGATATCTCCCTTTATGACACAATGGTTGCTATTCGCAATCGTTTGCAGGGAGATGAAAAGGTGTGGAATCCGGTCGATGGTACTGAGGACTTGACAAGCCGACCTGTAGACAAGGGTCGGATAAGACGGTTTGGAGACAAGCTAGATAGCGCTCTCTCGAAACTTGAGGTTCTACATGATCACAAGTGCACGGAGGAGCAAGCCATTCAGGCATGGCACTGGGTTTTCCAACATACATTCTGGAGCACAGACGATGCGGTTGAGAGCATGGATGAATACGGCAAGCGGCTCGGAGAGGCTGCTCGAAAAGAAAGTGTATTCGTAGCACCTACAGGTAGGATTTCGACGGAAGAGCCAGAAGGCTCTTACAAGAAATCACCACAGCAAAGGTCCTATGGCGGGGAGTGATGCGTCGTATTCATCGTCCTGCCATAACAATAGGCCTCCAAGTGGCAAGAATGCGGGAGGATTTTCCGAATTTCGGTTACAGTCGGAAAAACAGCCCGCCCACATGGTATGGTCGACTTCAACCTAGTGAAACGTCGCCTATATACACTGTGAAGATCGTGTATCGTTTTGTGGACCAATTCTCCAAATCCCCCAAAGTTTGGATAGTGTCTCCAGAAATACATCCGGGTGCTCCACATCGCTATCCTGATGATGATTCTCTTTGCCTGTACTTTCCACCAGATAGAAGCTGGACGCCTCACGTTTTCATCTCCGATACGATTGTCCCATGGACTTCACTGTGGCTGGCATTCTACGAAATATGGCTAGATACGGACCATTGGTACGGTCCGCAAGCTCCTCATGAAGGCAATAAACGGCGGTAGTGCTGGGGGAGCGTCCACATTGAGATACCGCTGCTTTGGATCTACCTGCTATCCATCCCTGTCTTTTGACCCAGTATCCCAGAAATCCAAACATGTCCCTGGAATCCCAAGTCCTCAAAGCCTTCGTCTCCCTCCTTGACGCCCAGCCTCCCGAAGTCCAAGAGGCTTTCCAGTTCCTGCTAGCCACCGCCATGCACGAGGCTGGCAAGTTTGAACTGCTGAACGTGGTCGAGGTTGATGGGCGGTGGCACTACACTTTCAGCGGTGCAGGCCAGGTGTTCAGCGTGATGCAGCCAGAGATGGGCAAGGAGATGGAGAGCCTGGTCAGGGAAATGGTGCAGCGCATAACGGCGGACACGGCATTGACCCGCAACCGCTTCGTGGCCGCCCTGGCCGATACCGTGCTCATCGCCCACGCCCAGCCGGGCAGCAAGACAGAGCAGTTGGCGCAAGAAGTGGTGGGGTGGGGGAAGCAAGTGCACACACTGGATCACCCGGCCAATGAGCATTTGCTGGCTTTGGGGGCGACGCCGCTGGGGCGGGCGTATCAGAAAGAACCATGCTGAACACATGGTGGATGAGCTAACCCCTGACTGGGGCCGACTGCGCTGTATTCAAAAGTCACAACCCCAGCCATGACAAAAGCCCCTTACCTCGAAAAAGAGATAGGGGCTTTTCGCACGCTTGTTTCAAACAAACCAGGCAGCTTGTCACCCAGTTGCGTTTCTAAAGCACCCGACACACGAACCCCTTCAAGTACTCCGACTCCGGAAAGGTAAGCAGGATCGGGTGGTCGGAGGATTGGGAGAGCTTGGCGACGATCTGCACATCGCGGCCGGCGTCAACGCTGGCCCCGAAGAGCACCTTCTGGAAGAGGTCGGGGCTCACCCGGCCTGAGCAGGAGAAGGTGAACAGGATGCCGCCGGGGGCGATGATTTGCATAGCCAGGAGGTTGACGTCCTTGTAACCCCGGCAGGCCGATTGCACCTGATGCTGGGAGTAGGCGAATTTCGGCGGGTCGAGGATGACCAGATCAAAGCTCCGCCCCTGATCGCGGTACTCCCGCAGCACCTGGAAAACGTCCCCCTCTACGTACTCGTCGTCGCGGTCAGCGAAGCCATTGAGAGCCACGTTGCGCCGGGCCAGCTCCAGGGCCTCGGCCGAGGACTCGACGTTGGTGATGCGCCCAGCCCCGGCCGCGGCAGCGTAGACGGCGAAGGCCCCCGTGTAGGCGAAGCAGTTGAGCACCTCCCTGCCTGGACAGTACTTGGTCAGTTTCTCACGGTTCTCCCGCTGGTCGAGATAGAAGCCGGTTTTGTGCCCCGTTTTTATGTCCACCAAAAAGCGATGACCGTTCTCCGTTACCTCCACCAGGTCGGGTGGTTTCTCCCCATGCAGAAGGCCGCTGACCTGAGCCAATCCCTCTTTCTTCCGCACCTCCACGTCGCTACGCTCGTAGATGCCCCTGGGCTTCAGCAGATCATCCATCAGGCCAACCAATTCAGCCTTCCATTGCTCGATCCCCAGGGTAAGAAACTGGGCCACCAGGTAACCGCCGTAGCGATCTACAACCAGGCCGGGCAAGAGGTCGGATTCAGCGTTAACCAAGCGATAGGCGGCGGTGGCCGGATCATCAGCCAGGGCCTGACGACTGGCCCAGGCCCGCTCCAGCCGGTGCCGCCAGAAATCCTCCCCGATGACTTCGCCCTCGTCCCAGGTGAGGAGCCGCACTGTAATCTGAGAGCGGCGGTTCAGGTAGCCCCGCGCCAGGAAGCGCCCCCGGTAGTCAGCCACCTCCACCACATCCCCGTCGGCGACCTCTCCCTCAATGCGCTTGATGGCTCCGGAGAAGACCCAGGGGTGTCGGTTCAGGACTGGCTTCTCCCGCCCTCGTTTTAGGATAACTCGTGCCATGTCACTCACTATTTATGACTTCCACACCTCGGGCGCAAACGGCCATTGCAGTTGCGCACAGATCGCCCGCCAGCGTTCCGGCATCTCCGGCGTATACAGAAAAGGTATGTACCCCAGCTTCAGGTAGGTTTTCAACGCCGGCAGCCGATAGTCCTCGGTATAAAGATGGATGGAGCGGCACCCGGCTTCGATGAACCGCGCCGTGACAGCAACAGAGACGGCCATACCCAATCCCTTGCCAGCGTGGGCAGGGTCACCGGCCAGCCAACCTAGCTCACCGCCAGAGGGATACACCTCTGAGCGCAGGGCCATGGCAGTGGCTACAATCTCGCCGCTTTCCTCATGGATGGCCATAAACCAGCCCTCTGGCAGAATTCTTGGGAGCCACGGCTGCAACACCTCGTCATTCCACCCTGGCCATCCAGATAGTTCCATGACCTTGTAAAAGCGGAGCTCATCCCCCTGTTGATACGTGCGCAATGTATATCCAGGAGGTAGCTGCACAGCAGGCGGAGCATTCAGCAAATGCTCGGGCCACATCATCTGTAATTGCGTATAGGATTCATTCTCGCTCAGTTTCGCCTCCGAATTCCTCAGTTTCCACTACGTCCTCATTGACCTCCTGGCCGAATACGTCAGCGGTGAACTGGTAACAGCTTCGGACATCGGCGATGCTCACTGGATAAGGGCAAAGGAACTGGGAGAGTTCGACGTGACCGAGAAGGCCAGGCAGCTTGTACAACAGGTGCTCAGTTCAGCGCCGAGCTAAAGCTCGACGCTAAAAGAACAAAGCCCCCTTCGGGGACTAAAATCCAGCCCGTAAGGGCTTCGTTCTTTCAGCGCGGGGTCTTTAGCCCATGCGCGTCAAGTTAAGGATGGTATCGTGCTTGCCGGGACCACACGGCCATGAAGTGGCCGTGCTACAAAGCTCCCGCCTGATGAATCAGGCTCAAGAATCCCGTTTACGGGATGGTAGCTTCGTAGCCGTGGCACTTCATGCCACGGCGGGGCTGGCCAGCAACCGTGTTCCCGCAGGCTGTTGTCTTAGCTTGACGCGCATGGGCCTTTAGCCCCGCGCACTCCCGATCATCCCCAGCAGCTCTCCCTCCCCAATCATGGACACGCCCAGCTCACGGGCCTTGTTGTATTTGGTGCCGCCGGGGGCCTCTCCCACTAGCAGATAATTGGTCCTGCCAGAGACGGATCCCGTAACCCGGCCGCCGTGGCGCTCGATCAGCGCCTTGGCCTCGGCGCGGCTCATGGAGGGCAGGGCGCCGGTGATGACGAAGGTCAAGCCCGCCAGGGTCAGTGGTATCTCCTCCCTGACCTCTTCCCTCTCCTCCATCCTGACCCCCGCCCGCCGCAGCTTCTCAATGAGGTTCCGGTGCCGCTCCCGCCCAAACCACTCTACGATGCTGCCCGCTGTGTGCGGCCCCAGGCCCTCGATGGCCTCCAATTCCTCCTGGGTGGCAGCCATCAGCTCGTCAAGGGACGAGTAGTGCTCGGTCAGGAGCTGGGCCACGGTGCTCCCCACGAAGCGGATGCCCAGGGCGGTGATGAGACGCCAAAGGGACCGATCCTTGGAGGCCCCGATGGCGGCCAGCAGGTTATCGCTGCTCTTCTCGGCGAAGCCCTCCAGAGGCAGGATGTCCTCCCGCCGCAGATAATAGAAGTCGGCCACGTCCTTGAGCAGCCCCTCTCTCACGAACTGCTCGGCCGCTCGAGAGCCAAAGCCCTCGATGTCCATGGCCCCCCGCGAGGCGAAATACTCCACCCGCCGCACCAACTGAGCGGGGCAGGCAGCGTTGACACAGTAATGAGCCACCTCGCCCTCAGGCTTCACCGCTGGCTCGCCGCAGGCAGGGCAACGGTCGGGCATGTGGAAGACCCGCTCATCGCCGGTGCGGAGGTCCACGATAGGCCCTACCACGTAGGGGATGACCTCGCCGGCCCGCCGCACGGTGACGGTGTCGCCGATGCGGATGTCCTTGCGATGGATGTCCTCCTCGTTGTGGAGGGACGCCTGCCTGACGATGACTCCCCCCACCTCCACTGGCTCCAGGATGGCGAAGGGATTCAAGGTGCCGGTGCGTCCGACGTTGACGCCGATGTTCAGCAGCCTGGTCGTCGCCTCCCGGCCGGGGAACTTGTAGGCCACGGCTCCACGGGGGGCGTTGCCCACCGCTCCCAGGTGCTCCTGGATCTCCAGGGAGTTGATCTTCACCACCACCCCGTCCACCTCGTAGTTGAGGGTGTCCCGCTTCCCCATCCACTCGTGGCAGTAAGCTACGACTTCCTCGAAGTCCGGAAGCAAGCGGCTATCGGAATTGACGGGGAAGCCCATCCGCCTGAGGTACTGGAGGGAATCCCACTGGGTGGCGACAGTGATCCCCTCGCTGTCCACCACGGCGTAGGTGAAGATGGACAGGGGGCGGGAGGCGGTGATGCGGGAATCGAGCTGGCGCACTGAGCCGGCAGCGGCGTTGCGAGGATTGGCGAAAGTCTTCTGGCCTAGATCAACCTGGCGGCGGTTGAACTCCTCGAACTGGTCAAGGGGCATGTAGGCCTCGCCCCGCACCACCAGCCGGGCGGGTGGCGGCCCTTCGATTGTAAGCGAAGCGGCCTCAGGACATGGCCCATCGGGCGAGACGGGGATGCGCAGGGGAACGCCTCTGATGGTCTTGAGGTTAGCGGTGACGTTCTCCCCCTCGATGCCGTTTCCCCGCGTCGCGCCCTGAACGTAGCGCCCGTCCTCGTAAGTGAGCACCACCGTCAGGCCGTCAAACTTGGGCTCCACCACGTACTGCAGATCTCCCTGGGCCACCCCTTCCGGCAAGAGCTTGCTGATGCGCTCCAACCAGGCGCGCAGCTCCTCCTCGTCGAAGGCATCGCTCAGGCTGAGCATCGGCTTGGGATGGCGCACCTTTTCGAACTTGTCCAGCGGCTCGGCTCCCACCCTTTGAGTGGGCGAGTCCGGGGTAACCAGCTCCGGATGGGCCGCCTCCAGCTCCCGCAGCTCCCGCATCAGCCTGTCGTATTCGGCGTCGCTGACGACGGGGGAGTCCAGCACGTGATAGCGGTAGTTGTGATAACGTATCTCTTTACGCAGCTCCTCAATTCGCTCGACGATGCTCATTTTTGTCATTGGTCTGGTGGTCCTTGGCCTGATGGTCCTTAGTCCCTACACTTCGCACCCTTGAAATTCCTATCCGGGTCCACAGGAGTTGAGGCTTCAGCCGGTTCTCTGACCCAAAAAACCGCCTGAAGGCTCCACTCCAACCTCAAAAACGCTTTTGGAGACAGATAGGATAGCAGGAAATGCGAAAAACAGGTTAGTCATTGGTCATTGAATTTTGGACTTTGGACTTTGGATTTTGAACTTCTTCGGCGTTTGACAAAAACGCGGGGTGGTTATAAAATGGGCCTACGATGCCCAACTACGACAAGCTCAGCGCTGTGGTAAGTGTGACATTGCTCTGTCTGGCCCTCTCCCTGATCGTCGTCTTGCCGACGAGGACTTTCGGCTTCATCGTCCTGGGCTGGCGTCTGACGATCGGATTCTCCCAGAGCTGGCTGGCGGCCGCGCTGCTGGTCGGCATGGCCTGCGTCGGCACCGCCTGCATAATACGCCTCCACCCTCTGTTCCAGAAAGGCTCCTTCGTTTCCTGGATCCTCCCCGGCCTGGCGACACTGCTGACCACAATCCTCTTGCCTCAAGCCCCAAACACAATCTACGCCCTGGGCGGTCTGGCTGTGATGGCGATCATTCTCCCGTTGATCATCACCGCCGAGTACCGCACCGTTGATACGGGCACTCCTGGCTATAGGGCCGCCCGATTGGGCCTGAACTTCATCGCCTATCTCTTAGCCCTCGTCCTCTTCGCCCTCATCCACGAGAGCCAAGCACCTGGTTTGCTCATGGCCGCAGCAGCGCTGGGCGGGAGCAGCCTGCTGACCCTGGATCTGCTGTGCGGCGTTCAGCAAGACCTCAGACGAACCGGCCTCCACGCCCTGATCGTCGGCCTGGTCATGGGCGAGATCGTCTGGGCCTTGAGCTACTCGAAGATGAACAGCTTGACCGCTGGCATCTTCCTGCTGCTCGTCTTCTACCTCATAACCGGCCTCGCCCGGCAGGGGCTTCTGAAGCTCCTCAACCGACGGATCCTCATCGAGTTCGCTGTAGTGGCGCTGATCGGCCTGGCGCTGCTCCTCAAGTACGTCCCCTGAGCGATCCTCACAGCTCGACCTCGATACCCAGCCCCAGCGTCTCGGCCTGCGTCAGCACCGCGCGGGCCACCGACACATCCTGCACCGCGTTGCCCACCGACTTGAAGAGCGTGATCTCGTCGGGACTCTCGCGCCCTGGCTTGAGCCCAGCAGCGATCTCCCCCAGCTCGGCGTAGATGTCGTCCTCGGTGATCAGGCCATTGCGGATGGGAATTATCAGGTCGCCCGTCTCGGCCAGGCACCCCTCCCGCGAGCCTACCACCAGCCTGGCCCTCCCGACCGTCTGCTCAGGAATCTCCTGCATCTCCGGCGTGAAGGAGCCGACGGCGTTGACGTGGACGCCTGGCTTGAGGTCCGCGTCGGCGAAGACGGGCGTCTGGGAGGTGGTGGCGGTGCATAAGACATCGGCCTCACGGACAGCCTCCGCCGGGGAGGAGGCGACCCTGAGGTCAGCAGGGACCCTCCCCTTTCCCGCCATCTCCTGCGCGTACCTCTCCGCCGCCTGGGGATTGACGTCGTAGACCCAGGCTCTCTCGATATCGCGCACCTCGCAGACCGCCAACAGTTGGGTGCGCGCCTGGGCTCCCGCCCCAAAGATAGCCGCTGCCCTGGCATCCTGCCTGGCCAAAAGATCGGTGGCCGCCCCCGAAGCCGCGCCCGTGCGCAGCGCGGTGAGATAGGTCCCGTCCATCACCGCCACCGGCCGGCCGGTAGCGGCCTCCACCACGACCACCAGAGCGAAGATGGTCGGCAATCCCATCTCCAGGTTACGAGGGAAGACAGAGACAATCTTGACTCCCAGGTCGTCGCTTTCCGAAAGGTAGGCAGGCATGAAGAGGGTCACTCCCTCGTGTCTCTCCACCGGCAGTTGGGTACGAAGGGGCACCACTGCCCGGCCCGCCGAGAACTGGGCGAACGCTCCCTTCACGACCTCGATGGCCTCCCGCATGGGGACGGCTCGCTGGACGTCCTGCTTCGAGAGAATTCGTAGTTTCATCATTAACCACCTTAGCCTAGCTAAAAAGCGGGGATACAATCGCCCCCGCCTGTTCCTAATCTCACCGGCTTGTCCCGTATCAGCTCAGCGGTAGACATCCCGCCGGTGACCGACATGAAACACCGTCACTATCTGCCGCTCATCGTCAATTTCGTAGATGACCCGATGGCTGGGCCAACTCCTTTTGCGCACGACGTAGGATGAGGACAGTGTGACTCATCAGCGTTCCCGCTCAATTTCCTCGATCGCCTGCTCAAAAGAGATCGCTTCGTCGCCCGATGCCTTTGCCGCATCGTAGGCGCGGATGACCTCTAATTCTTCCAGCGCATCGAGGATTCTCCGATAATCGCCAATATCGAGCAAAACGCCAACCTGTTTGCCCTGCTCGTCCACAACATATCGCTCTTGAGTTGCAACTGTCATTTTTCTCACTCCTCCCCACGCCGCCCCTCAAATCACCATCTTCTCTTCTGAGACCACCACCTCTCCCCTGGCGAACCGCTGGCAACTGAAGGGGTTATCCTCGTCGGACATCTGGCCGGTGATCATGGCCACCACGTAGCGGCTGCCCTCAGGGGCGGCCATGATGCCGTGGCCGCTGTAGCCCAGGTTGAAGAAAAGCCCCCCGACATCGGGAGAGGGGCCGAGGATGGGCTTCGAGTCGGGGGTGCAGGTGTACTGGCCGGCGCTGACGAAGACGCTGTCGCGGGTGAGTCGCCCCACCACCTCCTCCCAAAAGGGCGCCAGCTTCGACACCTCCTCAATGGCTATGGCCGGAAAGGTCCAGTCAGTGGGCACTTTCTCCAGGGGCTCGCTGGGCTCCTCAGGGATGGCCGTGGCCCAACCTATAGCAGCTCCTCCCACCTCGGGCCTCCAATGGGCTCCCGATGGGAGGGAAATGGTCATGGGGGCATCCTGGGGAATCGCAGGGGCCTGGCCGATGACCACCTTCTGACGTCGCAGGATGGTCACTGGCAACTCCAGGCCCGCTAGCCCAGCCACCCGACCAGAGAATGGCCCAGCGGCAATAACCACCGTTCGGGTAGAAATGTGGCCGCGATTGGTCTCCACGCCCTCCACACCCTGGCTGCCAAGCTTGATCCCGGTGGCTTTGGTGCGCAAGAGAAACAGGGCTTCGCTGCCTTTGGCAAATCCGTAGGTTAGCTCGTGCGTTGATAGCCAGCCATCGCCGGCGCGGTAGGTGGCCGCAGTTACTTTGGGGGAAGCCCAGGGGAAACGGCGCCGCACCTCATCGCCGTTCAGAAACTCCACGTCGTCCAGGCCGATGCTCTGCTGGTGCTCGACCTGCGCCCGGAGGGTCTGCGGGCCTTCGGGATCATCGGTGTAGAAGAGGTAGCCTGGCTGGTGCAGGCTGATGTCGTAGCCTGGCACGCCGATCACCTCAGGGAAGTTCTCGAAGACCTCGATAGAAGCCTTCATCATGGCCACATTCTCCGGCTCGCTAAACTGCGCCCGGAAACATTCCACTGAGGCCGTCGTAGCGAGGGTGGCCAGGCCATCCCGCATCTCCAGCACCACCGTGTCCAAGCCAGCTCGTGAGGCGTGGAAAGCAGTGGCTGCCCCCAGGATGCCACCGCCGATGATCACCACATCGGCCCGGCTGGGGAATTCGCTTGCGTCTGGAACGATAATCTTACCCAATCTGTTTCCTCCTAACGTCGTTGTTACGAGGGCTTTTGTGATCTCGTGCTGCCCTGCGCAGGAATTATGCCATAACTTGGGGAATTAGTCAACTAAACAACGCGCTTTTCTCCGATTGCCGCTTCGGCCTCGAATCTCTCCAGCCGAAAGGGGCTGAGGTCGAAATCGGTCTGGCCGCTGGTGATGAGGGCCGCCAGTATCCGACCCACAACCGGCGATTGCATGAAGCCGTGACCGCTGAAGCCTACGGCGCAGTAGAAGCCTTCCACGCCGCCGATGTCCTGGCCGATTATGGGGTTGTCGTCGGGGGTGATGGCGTAGAGGCCGCCCCAGCCGCGCATGAAGCCCGCTCGATCGAGCACTGGCGCACGGTGAGCGGCCTTGTCCGCTACCTTGACCAGGAATGCCAGATCGAAGTTGGTGTTAAAGCTGGGAGGCTCCTCATGATCGGTCATGCCCATCAGTATGCTCGCCCCCTCCCGCCGGAAGTAGAAACTGGGGGCAAAGTCAATGATCATGGGGATCTGCTTGGGCAGCTCATCGAAGGGCGCGGTAACGAAGACCTGACGACGATAGGGCACGACGGGCAACTCCAGGCCGGCCAAACGTCCCACCTGGGCCGCCCACGGCCCGGCGACGTTGACCACCACCGGGGTCGCGATCTCCCCCGCGTTGGTAGCCACCGCCCTCACCTTCCCCCCGCTCACTTTTACGTCCAGAGCTTCGGTTTCTTCGCAGATCTTCACCCCCAGCCGCCTGGCCTGCCTGGCGAAGCCCATGGTCACGCTGTAGGGATCGGCGTAGCCATCGCGAGGGCAGAAGGTGCCCCCCACCACATCGTCCAGATGGAGATAGGGAGCCATGTCGCCGATCTCCTCCGGCGACAGCAGGCGCACCGGCACGCCCGCGCGCTGCTGCACCGCCACGTTGGCCTGGAACTCGGCCCAGTCCCCAGGCTCTGTGGCCAGGAACAGGTAGCCATGCTGGCGGAAGTCAATCTCCGCCTCGAACTCCTCGGCGAAGTGTTCAAAGGTCCGCAGGCTCTCCAGGGCGATGCGGATATTGGCTTCCGAGGAGAACTGCAGTCGGATTCCACCGGCCGATAGGCTCGTGGAGCCGGAGGCCAGTTGATTCTTCTCCACCAACACCACGTCCTGGCAGCCCTGTTTGGCCAGGTAATAGGCGGTGCTGGTCCCCATCACCCCACCGCCGATGATCACCACATCTGCTTTTTCAATCATTCAGCGTAAACTCCCAGGCGCACCAGTATTCGTCGGGATGCGGATCGGGCGGGCAGGCGATGCAGCGGGTGTGGAAGCAGGGATCAATCGTGCGAGCGAAGCCGGCATATTCCACCAGGCCCACCGGTTTACAGGGAAAATCCGGGCGGCCATCCCGCTGCCGCGCCGCCTGCACCCGGCACTCGTTCATGCGGAAGACGATAGTGCGCTCATCCACGTCTATGATCTCCTGCACGTTCAAGTAGGCATAGAGACGGTACTGCAGAGCTTCTTTGAGAGCGGGAATCCCGCCCCCAGGCTTGATACCCAGATGCCGCATGATGCGTTTGGCCTCGACGACGGTGAACCTCTCCCAGGCCTTAGCGTCCAACTCGATAGCCGTCTCCATGCCGAAAGCCCTTTCGGCAGCCAGAAACCAAAGCCCGTCGTGGGCCAGCCAGTTTTTGGCCGCGTTCTCCAGCAAGCCGATCAGTTCTTCTTTGGATAGTTGAAGCAGTAGATCGCGGTTAGTCATGGAGTTCCCTTCTTGGTTTACGGTAGTCAGCCCTTGGCAACAGATTATGAGAGGCCAACAAGCAAATCAGCGAACAACACTTTTCGCCATTCGCTGATCTGTAGATCGTTGGACTTGCAATCACGCCTCCGTGCCAGTGACCTAGCCCTATTACCTCTCTGCGAACTCACCCAGATCCTTATAGTTGTTCTGCATCTCGTCAGCGGTCACCGTATTCAGGAACCGCAACACCCGGCGCAACAACTCCCTGATGGGCAACTGCTCGGAGACGATGAGGCCGTAGTGTTCCCTGCCTGCCCACCAATACTCATCAAAGAGAGGTGCGTAGTCCTTGGTATTGTAGGTCAGGATAGCGCGGCCTTGACTCGCGGCGTAGGCCAGATGCTCCGAGTCCTCCAACTCAGCATTGCCTACCTCATGAGCCGATACCGCATCGAAGTCCCGTTCGCGCAGTAACTTGGCCAGTTTGGAAGTGACATCGGCATCAGTGTACAGGGCTACGAAGAGTTGCTCGGCCATGCTCGCTCCAGTGCTGCCTGGTTTTCAGCTATGTACTGCTCGATCTCACCAGGGTGATCGTAGTAGTAGCCGAGCGCATCGTGAACTTGAGCCAAGGTCAGTATGCCTTCGTACTCCTCGACAATCTGCGCCGGGGTGAGGCCGTGTTGGGTCAGTACCACGATAGTCTGAACGGTAACGCCCGTTCCTCGGATGATGGGCTCGCCCCCCTTCACTCCTTGCACCCGCGCGATGTGGGCGTGGGTAGTAGCCAGCGTTGGCTTCTTCCGCTTGGCAGCCAGTCCCTCCACCTTCTGGGTCAACGTTTCCACCGTTTGCCGCAGCCAAGTCAGTTCGTCGTAAACTTGCTGTGCTTCAATCGTTGCGCTCATCTTGTCTTCTCCCCTTTGAACGTGTTTGTTCAACTCAATTCTACCACAACTCTCCCCACTTGGCAACCGCTGGGGATGCAAGGAGGCGAATTGGGATTTTAGTCTTTGCGGCGGTACTCTCTTATTCGCCCGTTTTGCCAGAGAAGCAGGTCGGCGCAGAGGGAGTGATCGCGCTTGGCTGCGTCGCGGCGTACCTGGCCGGCGATAGCAGCTACATGAGCCGGGTTGCGGTCGCTAAAAGCGATCAGGAAATCGCGATTGGGAACGCCGATCAACATCCGACCTGGGATGCGCTCGGCCCACGTCGCCATCAGATCCGGCAGCAGAACGCGCGTGGCCGCGTAGCCGTCGCGCGTCTCGCACACGACCATGGTCTTGTCGTACAGCCCGTGCGTCTGATAGTCGCGGCTCGTGGTGCGCAGGCGCAGGTTCTCCAGCACGTATTCGTGGATCGCGTCAAACGTGAACTCCGGCTGAGTTATCATTCGGGCCAACATGTCCTCGTTCACGTAAGCGCGGTAGTCGGGGAAATCGAACACGTAGGTGATGATCAACCCGGCTACGAAGGGGCGATGTGCCAGCGGTGTGGCCTCTTTCTGCTGTGCCTGCTCCAGCAACTCAGCCCGGTTGAGCATTGGCAGCAGCGATTCGGCGGCCTCTTTTTCGGTCGGTGGTGGAGAGGGTGGGGGCACGCTGCGGAGGGCGCTCAGGTGCGCCTCCACAATGTCGTCCAGGCGGTGGGGAGAGTTCAGGTAGACCTGGTAGACTGTGTCCAGCTTGCAGCGCATCGGCTCGTCGTGCACAACGACGTGCAATACGCCCTCCTCGCGTTTGACGACCTCGTAGCCAGCCTGCCGCGTGGCAGCCTCGACGTGGGCCACGAAGGCTTCCAGATCAAGTGATTTGCTCATTATGTTACCTTTCTGCTTCTTCCTCATGCGCTCAACTGACTGAGCAAGATACGAACAGTGAGCAGAAACTCGCCCGGTCTCTGTACCGTGATGGTGCCAGCAGGTGGAGAGTAGTGGCGTACATTGAAGGTTAAGAGATAGGGGCACCTTTCCCGCAGAGCCGCGACCAAGATGGGCAGATCCTTGTCGTCGGCTTGGTCAGCATAAGGGAGCAGATTATCTGGCTCCGGGTCAGGCACCACGCGCAGGCAGCGGCTGACCAACAGGCGGAACTCGGGCAGCTTTGTGGGTAACTTATCGGCCAGATTGCGCTCCACCTCGGTCACAGCCTGCTGAGACGTGAGGCACTCGATCAGAGTGATTTCGCCCATGCGAAGCACGACGTGACTGGCACCGTGCTCAGAGGGTGAGGCTGCTCCAGCGAAGATAACATCGGCATCCAGGAAAACGGTTAGCTTACGTATCCTGGCCACCGTACTTCTCCGCCGTGTAGCGCTCGCGTTGCTCGCGCAGTCCTTTGAGCATCTCTTCCATGCTCAGGCCTGCCTCGATGCGTGCCCGTTCGATCTCCCGTGCCAGCTCAGGCACCATTGGCGTCATCGGTGTCAGCACGAAAATGCCATCCAGGTCTACCAGGCGGAAGGTATCACCCGGCTTGATGCTGTAGCGCTCGCGCAACTGAGCGGGCAAGGTCAGCGTACCCCGCTGACGCACCCGCACTGTAACATCCATTGAATTGTCTCCTATCTGTATTTCTGCTGGCAGAGGCAAACAAGCAAATCAGCGAACGCCGCTCTTCGCCATTCGCTGATTTGGGGATGACACCAGCATCAGTGTACAGGGCTACGAAGAGTTGTTCGGCCATACTCGCTCCAGGGCTGCCTGGTTTTCAGCTCCCCTCCGAACGTTCTCGTTCAACCCAATTCTACCATAACTCTCCCTTCCTGGCAACCGATGGGGGCGCGAGGGCGAACGAACCGCTGGCGTAGTCTAAGGTAAGGTTTTCCTTAATCCGACTGTCTCGTTTGGCACGCAACAAAAAGCCACTTGTGCGGTTGACGCAGGTGACTTTTTCTCTTTCAGCCCTCTGCAAATTACGCGCCGCAAACACGACGGGGAGGAAACCCTGTTGCCCCCGATCTCATTGACGCCAATACAACCCGCACCATATCCCATCCAGCACCTTGACGCTGCACTGCAAACCAGGGATGCGCACGCAGATGGTCTACAGTCAGGGTAAAGCGGAAGGGGAAAAGCTCCGGCAGGTGCAGCAGGTCAGCAAAGGGGAGTTCCTCGGCGGGGTGGGCGCGCAAGGCACAGGCCAGCAGCCAGGCTTCCAGGTCAACGCTGCTAGCGGAGAAAGCCTGGCGCTGTGGTGCGTAGGCATGGCGTTGCTCCGATTCGGTCAAAATACCCCAATTGCGCAGCGAGGCAACGACCCGCTGTGCGGATCTGTCGAGGGAACCCAGGTGGCCTCGTTCAGCCACTAGCCGTTGCTTGACCATCCTGTTTGTGATAGTGTCTTCATAGCGACTGAATTGCCCGATGGCCACGGTGCATTCGCGGAAGAAAGGATAGTACAGCAGCGTCAGACCATAGTGCAGCCACAGGCGATCTTCAATAACAGGCGTGGTCTGAAACCAAGACACTGCCTCAGCGCGCAGGTCTGGAACCACCTCGGCACTCTTAAGCCAGATGTTGATCAGGATGTCTATCGTCTTGCGCCGGGCATCAACTCCCTGGAGATGCTGGCCGACCACCGGCTCCAGGCGCTCTCGGATCTCGGACGGGTCGTCGGTCTCCGCGCAGAAGGCAGCGGTGGCATCTAGCCAGGGGAGAAAGATGCTACGGTTGAAGCCAATCCCTTTGTCCATTGTCTCACTTTCGCACGGTTATTGTTATCAGGGGTACTACTATCTCATCCAGGGTAGGGCCGCCGTGGGTGACGACGGTCTTGTTGAAGGTGGCGAAGGCGCTGCGCTCCTGGGGCATCAGAACCCAGACATCGTCAGGCAGCAGGCCATCCTGACTCCACAGGATGGTCTCGGAAAGGCCCTGTTGCACATTCACGGCGGCGTGATAATCGCTGTAGATGCGGGCCCGTTTGCCTCGGGTGTCTACTGTGAGTCCCTCTGAAGGCTGTCCGAACCCGCGCGCCTCGACGTGGCCGTGGTCGCTGGTCAGGTAGACGGCGAAGCCTCGCGCTAGTAGACCCGCTATCACCTTCTCTACCTGCCTGCCATATTCCTCCAGCCAGACACGCAACGACGCCTGAAAGTCCGTAGCCCCCAGAGTAGCATCGTGTACCATACTATCAATTTTGCTATCTGTCAAACACAGGGCACGAGTGCGTGCGCTGTCCACTTCTGGCGGCGGCTCGTCCCGGTCCAGCGCCAGGCGGGCGTGGGGGCAAGCATCCGCCAGCAGACCCTCTCCTGCCCAAAAGGCCGCCCACTGTCCTGGCTCGGCCCGGTTGGTGTCCAATGTAGCCGCGAAGTCTGCCGGGCGCAGACCACTGATGAGAGCCTGACGGGATACGGCAGTGATGGTGGGAATCTGGGCTAGCACGAGGTGTTCCTCGAAGCGCCAGTCCGGATGGCGGGCCCGCCACACCGGGCCGATCAGGGTCCAGTCCGCCAGGGCCATGCAGTCCAGGATTAGCAAGGCCACACGATCGGGCCGGCCCTGGCGACGCTGATAGGCGATGTAATAGGGCACGTGGTGGACGTGGTGGGGCGTGGGCAGGCGCTGGCTTCCCAGGGGAGCGTACCGCTGGCGCAGCCAGGCCAGAAAAGCGACATCCAGCTTGCTCTGCAACCGCTGGCATTCTTTCCGTTGGGCTGAAGTCAGGGGGTTGTCAGGGTCGTAGCGCAGGGCGGTGAGTTCGGCCCAGGTGCGAGCGACTGTCTGCCACTGCTCCCAGCGAGCGTTCGCCAGGTCTTGCCCTGTGCTTGGGCTAAGGGGCATGGCTAGGTGTTCGGTCAGGACGCTCAGCAGTTCGGCGGCGCGACGGGGCCGGCGGTCCTCATCCAGGGCCAAGACTGCAGGGCGAGCCCAACCCGGCAAGCGGTCAGGCCGATCCACATTAACGGGTTCCAGCGTGCCGCTGCGCACCAGGCCGGGCAGGGCATCCTGTAGTCTGTGATCGGTCTCAAAGCCAAGCAGGTAGCGCACTGGCTCCTCGCCCAGGAGTTGACCGGTCTGCTGTTGCACGTAGCCGCGCCACTGCTCGCGCACGAACATAGCGAAGGTGTCTCGGTTTGCCAGCAAGTTGGCCAGGGGCCAGTCTGCGTAAGCAGTGACCTTCCGAAGGTGTGCCAGCAGGCTATCGGCCAGCACGGCGGGTATAGGGTCGGCCTGCTGGTGGTACTGGTCAAGCCAGGCGACGAACTGGGCAGGCTCCCGTAGCGTGTCGAGGTTGGCGGCGAAGACGTGCCGCAGCAAGAACGCAACCGTGCCTCGTCGGCCCAGGCGGCGCGGGGGTGGAGGTGACTGGCTCAACCGCCAGCGTTGGGATGGTGTGAGCGCGCGCACCACGGGGTAGGCCAGGTTGGGGAAGAAGGTGTGCAGGGCCAGGGTGACGTGGTGGCCCTGTTGCCAAAGGTCGTAGGGGAGCTCGTTTAGTGAGCCAGTGGTGACGACGATCAGGGGCCGATCGGTGCTGAAGGGGCGCACCTGCTCTACCCGCTGGCGCAGGCGGATGGGGTCGGGTTCGTTTAGCAAGGTAAAACCGCCCTCAGCCAACGTGGTCAACAGCGCCTCGTCGGACAGCACGCCGTCGAGGTCGCTGACCAGGGTGAGCGGGTGGGTATGGGGAGGAAATTGGGCGAGGACAGCGGCTTGCATCATCATAGATGAAACCTCAGTGTTTCCTGCCGCAGCAGCGTTTGTACTTGCGCCCGCTGCCGCAGGGACAGGGGTCGTTGCGCTCTACCTCCGGCTGGGCAAGGGCATCCACATAGTCTTTGGACTGCTTAAGCCCCCAGCCCGTTGTCTCTCGCACCCGCTTGACCGCTTCAACTATCCGCCCCTGGGCTACCAGGGCACGCACCTGGCCTTCAAGTTCCTTGAGGTTCATAGTCACTCCACTCGCAATGTAGCGTTATCGTAGTACATCAGCAAGTCGGGGTCCTCCTGCAGCACCCGCTCTGGCAAGCGCTCGGCCACCTTGACGATGGTGGCGTAGTCGCGGCGGCGCCAGGCATCGGCGAAGCCGGCGCGCACCGCCTCGGTGCGGAACTTGCGTAACCGCCCGCGCCCCTCGGTATACTCGGCGAACTCGCGCAGCAGGGCGCGCTGGCGCAGCTTCTCCAGGTCGCTGGCCTTGTTGGGATCGGGCACGTACCAGCGGCCTGCCTCGTCCTGCAGGAAGTTCTGTTCCAGGATCTCGCTCAGCTCGGGCAGGACTTCGTGGCGGGCCTGGTGGAGTTGGCGCAAGAACTGGGGCTGGAGCTCCTGGTAGGTCTGGGGATGGCCGCCCGTGCTGGAGTCCAACTGCTGACGCAGCCATTGGATGCTGCTCTTCTCGTCGCTGACGAAGAGGGTGAGTTGGGCCACTTCTGCCGCTTGCAGGCGGGCGCGGTCGTATTCGGGTACCTGGTCGGGCAGGAAGAACATGCCATCCCGTTCAACGAAGCGCTGGCGTAGGCCCGCATAGAACTCGGCGGCGGAGAGGGGCACAGTGGCCCCGCGCTGGATGTGGAAGGCCACCATGCGGTCGAAGAGCAGATAGTCTTGGCGCTCGGCGACGACCTCCAATGAGCCATTCCGCTCCACCACAACAGGGAGTTGAGCCAGGTGTTGGCGCACGAAGTCCCAAGCACCCTCCGTGGTGCCGGCCTTGGTCTGAAAGCGGCGCACGAAGCTGGTAAGGGGTTTGTAGGCGGAGATGATGAGGTCTTGCTTGACGGCACTGCTGGTGGTGACCTGCTTGAATGTGCCCTGCTGCTTGTCCAACGTGCGCACATCGGCGATCATAAAGCCAGCACGCAAGATGGCCTCTTGGATGGCGTTCCAGACCCGGTTCTGAGAGTTGTGGAACTCCACCGTCATCCAGCGGCCGGGCTTGAGGACGCGGTAAAACTCGCAGAAGCAGCGTTCCATGAGATGCTGGTATTCCATTAGCCCCTTGCGCTGCACTTTGTTGACCACCGCCTCCGACTCGTTGTTGGTAAAGACCCGTAGCCAGGCCTCCCAGAGAAAGTTGAGTTCGGAGTACATCAGGTTGCCGCCGAAAGGGGGATCCACGAAAATGTAGTCTATTGAGCTGGAGACATCTCCAGGAAGATGCGTGGCAGATTGAGTAGAAACCAGGACATCATTGCGTGAGAACCTCTCGAGGTGCAGGAGTACTTTAGCAAGGCGCCCGATTTTCCTGCCAATAATGTAGCTTAGTGAGGTTTCCACAACCTGTGAGCCGATGTAGAGGGTGCCGCTAAGTCCTTGGTTAACCTGGGAGTAGTGAGTAGGCACATAGCGAGCCCACTTAGACATCCCCATAATAGCCTGCTCGAAAGTGAATTGCAGCCAATTGCGCAAATGACTTGGCGCATCGCGAAGCAAACGAAACGCGGTTGCCAACACCAACAGATTGCGCCAGGTGTAGAAGTGGTGCACATGGGTGATGCCGTGGCTTTCCATCGGCTGGCGGGTGTTGTAGCCATCAGGCAGGGGCTCGATCAGAAACCAATTGGAGATGTCGCCCTCCCCAGTGCGACGGATGAGGGCCAGGTCCTCGGCGTCGGGGGTCTTCTCATGCCGTTTCCGCCCCATACTGTAATTGATGAACACCGGCACTTGATTCGCCTGGCGGACCGTGCGGCCTAAAGCGCGATCGTAGACTGTCTCCCAGGCACGCTCCACTCGCTGGGCTCCGCTCTTCTTGCTTGAGGTTTTGGCCAACAGAACACGGCAGTTGGGACAATCCCAGGTTTTATGCACCTTCCCCGTTTCCTTGTCCATCGCCTCGTTCCAAAAGACCATCTCCTCCCCGCACTGTGGGCACACGAAGACGTCGCTCCAGACAGTGAAGTTGATGCGGGCCTTCACCCGCTGCGGATGGTCGCAATGCGGATGCCAGGTCTCGTACATCCAGCCGCACTCATCCTCTACCTCGCGCAGGATGCGCTTGGCCTCCCGCTCGAAGGCGGCCACGTCCACGGGGGTGTTGTAGTTGTAGGCGATGAAAGTGGCGGCGGGGGAGAGGTCCACCAGTGCGGCCTTGCGCACGCCCAGGCGGGAGATGGGTTCGTCACCGTCGTAAATCACGCCATCGTCGCCCACCCGGTAGCCCAGCTCCTCCACGGCCTTGCGGTCGCCGCAGAGTTGGGCAGCCACGCCGGTCATGCCGGTGCCGCAGAAGCCGTCGAAGACGATGTCGCCGGGGTTGGTGTAGTGGAGGATGTAGCGCATCACCGCTTTGTGGGGCACTTTGGTGTGGTACGAGTGGGCGTTGTAGATGGGATTGTTCTTGCCCTCGGAGACGTCAGAGGCGAAAGGCTCTCGTTGATAAACGGCAGGGCCACCATTGCCATTTTCATCTTGCGAGTCATCGGGCAAGCCTAGCTCCTCACGGATTTGGGCGCGCTCGGCCTGCCAGCGCTCGATGATCTCGGGCAGGAAGGGATTGGGGCAGGCGGTGTAGTAGGGCGGGTCGGAGAGGGCCAGTATGGCGTCATCTTCGCCGATGGGGAAGCCTTCGATGGCGCGGAAGTCGGGATCGCGCAGGTGTTGGCGCAGGCGTTCCCGATATTTGTTTCGGGTTTCGAGTTGGTCGGTTTCGAGTTCTGTGTTTATGGTTTGAAGCTCAAGCAGCATTTGGTCGGTCATGCTTTGATTCCTTCTGCCATCGAATGAATTCGACGGCTGGTATGGGAAACCCGTTGAAACGGGTTAGGACGATGGGTTAACACGTTTTGGCTCAACACGTTTTAACGTGTTT
>SDBU01003396.1_pt1 | contig 20272 bp, 23 predicted proteins | sample 2277071 | NCBI WGS metagenome assembly SDBU01 (sample SAMN10397929, study PRJNA504765) | marine sediment metagenome | isolation source: marine sediment core GS08_GC12, 126 cmbsf | place: Arctic Ocean: Gakkel Ridge, Loki's castle | collected 2008
ATGATCATATCCGTTAGTACCAGGTCGATTTCTCGCGCCGAGCTGTAGAGTTCCAAGGCTTCCAACCCATTGGTCGCCTCAATCACCCGGTAGTTGAGCACCAGCTTCCCGTAGATGTCCTGCAGATCCGCGCTGGCCGCGCTGTCGCCCGGAACCAGTTCCACCCCGATGCGGCGTTCCCTGATGTTGACTTTGGTGGCGCGTCTCACCAAGGGCGGCCAGAGTATGTGCGCTCCCTCCCTCAGGACCTTCGGCTCGTATTGCCCCAGGTAGATCACCACCCCCACCTCGCTCCCATCCACGATCGCCACCGAGGTCACCAGGGTGATGATGACCACCAGGGCGATCAGGCCCCCCACCACGATCAGCAAGGACGCCGTGCTCCTTCTAGCTCCAACCGTCCTGTTCATGTCCATTCCTCCTTCTATCTCGTCTGTGCCTTTCGGCAAAATGTACTAATTACACTAATATCATTGTAGCAAATTCAGACGGGAATCGCAAACGCGTGGAGCTCGCCAGACTATTCGAGAGGCTCTCCCACAGGAATCAAGTAGAGAGGGGTCAGGCCTGCGGGCAAGCCGAGGACCCGCCGAACCTCCTCGTCATCGAAGGCGCCGACCGGAACCCCTCCCAGGTCCAGTGCGACCGCCTGAAGCAGCACATTTTGAGCGGCGTGGCCCGCCTCGAGGATGACATATCGCTCGGCTCGATCCCCGTATCGACTGGCGGTCTTCTCGTAGTTTCCCGCCATCACCAGAACCAGGGGCGCCTCTTCCACGAATTGCTGATCGAGGGCCGCCCGGCGAAGCGAGCTCCGCAAGTCATCTGCGGATCGCCTGCTCAAGCTGTGTCCGAGGGGTTCGTAATGAAAGAGCCCCTGGGGCAAGACGGCGTAGACCTCCAGCGGATAGAGGGCGCCCGCCGAGGGCGCGGTGCGCAGCTCCCTCCCGCCGGTGATTCCCTGAGCCGCCCAGAGAAGCTGTGATATCTCCTGCCAACTCAGAGGGCGATCCGAAAAGCGACGCACCGAACGCCGATGGGTCAGCGCGAGCTCCAATGAGATCTTCCCCATCTCTCGAGGAGGAGGCAGCTCGACCATTTCGGCGCCGGTTGATGTGGGTGTCGGCTGGCCGGTCGGACCGCATCCAAAAACCAGAACGGTCGCCGAAAGGACAAGCACCCCCGCCACCCAAGAGCGACTCACCAAACCAACTCGCCCTCCATCCCAGCGCTCCACCCTCGAGGTCTAAAGGAGAGTTTTAACGCCGGCGCCCGGGCCGATCAGGAGTCAGAACCTCGGACCTGGTTCCAGTCGCGAAGGAACTTCTCAACCCCGGCTTCGGTCAGGGGATGCCTCATAGCTTGAACGAGCACTTTGTAGGGTATCGTCGCTATATCCGCGCCGGCAAGCGCAGCTTCTCGAATGTGAGCCGGGTGTCGAAGGCTGGCGGCGATGATCTGCATCTCGATCCCATAGCTCTCGAAGATCTCCACCGCCTCTTCAACCACGTCCATGCCTCGATGGCCGGCGTCATCCAGGCGCCCCACGAACGGCGAGGCGAATGCAGCTCCCGCGCGAGCGACCATCAACGCCTGATTGCAGGAAAAAACCAGGGTCGCGTTGGTGCGAATCCCCCACTCCTCCGCCAACTCCCTAGCCTCCTCCGGCCCAGTGTCGCATCTGTCGACCCAATCGCATCCCTCGCACAGCCCATCCAGATCTATTTCCTCGCGGTTCAGGGCGCGAATCGCCCGCAATCCTTCCAGCGTGGCCGGGATCTTAACCACCACATAAGGAGACCACCGAGCGAGCGACCTGGCCTCCGCTATCATCCCCTCCGCATCCGAACTGATGACCTCCGCACTGACCGGGCCTTGAACCAGCGAGCAGATTTCCTGAGCCACTTCCCTATAATCACATCGGCCCGCGCGCATCATCAGCGTCGGATTGGTCGTCACTCCAGAGATGACGCCCAGTGCTACCGCTTCGCGAATTTCGTCCAGATCGGCTGTATCAAGATAGATCTCCATCCTGCAATTCCTCTCCTCTTCCAGGGACCAGCTTGCTCTCAGCGGTCTCATCCACTCTAACGAGCAGGGGTGGCCAGCACCCCTCCCTCAAAAACTTCTTCGCCGCCCCGACGAAATCTCGGAAAAGTGGATGTGGCCGATCAGGCCTGGACTTGAACTCCGGATGAAACTGGCTGCCCACCATCCACGGGTGATCGGCTATCTCGGCTATCTCCACCAACCGCCCATCGGGAGAGAGCCCGCTGAATATCAGCCCCGCCTCCGACAACAGCGCTCGATATTCGTTGTTGAGCTCGAAACGATGGCGATGCCGCTCCATAACCCTGGAGACACCATAGGCTTTGGCCGCCCGCGTGCCCGGAACCAACTCACAAGGGTAAGCTCCCAGGCGCATGGTTCCGCCTTTATCGCTGACGCCCCTCTGTTCCGGGAGCAAGTCTATCACCGGATATCTCGTCTGGGGATCGAACTCGGCGCTGTGAGGCCCATCGCTTCCTGTCGCCTTCCTGGCCAACTCTATCACCATCACCTGCATTCCCAAACACAAGCCCAGGTAAGGGGCCCTTCTCTCTCGTGCGTAGCGCGCCGCCAGGATCTTCCCCTCGATTCCGCGATCCCCGAATCCTCCCGGAACCACGATCCCGCTCAGCCGATCCAGCCGATCCAGATCCTCGCCTCTCTCCAAAGCCTCGGAACTGATCCACTCGAGTTGAACCCGTCGGTCATGATACAGGCCGGCGTGTTGGAGAGCCTCGTGCACGCTCAAGTAGGCGTCGGGAAGCTCAACGTACTTCCCCACCAGCCCGATGACCAGGCTCTCCTTGGCAGCTTTGATCCTCTCCACCATATCGCGCCAGGCTTCCAGATCAGCCGTAAGATTGGGAAGGCCCAGCTTCCTCGTCAAAATCGACCCCAGTCCGGCCTCCTCCAGGATCAGCGGGATCTCGTAAATATTCGAAACGGTCACCAGCGGGATCACCGCCTCCAGCTCCACATCGCAGAACAAGGCGATCTTCTCTCTGTTCTCGTCTGCTATGGGATAATCGGACCGACACAGGATAACATCCGGCTGGATCCCGATGCTTCTCAGCTCCTTGACGCTATGTTGAGTCGGCTTGGTCTTCAACTCCCCCGTGGAGCCGATGTAGGGCAAAAGGGTGACATGGATATAGACGACATCGTTGTGGTCCATGTCCTTGCGCATCTGCCGGATAGCTTCCAGGAAGGGAAGCCCCTCGATATCTCCCACGGTTCCTCCCACCTCCACGATGACCACGTCCGCCCCACTCTCATCCGCAGCGCGATGGATGAACCGCTTGATCTCGTTGGTGATATGAGGAATCACCTGGATGGTGCCTCCCAGGAAATCGCCGCGCCGTTCCCGGGCGATGACCGAGGAGTATATCTGACCCGTGGTGACGTTGCTCGCCTGGCTGAGGTTCTCATCCGTGAATCGCTCGTAGTGGCCGAGATCGAGGTCCGTCTCGGCCCCGTCCTCTGTGACGAAGACCTCGCCGTGCTGATACGGGGACATCGTGCCCGGATCGACGTTGATGTAGGGGTCCAGCTTCTGGATGGAGATGGTCAGGCCACGGCTTTTCAATATGCGTCCTATGGACGCCGCCGCAACACCTTTGCCAACCGATGAAACCACGCCGCCGGTGCAGAAAATGAACTTAGGCATAGCCCCCTATCATCCTCCCCCAGAGTTTCGTTGATATCCTGCCATGGCCCAATCGCAGAAAAGCACGGAGCAAATCAACTCCGTGCTTTCTTAGTACAGATCTCCTCTTTTGCCGGATTCGAAGAGGGAGCGACCCTGGCCAAGTCACCCATCGCGCCCCCATCTCAAATCCGCGCCCACCGCAAATCCTCACCTCCGCGCTGCTGGCTCGCCCTCGCCCGAGAGAAACGACAAGAGCAAACGCCTCTCCCTGTCGGAAGTCGACCAGCGTTCCTCGCCGACATCATCTTATCACAGCCATCTCAGCCTGTCAAACCGGTCCCGCACCCAGCACAAACTATGACTGCTGAGCCTTCACCTCGGCCAGAAGCCGCTCCGCCTGGGACCGCCAGGGCTCATCCGGCTCGAATATCAGGAACCGCTCGAGGGCCTCCCTCGCCTTCTCCCTCTGTCCCGTCAGGACATACAGGCTTCCCAGTCCCAGGTAAGCCTCCGACTGATCCGGATTGAGTTCTAAGGCCCGCTCGAACTGCTCGCGAGCCGCCTCGATGTCCCCCCTCTGCAGGTAACTGACGCCAAGGTTGTATCGCGTCTCCGGATCGTTGGGGTCCACGGCCAAAGCTTGCTCAAGCTGCTGGATGGCCTCATCCAGCAGCCCCTGTTGATACAAAGCCAGACCCAGGTTCGACCGGGCCCCGATGTGTCGCGGCTCCACCTGGAGGGCCCGCCGGTAGGCCTGCTCCGCCTCCGCCCAGGCGCCCTTCTGATAGAGGGCATTGCCCAACTGAAACTGAAGGTCCGCGGATCTGGGATTCTCCCGAACCCCGCTCGTCAGCTCCCGGATGGCCTCATCGATTCGCCCCTCGGACAGATATCGAGTCCCGGCTTTCAGATGCGTCTCCGCCTTGTTGGCGGAGTAAGAGGCCGCCGTTCCCAAGGTCGGAAGCACGACGAGCACGACGACAGCCACAACCAGTGCGATCAGCAACGCCTGCGCCAGCACGCTCCCCAGGGATACCTGTCTCATCGCCCGTCACCTCCAGGGGTGCTTGCCGCCCGCACGACTAAAGTTCGCATTTGAGCACCACCACCCGAGTCTGTTCGGGAAGATCCCTCCGTTCCACGCTCAAGGCATCCAGGGTGACCGTCTCCGCCATCCCCATCTCCTTGAGGAAACCGTCAACCGTAGCCAAGGCCACGTCCATCTCGGGCATCTTGCAATGCATCGGGATGACCATCCGGGGCTGAAGCAAGCTCACCACCTCGGCGGCTTTAGCAGCATTGAGGCTCGCCCCTCCTCCCACGGGGATCAGGAGGATATTGATATCCTCCATATCCTCTACCTCGCCCTCGTCCAAAACGTGATTCAAGTTGCCCAGATGGCACACCGTGAGATCACCGAAATCGAAAAGGTAGGCCGTGTTTCGATCGGCCGCCGTCGCCTCCTTGCTCCGGCTGCCAGCCGCGATGCCCTTGATGAAGATCCCCGCTATCTCGTATTCTCCCGGCCCGTATAGAACTTTCGCCCCCCCCTTCAGTGCCGTCACGTGGTTGTGATGCGGATGGTCGTGGCTGACGGTGACGATGTCCGCACGGAAGGAAGGTGGCGAACACCCGATCTCCCTGTGATATGGGTCGGTGCCCACCACTCCTTTCTTGTGCCTCAACCTGAAACACGAATGGCCATACCACTTGATCTCTGTCGCCATACCTTCGCCTTTCAAGAAAAAACGGCGTCGAAACGCCCTACAGCTGGTCCTTCTGGGGGGAGATGGGCAAACGTTCCCTGATCCCCTTGACCTCCTCCACCAGGTTCGGATCCAGATCGAAGACGGCAACGCCTTTCAAATCCGCTTCCACTGCCAGAGGGCTGCTGGAAATGAATCCCAACAACTTTTTCTCCCCTAGGCGCTCCAGAAGATACTTCCGATCTTCAGCCCCTCGTACCTTATTCGCCACCATGAACACGTTCATGATGCCCAGATCGGCGGCCAGTCGCTTCACCATCTCAGCGGTTTGCAGGCTTCGAGTCCCAGGCTCCACCACCACGATCATAGCATCCATCGCCTCAGCGGTCCCTCGCCCAAGGTGCTCGATGCCCGCCTCCATGTCCAAGATCACCACCTCGGAGCGCTGAACCAGAAGATGCCTAACCAGATTCTTCAGGAGAACGCTCTCCGGGCAAACGCAGCCGCCTCCGCCCCGCTTCACCGTGCCCATCACCAGCAGATTCACGCCCCGATGCTCCGCCGAGAAACGATCGGGGATATCATCCACCCTCGGATTCATCCTGAACATCCCCCCCGATTCGCCCGGCACGGTGCCCGTACGCTCGGCGATCAGTTCACCCATCTCCGCGATCGGCGTGATGCTCGAGACGAGCTCCTGGGGAAATCCAAGGGCCGACGCCAGGTTGGCGTCCGGATCCGCATCTATCGCCAGCACTTTCCATCCTTCGCCGGCGTAGATATGGGCCAAGACGGCCGCCAGAGTCGTCTTCCCCACTCCCCCTTTTCCGGTGATGGCCAGCTTGGGCAACGTCTCATTCCCCTTTCATCCCCGCGCGCCTTCCCATGCCGCGCACCACGGCCAGCTAGCAAATCCAGCTTAATAGTACGCGGTCCAGTCGATGTAGATTCTCTGCGCTCCTGACTGGCAGTTGGTGTCCGTTTCGACAGTGACGACGGGTGATGCGACCACCCCGTTCTCCCAAACCCCGGCGTACCATTTCCCCGCTTTGGGGTGATCGTCCAGCATGACGCTATAGAAACCGGTGCCGTCGGACGGTTTAGAAAGGGACCCGGAATAGCCATCGGCCCATATCTTGACCACCACCCCTGGTACTCCGTACCCGCTTGGATCCCGGACGCGGCCCTCCACCCCCATCCACTCGCAGTCAGGAACGAGTCTCACTCTTCCCATCGCCTCGTAAGGCCACGGGGTGGGCGAAGGTATCAGAGTGGGCGTATCCGTCGGCGCCGGGGTATCCGTCTCGGTAGGAGTGGGCGTTATGGTGGGCGTGATAGTAGGAGTGGGGGTCATGGTCGGAATACCGGTGGGTGTCGCGGTGACGGTGGGAGTGCCCGACGGCAATGGCGTATCGGTAGGAGTCCCCGTCACCGTCGGCGTCCAAGTGGCGGGAAAGGTGGCCGTCGGGGCAAACGTGGGAGTCGCGGTGAGCGGCGGAGGAAAAGGATTCAAGATCACCATAGGATTGAAAGCGATGATCAAGTAATACATGAAGCAGAACGCTGTCAAGATGAGAACCAGAACCGTGCCGATCTCCAAGATCTGATCAGTGTTTCTATTCACCTCGCCACCTCCTCACCGCCGGCGCCTGCCTTTCCGCCAGCACGACCGGACCTCCCGCACAGGGGGACGACAGGCACAAGCAAGCCCTTCGGCGAATCAAACCCCAGCTACCTCCGAATCTCCTTTTGCCTTCTCAATAGTCAACCGCCGGGATCAGAGAGAAAATCGTGATCCCATCCACGGTCTCCGCCTTCACCCACAACCAGGACGTCTCTTGAGGAGGGCTGGGCAGATTTCGAATGTGCCCGTCCAGTTCCTCCACCAGCTGCGCTTCCGGGTAGCTGGGGTAGAGCCCCAGCCGCCCCATTAGTATCTCGCGACGCAGCACCGCCACCAATGCGGGCTCGATCTCTTCCTGCATCGGAAGGGCCACCACCTGATCGCCATATAAAGCGAAGGTCTCCTGGTAGGCCTGGTTGATCTCCGCCCGAATGTTCGCCAGCTCGGCTTCCCACTCCGGCACTATGCTCAGGCCGTACGCCCTCGCCGCCACCCTGTGCCTTATGTCCAGCCAGGCGATCCACAGTTCCATGACCCGAGCCCGGTCCGCCAACCGGTCCGCCTGCTGTAAACGATCCGAGTGGGCTGCCCGCCGGACGTCCTCCTCTGCCAGGAGAGCTTCTCCCAAAGCCTCTACCAGCTCCTCGGCACCCTCTCCCGAAGGGTTAGCGAGCAAGTGGTCAGCCAGCGCCTGAGCCGCAGCTCTTCGCCGCGACTCGGCCTCCGCCACCTTCTCCGACTCCACATCGAGAGATGGAGCAGCGAGTCTCGCCGAAGGCGGCAAGGGCTTCAGGACCCCATGAAGCTCCGACATCTCATCGAAACATTGTTGGGCCAGGTCGTCCTGTCCCCACTCCTGATAAAGCTCACCTGTCCGCCGCAGAAGTTGACCTCGGACCGGTCGAGGGAGATCCGGCGAAAACATCGCAACGGTGTGCGCCTGATCCAGGTACTTTCCCCCCTCATCGGGCCAGCCAAGCTCATGCAGCTTTTCTCCCACCCGAATGAAGGTGTCGGCTCTGGCGAGATCGCTCAGATCGGGGCTCAAGGTGGCGATCGTAGCCGCCTGCCAGTAGCAAATGCCTGCCTTGTCGGCATCGCCCCGCTCCGCATAGGCATCGCCCAGGAGCAGCAGGCTTCCTCCACGCTGGTCATCGGGAAGATTCGAGGAGAAGACGATGGCCGCGTAGGCACTCTCCCAATGCTCCATGGACATCGCCAGGGTGACCGATTCCAGCGTATCCTCCTGCGCCAGCGATAGTATCGCCGACGAAGGAAAGATATCCTCCTCTTGCACATGGTCCAAAGGGTTAAGCGGCTCAGTCAGCGATAGCTCAGGCGACGGCGACGCACCCCCACCGGGAAGTGGAAACTCCCCCTCACCCCGCGAGACATACCAGTATCCCCCCGCCGCCGCGACGCCCACAAGAACCAATGCGGCTGACGCCACCATCAACCCGATCGACAATCTCCGACCAGACATGCGCATCGTTAGTCGGTCCTCCACACGAGTATATTATACGCGCAACTCATCTGTCTATCCGACGAATCGCTCGATCACAGCCGCTTCCCTTTGCTCACGCAGCCACTGGACGAACGCCCGATCCCGCAGCGCTTGCAACATGGGCTCCGGAACCTGACGAGATGGATCGCGCTCCAGCACCTGAATCACGTGGAACCCAAAAGAGGTCTGCACGACCTCGCTGACCTCCCCAGGAGCCAAGGCGAAAGCGGCCTCCTCGAATTCCAACAGCATGATCCCTCGAGGAAAGAACCCCAGGTCTCCTCCGTTTTCCTTGCTTCCCAAGTCCTGTGACCGTTCCTTAGCCAGATCGGTGAAATCGACGCCGGCCTTGAGCTGAACCAAGATCTCTTCCGCCTGCTCCCCGCTGTCGACCAGGATATGCCTCGCATGGACCTGCTCGGCCTGGGAGGACAGGTCGGCTAAAACGCGATCTCTGATCTTCTGGCCTAACAGTTCGGACCTGAGCTGCTGCCGAAATTCCTCCATGGTGAGATCGTTGGCGATCAGCCACTGGTCGAACTCGGCCTGCCCACCCGCCTGAACGATGATCTCCTGCACCCGCGCTTCCAGTTCCTCATCCGAAACCGAGAACCCCTCGCGAGCCGCCGCCTGAACGATGACTTCCTGGTCGATCATCCAGTCCAGAGCCTGACGCCGGACCTGTTCCATATCGGCGTCCTCCAACGTGTCAGAAGACCGGGCGAGCTGGACCATGGTCTCCCTGAACCTCTCGAACTGCTTTTCATACTCCTGCATGGTGATGGGATGCTCGTTCACCCTGGCTGCCAACTCCACCTCAGCGGTGGGAGTTTCGGCGGAGTTGACGCTCACCTGGGCGGGATCGTCGACGGGACCGGCCTGTCCGGAAGGTGGCACCTCCTCCCCACAACCGGCCAAGGCCGCCAACAGAACCAAAGCGACCAGAGATACCGCCAATTTCCGCATCCGACTGCCCTCCCACTCGCATCCGAGCTGGTAACGGGCGCTATTATACCCTGTGAAGGACTTCCCGCAACCGGTCAGCGGCCGATGACAGGGGCGAATCGGCGCGCTCTTGCGTCGGAATGAGACTTCAGTACAATGGAAGTGTGCCCCCATCGTCTAGAGGACTAGGACACAGCCCTTTCAAGGCTGCGACAGGGATTCGAATTCCCTTGGGGGCACCAAACTAACTTGTCTGGTCTGGCCGTAACCCAAGAGAAGGCCGCTGCACCCAAACGCAGCGGCCCTTTTTCTGAGCAATGATTCCGCGTACCGGCAACTTCCACATGATCGAGATATGCCCGGCAGTTCACGCGATCGACAGTCAGCCTCTAGCGCCGTCCTTCATTCTACAGGTCCCGTTTACTGAATTGGCGCAGGGCCAGGCCGACGAGAACGGCCACATAGATACCCGTATAAAGGACCATCGCCGGACTCGGCTTGCTGCTTGATCGCGCTGGCAACTCGCCAACCAAGAAGGAAATAGACTCAACTGAGGTCCTCGAATAAACGACCTGTCGTCTACCGCATCATTGATCTTGGCTACGATAGGCTCTAGCGCAAGCTGAATGGTGGATAGCGGTCAGTCACCAGCAAAAGTACGTAGGCCTGAACCCGTAGGATCCAGCGACCTACTCCGACTGTGAAATCGAAGAGACCCCTCGGATATTGACCAGTTATCAGAATGGCGAACCAGGCAATAATGGCTACGAACAGAGCAGCGATTCCGAGAAAGAACAGAACAATGTAGTGAGGGATCGCCAGCAACCATTTGATTATGGGCATCCACCGGTTCAGGTCACTTTGCACGTCGGGGTAATCGATTTCCAGGTGGACAGACTGCTCGTCGACAGTCGACGGATATTGGTCGGTGAGCAAGAACAGGTAGGCACCGACTCTGGCCCCGAAGCGGGTGAGCTCGCGAGAAAAGTCGAACCACCAGCGTGGATAACGCTGTCGAAAGATGATCATCAAGGCAGTGGCTACAGCGAGACCACTCGCCAGCCCACCAAACGTCTCCTGAGTTGTCCTCACAACCTCACCGGCTTCATTGAGGATAACCGTGTTGGTGACCGTCTCGCCAGCCCCTGAGATGAGACCCGCGATGATGGCGATGGGAATGATCCAGATAAGTCGGAAGAAGGTTGTCAGCCTGCCCAGTTTCTCCGGATAGTCGATCTCTAAACGAGCAGCGTATTCAGTGTTGCCGGCCATTTGTAACTCTCCTTTCAACGTGTTTGAAGCTCTGGATACTGGGAAATTGGTTGGTTGTGTGCAAACGACACTGTATCCCACAGATCTAACTGATGAAGAATGGGCTCTGACCACCTCCCTTCGGCATGGGTCCTATTAGGCAGATTCGAGTGGGAACATAGCCCCCCACTGACCAACCCTCAATGATTATACCACACTCTATGTTGGACTCAACTGCTGAATCGGGGAAGTTGCAAAAAACACAGCGACTGGAGTAGGTTGCCTGTAACTCAGAGTACCGTGCCTTCACAAGGGCGCTGAGTGCAAGTCGCCTGGTTCCCACGAAAGCCTCCTCCCCTACCTAGTGGTGCAGGGCCATCAGCAGAGCAAGTCTTGTAGTGAACCGGGTGTAGGGAGCCCTATCCGCCCCCAGGTCGGGCAATATGAACCAAGGGCGCACGTCACCGGCGTACGTTGTTCTGGGCGGCTGGCTAGTAATTGTTTAGTGAGATGTAATGTTTAAGATCGTTGAAGTGGCAAATAGTATTGCGTACAGAAACCACAGTCGGCGACTAATAAGTCCAAGCGGCCACCAATAGAACATGACTGTGGCTAGATAGAACAACACGTAAGGGAACATTATCGACAATCGCAGTGGGTTTCGCCATGGAATTTGTATTACATAATCAACCCAATAGCCGAAAGCAGCAAAAACAACGAAGAGGAATCCTCCCAGCCAGAAGGACCAGCTTTTTCCACCTTGCAATAGAACTATACTGATGACAACTGCTGGGATGCACAATGCGTAAACAATCCATCCAAAATTCATCGTATAGCTTTCGAAGAAGGGCTTGCGCAGTGCAAAATGTATGATAAGTGCAATTTGGAGTAGGAATGCCCAAACAATGAACAGTCTGTCTCGTTTGTCTAGAACGTCCCAGTCAGACATCTTTTGCCTCCAACTCAGATGAAGAATTGTGATGATTCAATCATTGAGTCAGTAATTCCCCCGATAACTGCGAAAGAGGTCAGCCAGCCATCGGAGCACAGTGGTTCCAGCGCCTCCAGAATCATCGCTCACGTGCTCTCTCCCTCCGATCTGACTCTCATGTCACAAGTCTGTTTGTCCGAGTGAGTCGAGCCACTTCCTCCGCTGCTCCTGACACTCTTCCAGCAACCGTACAAGGCTATCGCCATCGCCCTGCAACTGTACATACTCAGGGCTGTAGTGTTGTCCCAACTCATCACCTACCGTAGTCAGCACTTTCTCAATTCCATCTAGGATCACCTCTATGTCCCTCTGCGGAATCTGCGCTATCGGCTTGGCATCCCGCTGTAGAGCTGTAAGTAGGTTCTTATGTGCAACCAGCTTGTTACGGATTGCCCACACTGGCCCAAGCTTCTCCCCTAGTTTGTCAATGTCTTCCTGCGTCTTTCGTGCTAGGTCGGTGTAGCCATTAAGCTCAAGTCGTTTCACCAGTTGGTCGAGACATAATACCTGCCTCTTGTCGTGTTTGTGAGCACCCGCCGTCTCCACCATACGAATAATTGACACAACGATGTCGTTCAGCAATGAGGCTTCAGTGATGATGAATACCCCATAGGCTTGCTCGAGTAGAAAGTCGATCCGTTCCTGGCTCTCCAAGAAAAGCTGCCTGTAGATCTTGTACTTGGCACGCAACCATGTGAAGTCATAGAAAAGACGCGAGAGCACTTCCTCCAATGACACTGCTTGCGAACCCATTTTCACCCTCCACTGTCCTGTGTCTTTCCCCAAGAACCACGATGCGACTCTCGTATTGTTCCTTCTTCTCGACCAGTAGTTGGAGGTGTCGCCGACTTGTGGCCAGTATACTGCAATCACATCGTCGCGGGAATCGCAGCCAGCCCCTACGGTATCGTCGGTTATTGTACGCCCTACGTCCGCAGGATGATCAGCCCCAACGGGGACCCGGTAGAGACGGGGTTATGAGTAAAAACGTCAACCGATTAGTACTAACCTTGCTATGGAGTAGACTCAGAGGTATCTTGCCAAACGGCGAAGGCCTCATGTCTTCCACCACTGAAGTCTTCAAACAACTGCGCGCAACACTCCTCCCAGCCTGAACTCCTGTAGGAAAACTTGCTCTTCTGCTCAGGAGAAAGAAGGACTGGGATAACTGTATTGAGATGAGGCAGCCATATATAGATTAGCCGGTGCCCGCTCCTACCGCCCACCTGCACACGCCAGATTACTCCCTGGAGGTCTGGGCTAGCTACACCTTTCATCCGACGACCAACGTTGGGGTTGCTTCTTATCTGCAACAACTTTGAGGTGAGCTTATTGCGGAGTGGTCTGTTGCGAGCCAGGACTTCATTCATCTGTTTCTCGAAGTCCTGGTGAATCAAGATTGTTGTCTCCTTAGAAGGAGACAACTCGCTTTACCTTATCGGGATCGAAATCACCTTGCCGTGCAGCATCTACAACCTTCCGCACCGACCCGATAAACTTGAGGTTCAGGGCCAATTCAAGATCATCGCAGTCTTCCGGGGATAGAGAGCCTTCAACCATGTCCGGCAGGTTCTCCTCGATAAGGATCTCCCCGAGGGGCACTTGCCTGAGCCTGGGATCCTCATGAGCTATCCGAACAAGGTCCTCGGTCCGAAGGTAGCCATAGGTATCGATGCTCTTGTCAATCCTATTCTTCAAGTCTGGCGAAAGGGCCGTGAGAGCTGCATTGTAATCCTTCTGTGTAGTGGCATCATGAAGCTGCAATCTCTCTCCCCTTGCGTTGTCTTCAGATAGAAGGAAGGACTTCAAATAGCCAATCCTCGTGAGCTCTCTGGCCACATCCCAAACTTGATAGCTGTACTGTCCTTCCGAGGTATGTTTGAAGGTGAAGGGTGCCAGCTCGGAGCCCTCTTCGCCGAAATAAAGGACCTTCTGAAGTCTCAACCTGCCGTACACCGCGTGCTTGTAGAACTTTCCAATTAAGTAGAGGACGACGAGTCGCCTGAAAGTGTCTTTTGAAATACAGCCCATGTGTCCCTCCTCTCTTGATGCATGAGAACATCGGCCGCTCTTCCGAGGAAAACCTCCCACCTGTCTTAGTGTAAGTCGCAACGTTAGCCTTGTCAATACTACATTAGTACTAGGGATAAGGTGTATCATAGTAAAAAACATGCGGGAAGTGGGGTGGGCGTTGGCGGCTCGCCCACCCCGAAAGTAGGGAAGGAGCCGACTTGGCCAGAGCCTGGCGCTATCGATTATCCCACTTTGGTCAGCCGGCTCTCCGGCAGCCACCCGTCCAGCCCTAGATCCCTGAGCGCGTTGTAGATCGAGCTCAGCAGGGTCAGCTCCACGGTCGCCCCCGCCCCCCGAGGTATCGCGCTGAACGGTCCATCGACTCCCTGCGCTAGCACCCAGACCACCAGGTAGGGCAATAGCAGGTACAGCTCCTTGTTCCTCATCCAGTCGCCCAAGAGCGCGAAGGAGAAGTCTCCCCGCTTCAGCGCCGCCAGCACACCCGGGATCAGCCCCGCTAGTATCGAGTACACAATAAACTGCAACAGCGGGACAGCCCACAGCTCCCTTACCAACTCCACTATCCCCCTCCAGTCCGCGACCTACGGTGGCAGGGCGAGGGTCAGTGTGATATACTCGCCCCAGCTATCGGGCGACCTCGCTCGCAAGGAGTATTGCCATGATCGTGGAGATGAAGACGGGCGCCAGCCAAACCCAGGTCGATGCCGTGGTGAACCGCGCCAAGGGCCTGGATTTGGAGGTGCAGCTGAACATCGGCACCGACAAGGTGGTGGTGGCCATCGTGGGCGGCCATACCGGAGGCGTGTCCACCGACGTGTTCGCGGTTCTCCCCGGCGTGGAGACCGTGACCCGCATCATGAAGCCCTACAAACTGGCTTCAAGGGAGTTCAAGCAGGAGAAGACCCAGTTCAATGTAGGGGATGTGGTTATAGGAGGGGCGCGCCTGGTGATCATCGCGGGCCCTTGCGCGGTGGAGAGCGAGGAGCAATTGGCGGAGGCGGCCCGCGTGGCCCGACAGGGTGGGGCCTCGCTCCTGAGAGGAGGCATCTTCAAGCCTCGAACCTCGCCTTTCAGCTTTCATGGCTTGGAGGAGGAGGGCTACTCTCTGCTGGACAAGGTCCGGAAGCAGGAAGGGTTGCCCGTGGTGACCGAGGTCACCGATCCCCACCAAGTGGAGGAGATGGCCAAATACGCCGACGTGCTGCAGGTAGGGGCGCGCAACATGCAGAACTACGCCCTGCTGAGGGAACTGAGCAAGGCCCCCTGCCCCGTCCTGCTCAAACGCGGGTTGTGCGCGACGGTGACCGAATGGCTGATGGCCGCCGATTACCTGCTGGCCGAGGGAAACGAGCGGGTGATCCTGTGCGAGCGGGGAATCCGCACCTTCGAGACCAGCACCCGCTTCACCCTGGACCTGGGAGCCATCCCCGTCATCCGGAAGGTCAGCCACCTTCCCATCGTGGTGGATCCAAGCCACGCCGCCGGCCACTTCGACCTGGTGCCGTCCCTGGCCAAGGCTGCGGTGGCCGCTGGCGCCGACGGCCTGCTCATCGAGATGCATCCCGACCCCCAGAACGCCCTGTGCGACGGCCTCCAATCCCTCACCCCCAACGATTTCCTTCGCCTTATGGACGAGCTCAAGCCCGTCGCCGAGGCGGTGGGGCGAACCATCTAACCGAACCGATCACAGCTAAGCGATTGAGATGGAGAGGCCGTGGGACGAAAGCGCGGGAACAGAAGAGGATGTGGCTGCTGTTTGCTTCGCCTGCTGGAGGCGTTCATCCTGATCGCGGCCATCTCGGCGATCATCCTCTTCTTCTACAGCCTTCTCGGTCCCACCGACGTCCTCATCATCGGCGTAGATGAGCGATTCGACTCCGGGCAGCCCTCCCGCTCGGACACCATGATAGCCTTGCGGGCCGACCCCTGGCAGGGCATCTCCATGCTATCCATCCCCCGCGATCTGTGGGTGGTCATCCCCGGCCACGGCGAGAATCGCATCAACACCGCCTGCTTCTTCGGAGACTCGGACGGATCCGGTCGCGGCATCAACCTGGCCAAGCAAGCCGTCGCCGCCAACCTGGGGATCCCGGTGAACTACTACGTGCGACTCAACTTCCAAGGGTTCCAGGCGGTGATCGACGCACTGGGAGGCATCGAGGTGGATGTGGAACGAGCCATCGAGGATCACCAGTATCCCACGGATGACAACGGGGTCACCTCGATCTACATCCCGGCGGGCCGCCAATGGATGGACGGGGAGAGGGCGCTGCAATACGTGCGCTCCCGGCACGGCAGCGGCGACTTCGACCGATCCCTGCGCCAGCAGCAGGTGATAGTGGCGACCCGGGAGCGGCTGCTCAGCCCGGAGGGGATACTCAGGCTGCCCATGGTCCTCGCCGCCGCGGGCCGATTCGTGGAGACCGATCTACCCTTGCCCAACATGGTCCTTCTGGCTTTCACCTTCGCGGTCAATGGGGACCAGAATATCCACCGCCACGCCATCGATCATGACTCGACGACCTCGTGGGTCACCGGCAGCGGTGCCCACGTGCTCCTGCCCGACCCGGCTCGGATTCAGCCCATCGTACATTCACACCTGAATTTCTACGATTGAGGCCCGGCGACGTTCCCCCGCAGATCGCGGAGCGCCTGAGGAATGGCGTCGAGGAGGTCCCCGGCGACCATGCCCATGTCCCCGCACCGCTCGGCGACCCGCTGCCCGGCCATCCCGTGGATGAACGCTCCGGCGACGGCTGCATCGCAGGGAGCCACACCTTGTGCCAGGAGCCCGACGATGATGCCTGCCAGGATATCTCCCGTCCCCGCCGAGGCGAGCCCCGGATTGGCGAAGGGGTTGATGGTAACTCGGCCCTCCGGTGAGCCGACGACGGTGTAGGCGCCCTTGAGGACCACGACCTGCCCCCAGAGTTTGGCAGCCTCTCGCGTCATGGTCAGACGGTCGGCCTGTATGTCCTCCACCTTCAAATTCATCAGGCGAGCCATCTCCCCCGGATGGGGCGTGAGCACGTTGCCCTCGCTGAGGGGCTTCCACCACTCCGGCTCTTCCGACAAAAGGTTCAAGCCGTCGGCGTCGACGATCATCGGCAGCGAGTGAGGTTCACTGCCTGAGCCATCTCCCCCCTCCTCGGACGCTCGAACGAACCCCATGTGGCTGCGCTGGCGAGTCACCTCGCCCCGAACCAGCCGCCGGATGAACCTCCCGGTGGTGTCTTCCCTCCCCAGCCCAGGACCCACCAGCAGGGCGTCGTACTCGGCCCCGGTCTCCGCGATCAGCGAATGGGCATCCTCCGCGATGACGCCCATCTCGTGGGGAAGAACGATGTAAGTGGTCTCGGTGAGCTTCGAGGCCACGATGGGATGGATGGCACCGGGGACGGCGAGGGTGACCAGGCCTGCGCCCGCGCGGGTCGCCGCGGCACCAGCCAGGTAGGCCGCACCGGTGTAGTTCACCGACCCGGCGACCACCAGCGCCTTCCCGAACGTCCCCTTATGGGCATCCATGGGCCGAGCGGGGAGAATGCCCCGCACCCTCTCGGGCGTGGCCACCTCGATCCCAACATCCTCGGCCAGGGAAGGCGGGATGGCGATATCGGCGACGACCAGCTCCCCGGTGTAACCGCCTCCCGGGAACAGGAAGTGCCCCAACTTGGGATACGCGAAGGTGACGGTAAGGTCGGCGGGAAGCGTGACCGGATCCACGGCTCCGGTGTCGCAGTCCATGCCCGAGGGAAGGTCTACCGCCACCACCCAGGGAGAGGGAGCGGCTCCAGGCGAGACCCGGCAGAGGGAGACGTGCTTCTCCCTCTGCACCTCGCGCCCGGCCCTCTCCGCTGCGACAACTTCCAAGACGGCTTTTAGCTCTCCTTGGATGGAGCGAGTGGCGCCCGTGCCCAGCAGCGCATCCACCACCCCGTGGGATCTAGACAGAAGGCGTCTCAGATTGCCGCCGGAATCGCTGTCGGCCAAGGTGAACGGGATGCCCAGCTTCTGGCATTGACTCCAGTTGGGATCATCTTCGGGGCGAGGATTGAGCAGATACAGGTGGACGTGAGCCCCGGCCTTCGTCAGGTGGCGGGCCGCCACCAGCCCATCCCCCCCGTTGTTGCCCGGCCCGATCAGGACCAGGATGCGGACGGCTTCGACGGGAGCGAACCGGGAAACGATGACATCCGCCAGCGCCTTGCCGGCGTTTTCCATCATGGTGGCGAACGAAAGCCCCCCCGCGTCCGCCTCCCGCTCGATGCGAACCATCTGCTCCCGAGTCACGACCTTCATCTTCGCCTCCCCATGGGTGTTGCCGGCTCCAGCGCCGACCATTCTAGCCCAGCGATCTGGGGCGAGCAAGGAGGCCTAGCGGAGGGGGCACGTCAGCCCACGCACGCACAAGGATCCAATGGGCAGCATTCGACTGATAGGTCACACTCGGGCTCGGGCTGATCCAAATGAAAGAGGCGAGCAGATTCTTCCTGCCCGCCTCACGCCAGCGCGGAGATTCCAGACTAGAACAGACGATACTCGCTGGCCAGCGAGCATCGTCCGGCACTCAGAAATCGGTCAAACTGAACGGCAGGACTCTGTGAGAGAGTCTAGGCGGGTATTCCGGGCGTGTCCGCTGCCGTTACATCCCTGAGGGGCTCGTGCTTCACCAGGACGGGCTTCTCGTAGGCATCCTTCATGGATCTCTCCTCCTTCGGAAATATAAGGAACAAATGCGCCGCAGCAACACACAGCGACCACCATGAACAGCATATCACAGAAAAGGGCTTCTGTCAATAGGCAATCGAGAACTTGGCTGCTGTTTCCTACAGGCTTTCGGGGAAAAGCTATCCCCTATTGGTCGGGCAAGAGATCGTTGGTTCCGGCCGCAGTTACGTCTCTGAGCGGCTCGTGCTTCACCAGCACAGGCTTCTCATAGGCGTCTCTCATGATTCTTTCCTCCTTCTTCTAATCCACTAATCCGCAAGCCTATGGTTATTAGCTACCTACCGAAATATGTTGTCTGGGGTATCTGCTGCAGTTACGTCCCTCAGGGGCTCATGCTTCACCAAGACAGGCTTCTCATACGTGCCCTTCATGGCTCCTTCCTCCTTTTGCTAGCCTATAGGTTTGCGACGACTGTCTGTTTACCCAGTATAGTTTCCTGCAGTTACATCTCTGAGAGGCTCGTGTTTCACCAACACCGGTCTCTCATAAGTGTCTTTCATGGATTCCCTCCGCTTCACCGCCGAGCCACTTGCATGGGCGGCGTATGTTTTAGTGAGGTGCGATTTCGCCGTTGGTCCCACTTGCCGTCACGTCCCTGAGGGGTTCGTGCTTCACCAACACCGGTCTCTCATAGGCATCTCTCATGGATTCCCTCCGCTTCACCGCCGAGCCACTTGCATGGGCGGCGTATGTTTCAGCGAGGTATGATTTGGCCGTTGGTGTCACTCGAGGTGACATCCCTCAGGGGATCGTGCTTCACCAGAATAGGTTTCTCATAGGTGTCTTTCATGGCTTACCTCCATTTCACTGCCAGGCCATTTGCACGAGTGGAGTGTGTTTCACTCTGGTGCGATTTCGTTGGTGCCACTCGAGGTGACGTCCCTCAGAGGTTCGTGCTTCACCAGCACCGGTCTCTCATAAATGTCTTTCATGGATCCTTCCTCCTCCGTACCACCGGATTGCGGCGGCGAAGCTCCTCTTAGCTAGTCCCAGATCTCGCTAGTGTCAATTGCCGTCACGTCCCTGAGCGGTTCATGCTTCACCAAGACGGGCTTCTCGTAGGTGCCTTTCACGGATAATTCCTCCTTCGGCAGTAATGAGAATGGATGCGCCGCAAAGATCGCAGCGACCACCATAGATAGCATATCATAGAAAAGGGTTCCCGTCAATAGGTCATAGAAGATTCGGTTCCCGTCTGCCTTCGGGACGGCCAACGAAAGCCCTCCCACATCTGTTTGCCGCTTGACGCGGATCATCTGCGAGGATCACAGACGGAGAAAACACGCTAGTGTTGACATCCGAAAGCCGTGGTGATACCATGGCATGGGGAAACATTAGAAGATACCTCAGCGGCAGCTAACGGAGGAGAAAACACAATGGAGGAATCAAGTCAAGCTCTACAGGACACGTTAGCCGAGCTCAGGGATACCATCCAGAGGATCCAAAGGCGAAACGAGAAAATTGGAGAACAAAACACCAAAGCCGTCCTAATCGAGCCTCTTCTGTCTGCTCTGGGTTGGAACCCACTGGATCTAAACGAAGTTGTCCGAGAGTACCGGTACAAGCCGCAGGACAATCCTGTCGACTATGCGCTTTTTATCCTCAACTCTCCCCGGCTATTTGTCGAAGCCAAGGATCTCAGCGCCAACCTCGATGACCACAAGTGGATTTCCCAAACCGTCAGTTATGCAACCGTTGCTGGAGTTGAGTGGTGCGTCCTGACCAATGGGGATGAGTATCGATTCTACAACGCCCATGCGCCCGTCGATGTGGACAAGAAGCTGTTTCGAAC
>SDBU01003397.1_pt1 | contig 20272 bp, 18 predicted proteins | sample 2277071 | NCBI WGS metagenome assembly SDBU01 (sample SAMN10397929, study PRJNA504765) | marine sediment metagenome | isolation source: marine sediment core GS08_GC12, 126 cmbsf | place: Arctic Ocean: Gakkel Ridge, Loki's castle | collected 2008
CAACGGGCAGTTCTTACGTCAATCGCTGTTTCCGAAGATAACGTATTCGTAGCTGACGCCGGCAACCGCGCGGTTTTGCGATATGACATTTCCGGCAAGCTCATCCGCACACTTGTTCTCGGCGACCAACATGCTGGGATGTACATCACAAAGGAACGCGCGGTCTACTGGGACGGCAGGAATAATCTTAATGAGAAGGTATCAAACGGCGTCTATTTTTACAAGGTCAGCGCTGGCGAATTCTCGGCGGTAAAGCGGATGGCGATTGTTAAATAAAACCGTTGTTGCGGTGGGGAACCTTATAAACCGAGCTTTTGCCAAAAACTCGGTTTATAAGCCCATTTTCCACTTTTCCTATTTTACTGAAATCACCCAAGTACCACTCTACGGACATTTAATAATGTCCTGAGCCCACAGGCAGTCCGCGCAAGACGGGGTGTTGAGCCAACAATCTTCATTGCGTTCGGCGATGTCGCAGGCTAATCCGCAATCAACGCAAGATGGAAAATCAAATGTGCGCACGGTGTTGCGGAAACCGGCGTATTCCTCGCCCATCCAGATAGAAAAGAGGTCATCGTAGCGCACATTGCCTAGAACGTATCTTGTGACCTGTTTTTTTCTGTTGAATATGTAGTATGGATAAGAGTGCATCAATGCATAGCAGGGACTAACGCCGCCATCCAAACCGATAACACAAGCGTTTTCTGCCACAAAACGGCAGTATCTGCTTGCGCCCCAGCGCATTTTTGGACGTCTCATTGCCCCCCACGCTAACCATGATGACCCACCTGCCACCGGCCATCCGATTTCTTTTGGTAATTCGCCTGTTCCGTCGTACAGTATCTCTTTTGCCATCTCTTCCGTATGCGGGAGCACATTGGTAATCAAAACAAGGGCAGCGCGCACGGCGTTTGCCAATTTGGACAAAAACGCGATTTCGTGGATGTTACGACGCATGGCGACGAACTCAATACCGATTGTCGGATTTACGCTTCGTCTCCGTTGCCTAACATTATTGAGTATTTTGATGTTATTTATCACGTCATTCAAAGACGCGCCCTTTCTGATTGAAGCAAAATCCTGCGGATTGATGCTGTCGATGGAGACGATGATGTTGTTTACACCAGAATTTACCAGCCCTTCTGCAAGCTCGCCAAGCAACATACCGTTTGTGCTGATTGTCAATTCCACATCCAAAGCCTTAACCTGGCGCACCATCTCTAAGATGTGAGGATGATACAGAGGTTCGCCAAAGCCACCGAATGTCACGGCGCGTAGATGTGCAAAGGCGCTCAACTGCTCGATAATTCGATGGAACGTCTCCATATTCATGTCGCCCGGTTTATCAGACCATACATTCCGAATACAAGTGATACAATTGAGGTTGCATCGCGTCGTAGGCTCAATATAGATTTTCCGAATGTCAGGCATTGGACGACATACGGTAAAACCTTCTTCTGACGATTTTAGATACAACTCTGTCCCCTCAGCGAGCTTGTATCGGTCAATATATTGTTCAGGCAAACGCACCTGACCGTCTTTTCCAACGATGATTTTCATAGTTTATACCTTTGAAACGTGATGCGTGTTGCGTGATGCGTGTTGTGTGAAAGATAGTTCTCTGGCTTTCTGGGGTTTGCCCCTTAGCCTCCTTGCCCAAAATAGAGAATGTAGGTTTACATATGCAATGGTACTCTAGCGCCGCATTGAGCAGATTCAACCATTGCCTCGGTCACCGCTATCGCCAACATACCCTCGCGAAGCGTTGCTCCGCGATATTCCGAAACCACACCTCGAATAAGGTCAGCAAAATGGTCGTGCATTGTAATGGCTTCTTCACTCATCTCACTCGAAGGGTCGATGGTGCGCACATCAAGGTCGATGGGCGTTTTGTCTATGTTAAAGCCCCGATGATGTACAACTTTCAAGGTTCGACGGTCTGTGCTGCTGACGGTGCCGTGTTTTCCGACGATTTGAATAATATTTGGCGTTTGCACTCCGCCCATGCTGGAAATCACAGTTGCTGCGCGCTCGCCGCCATCGTATTCAATCATGAGATTCATGAAATCAATCGTTTGGTCGCCTCGGAACGTGCCCCTTCGTATGCTGCCGTAAACTCCGCTGGGGATGCCGCCCATCACACAAAGAGCTTGGTGAATCGTATGCGTCGCAGTATCCACGACGCCGCCGATATGGTCGGGAAAAAAATACTGCGGCGCCATCATCCCCCGCTGCACCGTCATCAAAGCTTGCACAGGTTCTATTTCTGCGACTTCGCGTTTGAGTGCTTCAGCAAAGGGGGTGAAGCGCGCTTGATAACCGACCAAACCCACGACGCCTGCTTCATCCGCCGTAGCAACCAATTCTTTCGCCATTGCCACGTTGTCCACCAACGGCTTTTCTACTAATATGTGTTTCCCCGCTCGCACAGCGTCGAGAGCAATAGGACCATGCGATTTCGCCGATGTCGCAATCATCACGGATTCCAAATCGTCACGCGCCAATAGTTCGTGATAGTCCCTTACATATTCGACTTCCAATAACTCGCTTGATGCCCGCGCACGGACTTCGTCAATATCGCAAACCGCCAGCAATTCTAACTTCTCCGATTTCTTCGCCGCGGTGCCATGCCCACGCGGCCCGCGTTGACCACAGCCTATCAAAGCAGTTGTTACTCTTTCCATTGGTATTAGGTTCCTCTTTTTCTATTGATTACCTATAGTCTTCCTCATAACTTCTCATAATTCCGTGATGTGTGAAACGTGAAAAGGGTATTGCATCATCACGTTTCACGTTTCACGTTTTACGACATGATAAGTACATCCTTTTGTGAGTATAACTTCATCTCTGATTTATGTCAAGGCGAAAAAATATAGCTCAGTAAAAAAATACAAATGAAAAATTCAATAGGCTTTGACGATATCCTATCTCTTTATTCTGTGAATTCCTGTTTTCATATTGGTATGTGAAATGAAATTCGCGCCGTGTCCTTATTCTGTAAACTACTTGTAACTTACCGAATAATCCGAAGTCAAGATGCTTAAAAAAATCAAGAAAAGTATTTTCCAGATATTGATTTCTGCTTAGTGCGCCTTCGAAGTTGAACTGAATCTTGGGTGTTAAATTCCATGACAAAGAAATATCTGGGCCAAAAGGAATTAGCGCTTGACCGATATAATAATCGCTATCTTCGAGGCTGAGTTTGAAACTCAGGGTAAGTGGCAGATTTGGAGATAATTTTCCAGTGATGCCAATGTCAAAGAGCGGAGAGTGAATATAGAGTTTTTCGTCGGCGACAGTATAATTTCGATCTTCCCAACCCAGGGATGCCTTTGCGCTGATGAATTTATACGGTAATTTTCGTGATAATTCAAAGTTTACAAACCTTCCTAGATAAACGATATCGCTTGCAAAGGCTTTTTGTTTCAGTCCGAAATGCAAAGATGCGCTGGTTTTGGTTCCTATGGGATATTGAAAGGAAACTATCGCGCTGTTGAATTTCCAATCATTATTAGTGGAGTCTTTATAATCTCTGAGTGCGTTGGAATATGAAAGGTCGATTAACATGCCATTGGAATGTTTGTATGTGATGGCGGGTGTCACTTGGTTGGAAAAATATGAGAGAAGCTCTGTCGTGTCACTGGCAGCCTGTTCCAATTTGGAATTTTTTGAGTTGGAGAGTTCATCCTGGATTTTGAAGGATAAACGGTCAGAAAGTTTGTATCCTATCAGCGGCTCGAAGACAACTTCTTGAAAATTTACTTCAGTATAGTGAAAATATCGTTCCAGGATAAAATTAGAATCGACTTGAAAAGAAGTTCGGCTGAAGTTTTTTTGAAATAATAATTGAGGGGCGAAAGCGAGAAAAAAATCGCTTTGGGGATGTTCAGATGTTCTGAAAAGGTTACTGTCGTAATTAATGCTAGTATCAAGTTTTAGATTAACTACTTTAGCATCTCCTGAACTGACAATAGACAGCATTAGACAAATAATAAAGCCTGACAAAAAGTTGGGAGAAATGAGTTTCATTGTGTAAGCAATGTTAACTTTCTTCAGCAGAAGTCCCCTTCTGAACTACCGCTTCGCCGATGCGCGGAGCCATCTCGGCGAAGTCATCCCGAGAATCGGGGCCGTGCAACGGGGTTCACTTCATTCATCGAAAAGGAAAGTACCGCCGGATTGAGGCTTGAGCTGAGGCGCCGGGTTGAGTAGCGAAGCGGCGCCGGGTTGAGGCTTGGGTTGAGTAGGCAAAGCCGTATCGAAACCAGCGTAGCCGTATCGAAACCACCGAAGCGTATCGAAATCTTTAGAGCCCTGATTCTCCCGATGCTCGGGATGGCGGAGTTTATCCCTTCACTTCGCCTGTCCTCGAACGAAGTGAAGGATTCGAGGACAGGCGCTAGTATAGCATGAACTAACCCATTCGCAATTATAATGAGTATCAGGAAGGTTAACTGCCGTTGTGTTCTTAAATGGTTGACGACGATAAAGAAAAGCGCGGCAAACGTTAAAATATGATGGAGCGCCAATTGACTCGCATATTCATAACGCGAGAAGAAAATCGTCGATATGATAGCATATCCGCAAAACAGAAGTATGGGAACATTTAGGGGCGTTTTAACAAGTACAATCTTTTTTTCAAAAACCATCTGCAACGCCCAGCAAAAAAACAAGAATACGATAATTAAATCAATGAGCGTAATTGTCCAGAGGCGTATCCCTCCATAAAACAGCGGAGTAAATATAATCAAAATTATGATGCCTAGCTCAATTATTTTTCGGCAAATCCGAGCCATCGAAAAAACCACTTCCTTTTAGGCATAATAGGTTCAACAGGCTCCACTAACTCCCCTTTTAAAATACGTTGCGGATTTTTAGTAACCATTGCCTCAGCCTCGTTATTTCCGATGATTTTTTGAGCGATAAAAAGCGCAGAAGAGAGAATCGGAGGTCGGCGCTCAATGGAATGCGCTTCAGTAGCAATCAGATGCGCAAGGCGGTGTTTTAGAATCAATTTCGCTGTCCGTTCTACTTTTACCCCAAACTCCCCGGTTAAACTCATCGTGGCAACTTGAACAAGCACGCCCAAATTTACTAAATCATACAAACGCCTCAGATTATTTTGCACATCGTAATTGCGTTCAGGATGGGGTATAATCGGCACAATTCCCTTCAACAACAATTTATGTGCCACTTGTGTGAAATTGGGCGGTATTAATTCCGAGGGCAATTCCAAAAGCAAATATTGTACATTTGAACCGAGCATCAACATTCTGCCAGACATGACCTGCTCAAGTAAATCCCACTCAAATCGAACATCAGCGGCAGGGATAACCTTTAGCAGAATACCTTCCATAGGCAAAAGCGCGTTGAGAGCGTCAGTTTGCGTCGTAATATTATCGCTTATGTTATTATAAGTATTTCTCCTGACGTGCGGCGCGGCGACAATCTTTTCAATGCCGTCGGACATAGCAATTTGGCACATCTTTATGGATTCTTCAAAAGTCTCCGGACCATCATCCAAACCCGGCAAAATATGACAGTGAATGTCTATCATCTTATTTTTTCCATTTAATTCGTAATAGAAATCCGTTGACAGCTTTTAATAATTCCCAACATATGCTCAAAAAACTCCTTGAGGAAGCGCCGTCCCTTTATTTTTTTGCGACGAACATCAGCAAATGTCCTGCGAGCTAGGATGTCATAAGCCGTTTAAAAAAAAACGAAACTATTGTTGCTTCTCAACATTGCGTGGAACAAACAACTACTGAGATAAGCACACTCAGGTACTTGGGAGATTTTTTCGATATAAGAAATATATCGTTGAAGCTGAACAGGATTGTGATGTAAATTGTAAGGCAGTTTAAGCCCAATATTTTTATGCGTTAAATATAGATAGATTTCCAGCAGCTTTCGGAATTTCTTGTTTCTAAGGGAAAAGGCATAGGCTTCCCAATTGATTTTATCTCGATAATATTCAACGTTCAGGGCAAAATCAAATTGCCTTCCTATGTTAGATAACAGTTGCGATTCATGTCCAATGCCGTTGTGCAGAAGAATATGGAGAATTTGATGTTTAGGAGAAGGAATTAAAGCGGACGCCTTTCCTAAAGTTACCTCCTCCGCTTCAGCCCACCATGAATCCAAATCAATCCAATCAGAATATCTTAAACTAATAGGATAATGATGTAGTTCAACCGCCCCAATACCAATATCAGTATAAAGGTGTTGATGATAATGACGCAGCCGCTTGCCATCGAAAACTGATATATCACAGAGATAGCCTAAATCTTCCAAAATTGCGATGGCTTTAGCCAACTCTTGTTGCTTAACTAAAAGGTCTATATCCGACATGAACCTCAAAAAAGGAGAAGGATAAATCGGTTTAACAAAAGTTATCGCGCCTTTTAGAAGCATTGCCGAAATGCCCTCTTTAGAAAGCACCTGTAAACATCTTTCCAGTTCCATCTTCAACGCAAAGTTGCGGGCAAATTTTTTTTCGTAGATATACCGGAGAAATGTTTCAAATTCTTCTGGGATGTCATCCAAAAAACCCATCTCTTTGATTTGAAAGTACATGAAAGGTCCGATGCTGTTTTGATAGATGAAATCATAAAAATAATTTGATTCTTCTGCGACTATATTCTGTAAAATCTCAGCTTTCTTTGTATCAGATAGAGAAAAATTTAAAAATCTCGAAATCTGATTTTGAACCCTAAAAGTAAAAGGCCTCTCCGAGCGATTAAACATTTGTTTCCCCTCTAAGTAATCGTTCAATAGTCAAACAGGTAGGCGAAAGCTCGCCTACTGTAAGAAAAAAAGCAGGGACTTTTCGAGTTAATTGCACTGCTGTATTAAAATCTTTTAAATCACATTCGTAAGAATAGGTAAAAAATTGAGCGGCTGCATGGCTTTTGGGAATCGGTTGAAGTTTAATAGTCTCACCCTGTCGCAGGAAAAGAATGAAATAGATAGAAAAGGCAGTATCCAACGCGGGAAGAATATCCTCTGTGGGAAAACAGCATAGAGCTTTTGTAACCCCTGGGAAAAATTTAGGAGGATATGGCAACGGGACGAATTCTGGTGAAAGAGATGGGAAAAATTCCAGGCTTTTCCCCTTAAGATGCAGAGCTTTTGGCGCCGGTAAAATTTTTAATTTTTCCGGATGAACAACGGATTGGTCATCCGAGAGATAATGGAATCCCCTTTTTATCAAAGCCAGAGTAAGAGTGGTTTTTCCCTTTCCCGATTCTCCAACAAGGAGAATCGCCTTCCCGTCCTTCACAACAGAAGCGGAATGGAAGACTGATAAATATTCGGATATCTCGTCAACATAAGCATGAAATATTTCCCATTCCAAATATGGAATTAGGAAAGAAGGATTTCGACTTTTAATAAGTTTATATCCATCTCGCTCTAGCAAATAACTTTTGGGATTTCCATATTCTCTGATTGTAAGATTGTCAGTCAGTTTCTCGCTCTGAATTTTTTGCTCAGAAAGGGATTCTAACTTTTTGCTATATTTTTTCAAAAAAAGATGAGGATTAATCAAGGATTCTGATTCCATTTTGACGAGTCTATTTAAAGCTTTGCACCACTCGATTGATTGGTTTCCACATAGGAGGCGAAGTGAATCTCAAACCGATGCTATTCGAACCGGTGTTAAACCCTTGGCTATCGTGTCGGCAATCAAAATGAACGGGTTAACAGACTGAGCTAGTCTGTTCTAATAATCCTTTCTCTTGAAATTCTTCGAGGGTTTTTCTTATATCTGATAGAACCTGATTGAAATCCGCGCCGGTGACAGAACAAATTTCTTCGGCAATATATTCTGCTGTGTGTTTGCCATCGCAAAGGTCAAAAATAGAAGCGGCAACGGGGTTAAGAACATGAACTTCTGTCTTGGAGGGATTGTAAAGAACAATCTCTCCTTCCATCTCTTCATGAAAAAAATCAGCTATTTTTTTCGGTTTTTCTTTCACTTGCAGTTTCTCCCGAGGAACACGCCAGGGTTGGGGTTTTATGTGAAGTTGGTCTTCCTTCCAAGAGAAAAGGTAACTACACCCAACGCAATTGGTCCGGTTTTTTTCGTAAATTATCTCGTGGAGAGGATATTCCAATACATTTCCCATAGAAATCTCCCTGGTGAATATACAGGGATAAACCTCCCCATCGGGAGCAACAACAACTTTTCTCTTGAAAATCCCATCTCCAGAAAGATTAATGAAAGAAGCTTCCTCCCATGACGAATCGTAAGAAGAGGAAATACCTATTCCGCGCCCCATCGGGCGTACCTTATCGTGAACCACTCTTTCCACTCCCAATTTTTTTAAAAAATCGACTGTTTTTTTATAGTGAGATTCGTTCTCTTCCGTAGAAACAATGCCTGCTCTTACAGGAATATCACGTGAAATTAGAGCTTTGATATTTTTTACAGTTTTCTTCCAACTACCATTATTTTGAGTAATCCGGTCGTGGCTAGTGGGTTCAAAAGAATAGATTGACGTACTCCCCGCCGTGAACGGCGAGGATTCTTAGACTTTGCGCGGAAGGTTTTGCGCGGAAGTGCGGCACACAGGCGAAGCCTTTCGGCTTCGCCTGTGTGCTCCATTCCGTCGGTTGACGCCAGCAACACTACTACTTTTCAACGATTGACGCGGAAGGCTTCCGAAAGGATAGCACCGCGAATCATTGATACGTAGATACTTTACCTTTGGACTTTCGAAATTGTCATTACCATTTAATACACCAGTTAGATGCTTGGTACGGATGTTACACGCACCGACTACATCCCTGTGTATTTTCAAGTTACAGGCTGGACAATTGTAATTTCGTCCGTTTGGTTTTTGTTTGTGTCCGCATTGTGGGCAAGTTTTAGAAGTACCCTTTTCGGATTCTAAAGTTGTTTCGATACCAACTTCATCGCATTTATATTCAAGGTATTGGCGATGTTTATAGAATGACCATTGACCTATTTTCTGACGGTTCTTACGGTTCAATCGCTTTTCACTTTTGGTATTTTGAGCGATGCCCGTTACGTCTCCTATTACTAACGTTTTGACATTATGCTCAATGCACCAATCAACCGCCAAGCGGGTAATTTTATGATTGAGGTCTCTAGTGCGTCTTTCGCATTCGGCTATTACTTTGGACTTAACAGATTGTAATCGTTTCCAGCGGCGAGAGCCTTTTTGGCATCGAGATTGCTTTCGTGCGAGTTTTCCGACTGTTTTATTGCGATACCTTTTGACTGAACGGAGTTCACGTCCGGAAATGACTTCAGCTTCTTCGCCATCCGTGATAGTGATTGCGTGGATTTCACCGGTAGTTCCGTAAGCCCAGCGACTTGGGTTGAGGCTTGGGTTGAGTAACGAAGTGTATCGAAACCAGCGAAGCCGTATCGAAACCAGCCAGGCGTCGGGCTTGGGTTGAGTGCCCGAAGGGTGTATCGAAACCAGCGAAGCGAGCATATCAATGGCAGCGGTGTTAAATCCTAATACTTGTTGTTTGCCTTCTACTTCTAATGTAATGGAGAGCCAATATCCGTTTCTCCAAATTAATTCAACGGTATTAGGTTGGCAATTGGCAAGTTCAACTGGTAGTTTAAACACGATACCTTGACGCCCTCTGCCATTGGAAAGATGAATTAAGCGGCCTTCGACTTTGATAGCTTTCTTTTTCCAGTGGATGCAAAACCATTTCTTGTTTTTGTAGGGGTAACGAATATCTGGATTCTCTTTTCGAAGGGAACGGGCCGTAAGACGGTAGTCGTCGGGTTTCATCCGACTTTTAAGGTTGGCATAGAACTTTTCGACCACGGCTTGAACCGAATCAGAATGCAAAGCAAATCGTTGTTTGATATACCGTTTTATAGCTCCTTCGGATAACCAGATGCCTTTTTTGCGGTAGGTTCTCCAGAAAAAGTTTTTGGCAGCATTCCAAACGCGAGCGGATTCAACTGATAACTTCTGGCAATGTTGAAACAGAGATTTACTGGGCTTCAGTTTTACTTGTCTGGGTCGAATCAGTTTACTCACCCCTTTCCAGTCGTTTCAGCTTGCGTTGGATGGAAACAAAGTAATCACGAAGCAGTTGAGATACAGTTGTATGGTTCAACTCAGCGTATTTCTTAGCGGATTCTAGCAATTCCTTGTCAATACAAAAGCTGGTTTTTTGTAGTTTGCTCATGTACATATTATACCCTATCACATGGTATACTTACAAGAGAATTTTTGCGAAATTTCAGAAAGGAAAGGCGATTTCCTCCCCGCCGTGAACGGCGAGGTTTCCATCGCCAGTTTTCTATGAAAAGTCAACATGCACTCCAAGTTCTTTGAGTTCATCGCACATATTCTGTGTCAAGAGCGTCGCATTGGTATAAAGTTCTATTGAATCATAACCTATCTGCCGTGCAAATCGAAGTAAAGGCAAAACATCAGGATAAAGCGTTGGTTCTCCACCTGTCATCTGAACTTTTTTGCAGCCTACCTCTCTGCCCTCTTCAAGCACCATTTTCCAATCCTCTGTATTGAGAATAGACGAAAAATTTCTGGCGACTGGGCCTGCAGAAGCGTAACAGTGAACACAGGTGAGGTTACAGTTAGGAGTTAATTCTAGCCACATAAAGTCTAGTTGCTCTTCCAAGCCGCCTTCTAATGTTAGAGTAGAAGACGGAGTTTCGCTTAGAGAGAAATAAGGATATTGTAAAAGAGCATCTTGGATGAATTTCAAAGCCTCTTCTCTTTGTATACCCAAAGTTTGATAAGCAATTTCCTCAATAGAACGTTCCTTTGGGCCGCTGCCTTCAATGAGAAGCCCCAATGTTCTCTCGATAGGAATAAGCTTTTCCGCTTCGCCGTCTAAAAGAGTATACTGTCCCGATTTTTTAAGTTAAAAAGCCCAATGCCAGCCCCAATACCGTGCCAAAAGCTATCTGCCTTTTCATTTCGCCTATATTCCTTTCCTTCTGCCCTATAGGTATTTCGGCTTTTTCAACAATCCTTATATTGCTTAAATCTGAATCATCCACCAAGCTTAATTGTTGAACTTTAGTTATAAGCGCCTCATATAATCCTTTATATGCCTTTACATCTCTATCCAATGTCGAATATTCTACCTCTTTCCCTCCAAGATTTAAAATCTGATTCATTTTCGCATCATAGCTACTTTGAAGGATTGCTTCCTGGGATTTTAGAGCATCAAATTGTTTTTGTAAATCCTTTATAATATTTTTATTGGTCAATTCTATTTCATCTTTCAGTTTGATGATAGCGGGAAAGTTGTCTTTAAATATTTTTGCCTTTTCTGCTAATTGCGCTTGCAAACCCACGAGTTGCGAGTTTAGAGCTTGTAAGCTCTGGGTAGTCAATATATCCACAGGAATTTTTGTCACTGCATCAGGTTCCTTATCCAACCGTCTGATTATAGCTTCCAGTTTCATCCGGTCAAGTCTTACGCGGACGTGGTTACTACGCAGTTGAGATAATTCCAAAGCATCTTCCTCCTGTTTGATATCCAGGCTAACAATTCCCTCTTTCTGTTTGAACGCCTGAAATGCTTTTTCTGCATTATTCAACCGGGTTTGAATATCAGCTATTTGTTCTGTTAACCAGGAAAGCGCCTCCCTTCCTGCTTCCAAACGAGAATCCCTATCATGCTCAATGTACGCTTGAGCTACTGTATTCGCAATATCACGCGGTAATTTGGGGTCAGTATGTATTGCGGTAATCTCTACCATCAACGAATCCCCTAAAAATTCAGCATTGAGGGAACCCTTTAAGTTGTTTACAGCCCTTCTAAACCCCGGCGTCCCTTCCTCTGCGCTAGACAAACCCAATTCCCGCACCACTTTTTCCAAAACAGGAGAGGATTTGATGATGAGTAACTGCGTTTCTATATCTATTCCGCGTAACTGTATAGTTTGTGGAATGAGCTTTTCTCGAAGTTGGTTGGGTTCTATCACAATCATGGCTGTTGCCTCATATACAGGCACCTTCGGCTTTCGCAAGGAAAATCAGCTTTCAACGCGCTGCCGCTCAACCCTCCAACTTTGGTAATGGCTTTCACTAGAGTTAACCCAGGTTCATAGGGTATTGAACCTGGGTTTGTCACCATGCCGTTTACAAAAATATGTTGTTGATGATAACGAGGAACGATAACAATATCGCCGCTTTGGAGAAGAACATCATCTTTCCCTTCCCCGTCCTCTAATATACCAGATATGTTTCCGAATATAACTTCACGTTCGCCTTTTTCACTATCTCTGAGCACTTTAATCTTTGAGGTGTCCGCATCTGAAGTGACGCCTCCAACTTCGAGGATGAGTTTCAGCAATGTCAGCCCATCTCTATATCCGATTGCTCCTGGGTTGTTTACCCTTCCCATCACATATATCTGGTTAAGAGCAGCATCGGGCAGAACAATAATATCTTCAGGTTCTAGCGAAATTCCTGCATCAATCAAACCATTCTGAGAATTGGAAGCAACTTCGATAATATCCTGAATGTTTGCTACGTTTCGGATAATTTTTATCTTTTGCTCATTATCAATTGAGTTGGGAGAAATACCTGAACGTAAAAATGCTTTAAGGAGGGTTAAATCTTTCTGGTAGGAAACAGGTTCCACTGAATTACCTTTAACTATATATACATTCCGATCTTCGGAGAAGAATGAAGAGAAGTAAATCAAGTCACCATTACGAATAGATATATTCTGGCTGAAGCCGCCTGTCATCAAAGCTTGTAGATTTATTGAAATAGATTGCGGAATCCGAGACTGTAAACTCACTGTCTGAACTAAAAAAGATTTCTGAGGCATTCTTAGGATAGTTAGTTCATCGTCTTTCCTTATGCCGCGCGTAAGGCCGCCCGCCTCAAAAAAAATCAAATCCATAAGAGGCACTTCTTCCCGCTTCAGTTCGTGTTTTCCAGGTCTCTGAAAAGGTACTAACAGCAAGACCTTATGGCTGTGGCGTTCTAGAATTTTGATATTCACTTTTGGTTCGTACATATATTCAAAAAGCTGTTGCGTGAGAACTTCCCCGACTTGTTTAGTTGTCAAGCCACTTACTTCCACAGGAGGCAATAACTCTGGAAATATTATCTCTCCATCCACAGAAACCCCATAATCTCCTGGAATTTCATCCAAATATTTTACAGATATATTGACCACATCTCCAGGTCCCAGAAGATAGTCCTTAACTCCAGTGTCAAAAGACGCCGGCATGATACCGTACTGAGATACCATTCCAGACGCTGTATGAACAGAGGACGCGTTTACTTCACCTATTGTATCAGCTTTCACCACCAAATCTAATAATATACCAAAAAGTAAAATGGCAACAAGATATTTCATATTGCATTTACATCCCCCAACCGATTTTGCGACATAATAATAACCAATGGTGCTAGTGGTTCGTTTCGTAAATTCGCATAGGGTTTTAACCTAAATGTTGTCCACCCAGGATAACCGGACATAAGGACTTGCCAAGATTAAAAGGTAATTTAGGTAATTTTTATACAGCATAAAGTATGCCACATCAACCAAAGTTTGAGCGAAAAGTTTTAGCATGGTAAATGTGTCCAAAATTTCCGTTAAGCTATATTGGAGTGGAAAGGTAGGGGGGGTTATTTATCTTAAATTAGACATTTTTTTATTATCTGAACATTACTTTATGGAATAAGTGCAAGTTACTTACGAATAATGAATTCCAATAGCGAAAGTATCATTCAACAAGTCGCTTTACTGTTTGAATAAAATCATGTATATTAAAAGGCTTCCTTACGTAACCATCTACGCGTAATTTAATCGCATCAATAGCCACATCTTCCGTGGAATAAGCTGTAAGGATTATTATTGGAACTTTTTTATACGTTGTTCTAATTTCAGAAATAAGTTCCATACCTGTCATTCCTGGCATTTTTAAATCAATAATTGCGAGTCCAGGCATTGTATGTTTCAAAAATTCCATGGCGTCCTCGCCATTAGCTGCTAGAGACACATTGTAACCGTTCCGTACCAAAATATCCTGTAATGTATACCGTACCGACTCGTCATCGTCCACTACTAATATTTCCTTCGGTTTACTAACTTCCTTAACTTGCGCGGTTAACCATTCATCAATATCATTTCTTCTAAACCTCCATCTACCTCCAATTCGCAACGCAGGTATTTTTCCTTCCCTTAGATATCGATAAATCGTTATTCTATCAACTCTTAGATATTCTGCTAATTCATCAGTTGTTATCAGTTCGTTATTTAGATTGTTTTTCACAACTATCTCCTCATGAATCCCAATAGTAATAAATGCAGAGATTTTTTATATTTGTTATTTGCGTCTCTGCGTTTTGAGTAAATTCTAAATTAGAAATATAGTAGTTGGAATAGTGAATTGACGAAATGGGATGTCTAAATATACCCTTGTTAACATCTATTTACGTGCGAACACGGCAGTGGTTTACGAGGTTAACTGTTGAGCAAAGTGAACGAGTAGGTGTAAAAACCTTCGACAGGGGAAAGTGAATCCACATCTATACTTTTTTTAGCATTGTCAACCTACTGAAATCTATAATAGACTATGAGTTTTTTTAAAATTGTCTTTCGAACGATGCATTTCTCAACAACCACTTTGCCAAACAATGTTTTAGCCATCCGAGTTGATTGGGACAGATTAAAAGTTTTTGAAATTCAGAGATATCTTGATGGATATAATCAACTTATGACTCTACTAATTGAACTATATCATCTGTATTAGGCGACTTTTTAATAGTATCTGTGCCCAAATTAATTACTTCAGTAGCAGATTCTTCCGTGGTTACTATCTCTCCCACTTTGCGCCAACCATTCATCAACACTGCGTTTTCGAACTCCAGATTACAACTCCGAAATTGCCTCTCTCTCAAATACCGATAAATGATTACTCTATTAGGGCGTAAATAGTTCGTTAGCTGGTTAGTTGTCATAAATTCATCTCCCGTGAAGATTCTCTGAAACATAGTAATATATAACAGAACGGTATTTTAGATGCTATAATTGTAAGATATTTAAGGTGTCTTTGTCAAGAAAAAAATGGTGTTTTTGTAAAGCAAAGAAGAAGAAAAATCTTGCGTAATTACTCGAAATCTGTTATATTCTTTTCAATCTTTAAAACCATAAATTGGTTTTTGGAGTTCGTCAATCTGTTTTCACACAAGGCTGTGACAAATGACCTACCGCTTCCAACAAATAAAATTGGAATAGACGAGAGTTATATGCGCCACAATAACCCGCGCTTTAAATTTTTCAACCTGAATTATATCCAAAACATTATATAATCACATTAACATAGCAACCAGTAAACAAAAAACTTGTTTCTGAAAAAGGGAGTGAATTCAAAAAAATGTCTAAAAAGAACGAAACTGAAACAGTTTTAGGGCTCTCAAAAATCCTCGAAGGATTTGAATATATTCCAGGACAAATTAATGCTAGAATAGTTAAAGAACACGACGGAAGAGATGCTCTCCAGATCCGGGACCTTACCGGACTTCATCAATATGAAGCTGATGGCAATCCACTAGGGGTGATTGTGGAAGGAAAATTTGAATCATATCTTGATTATTTAGAGCATCTTCTTAATGAATATATAAATAAAAAGAAAAACGATGAGGGATTTCGTCTCCAAGAGACTGTTTGTGAAGTCTTAAGAATTGAGGGGTTACGATACTATGAAAGATATGTAAGCTTTTTCATGTTAGAAGAGTTTGAAAAATCAGCGCGGGATAGCGATAGAAATATCAGGTTGTTTGATATTATGAGCAAATATGCTTCCGAGTCTTACAAAAATTATTTTGCACAATACCGGTCATATATTCTCTCCATAAATGCAAGAGCAAAATGTCTGAAACAGGTGAAGGATGGAAATAGAGAACGAGTTCTTGAAATCGCAGAGGAGGGATTGAAAAAGATTGAAGTTTTTTTTGCTCAAGAGGGTATTGAAGATGGCATTTTAAGAGACACAAATTATATTTTACTAGCTAATTTGAAGGAGAACCTTCAAAAAGAATTGTCGTACCAGGAGTTAATTAAGAATCCAGGGCTAGAAAAAACAATCCAAGAGCGGCGAACGAAACTCAGCTTGGAGAGTCTTTCCGAAGATGAGATTGATAAATACAAAGTCTAACCGCCAAGGGTTGCCTCCGTAAAATATCGGGACGGAATGGAAACCGGGAGTGGTTAAGTTCACGAGATTGAAATCTAACTAATATTCGCGAAAGGAGAAAGATGAAAGAAAAATTTTATCTTACCACATCTATATTATACGTCCATGAACTACCGCATTTAGGAAATTCCTTTGAACTTATTGGGACGGACGCGCTGGCGCGATACAAACGCTTAACCGGTTATGATGTCTTTTTCCTCACAGGGAACGATGAGAATTCGCTCAATGTAGAACGAAAAACGCGCGAATTGAATATTGACCCACAAACGTATTGTGACCAGATGGCAGAGGAAATTAAGAAAATTTGGCGAGCGCTAAATATCTCCTATGATAATTTTATTCGCACTACCGACGAGCGGCATATCCGCACCTGTCAGGAGCTTTTTCAACAAGCTTATGACAATGGCGATATTTACAAAGATTTCTACAAGGGCTGGTATTGCGTTTCGTGTGAGGCATTCTACACAGAAGATGAATTGACGGAAGATAAAAAGTGTCCGACGCATAATTTTGAGCCTGAATGGGTTGAAGAGGAGAATTACTTTTTTAGGCTTTCCGAATATCAAGATAAATTGCTTCAACACATTGAACAAAACCCAGACTTTATTCAACCAGAAATTCGCCGCAACGAAATGGTCAACTTTATCAAAAGTGGTCTGAGGGATTTTAGTGTATCACGAGCTTCGACGAAATGGGGTATTCCAACCCCGCTTGACCCGAATCAGAGAATCTATGTTTGGTTTGACGCCCTGATAAACTACCTTTCAGGCATTGGCTATATTGACGACAAAGAAAAATTTGAACGTTATTGGCCTGCCGATTTCCATATCATTGGCAAAGATATAACACGATTTCACTGCATTTACTGGCCAGCGATGCTAATGTCACTCGGGCTGCCATTGCCCAAAACTGTTTTTGGACACGGATGGGTCCACTTGGAGGGCGAAAAGATGAGCAAATCCAGGGGGATTTATATTGACCCCACAGCCGCTGTCAAGGAACACGGCGCTGACCCGATTCGATATTTCTTGCTACGTGAGGTGCCATTCGGCAGTGATGGAAATTTCTCATGGGATAAATTCATTGTTCGCTACAACGCCGATTTAGCGAACGATTTAGGCAATCTTCTGAATCGCACCCTCAGTTTGGCAAAACGAAACTTTGACGGCAAAATCCCACAGCCCGCCGAACAACAGGAAGGTCCAGACAAAGAATTGATAGAGTTAGCGTTGAGCATTCCTTCAAGAGTTGATGAATGCATGAACCAATTAGCGTTCAACAATGCGTTGGAAATCATCTGGGAATTGGTGCGCCGAGGTAACAAGTACATCGATGAAACAGCGCCATGGCTGCTAGCGCGGGAGGGTAACACCGAACGTTTGGGGACAGTCTTGTATAACTGCCTCGAAACTTTACGATTCACAGCTTTATTGGTTTCACCGTTTATGCCTGAATCCGCGAATGAATTTCGCCGGCAGATGGGATTAGACGATGAATTTTCCGCGCAGGAAACCCTAGAATCCCTTAAAGAATGGGGTGGTCTGCCATCGGGCATTCCTCTCGGTGAACCGAAACCAATTTTCCCGCGCATTCAGGTAGAAAAAAAAGAGAAGGCAACAAAGAAAGCTGATACTGAAAATCTTATCACAATGGATGATTTTAAAAAAGTTGACCTGCGCGTGGCAGAAGTTCTCTCTGCAGAAAATATCGAAGGAGCAGATAAACTCCTTAAGCTAGAAGTAAATGTCGGACATGAAAAACGGCAAATAGTCGCCGGTGTAGCAGAATATTATTCGCCTGATGACCTTGTCGGTAAGAAAATCATTTTGGTGGCAAACCTTCAACCCGCCAAAATTCGCGGTGTCGAATCCTGCGGTATGCTTTTGGCGGCGGAAAGTAAGAATGAACTCTCGATAGTGACGCTTGATAAAGATATACCAGTGGGTGTAAGAGTGAGATAGCTGAAGGTAGAAGATTTGCCAATCTACAACGAGCAAGTCGTTCCAAAAAGATTGGCAAATCTTTTTGAAAAATTCATCCAAAGTCCAAATCTAAAAGACCTAAAGCATAACAACCACTTTTGCCGCTCCTGATTCGTATTTATTCAACGCTGCTTGGAACGCGTCGTTAACCTGGTCGAGTGGAAATTTATGAGTAATCATCGCTTCTGTATTGACTTTCCCCTCCGATAGCAGGTCAAGCGCTATCTGGAATTCGGGAATGCCCTGCCATCTCGAATAACTCCATGAGAATAATAGGTCAACCTCATATCTCAATAACCGGCGGAAATTTAATTCGGGTTGTTGCGCGAAACTGCCGATGACGACGATGGTGCCGCCTGGGCGTACCATGTCAATCGCCTCTGTCACAGTGGTCGCTGTGCCGCCGACACTTTCGTAGATTACGTCCGCTCCTATGCCGTCGGTCACTTCCCTCACTTTTTCTGCAGCATCTTCCTCATTGCTGTTGATTATAAAATCCGCACCTGTCTCTTCGGCTATGCGCAGTGAGCTATCGTGATGCCCCACAACTCCGACTTTCCGCGCGCCGTTTGCTTTGGCGACCTGCATGGTTGATAGCCCGATAGCAGCATCGCCCAATACGACAGCTGTATCAATCACCTCCACTTTGTACCGCTGGACAGCGTGTACTCCTACAGCGACGCAATCTAACAGTGCCGCCGCCTCACAGGAAATATGGTCTGGTAATTTAAACACTTTATCTTTAGGTGCTTTTGTGTATTCACCGAAGCCGCCGCTTAGGTGGCGCAAATCGTTACAGATATGATAGTATCCTCCATTACAAAAACGGCAATCGCCACACCCCACAAGCGGCTCCACACCAACTCTATCGCCGACTTTCACATGCGTCACGCCTTCGCCCACTGACGCAACAACGCCGCTAAACTCATGTCCGCCGGCCGGCCTACGAGTAGGTTTCTCGCTGCTCCGACGATGATAGTGTAAATCACTTCCACAGACTCCTGCCGCTTTATTGCGAATCAATACTTCTCCAACTTCAATTTTTGGGTCATCAATTTCTTCAACTCCGAGATTTCCTGGACCATATACGATTGCTGCTCTCATTTATCATCTCCTTTGACTAGAAACCGAGTTTTTGCGAAAAACTCGGTTTCTAAACAAACACCCACTTACCCACTCACTTTATTTAGTGCTTCCTTATATTGCTGCATGTTCCTGCCTTCACTAATGTTCGTGATGCCGGCTTTATCCACCATCTTAAAAAATTGCGCGATAATTTTGTTGCGCTTGGGGTCATCCTCGGGAAGAGTAGAGATTTGCACATACTGAATGGGCAGACGAGCGATGTGGATTCTGTGGAGAACATCGTCGTCATCAGCGAGACGTTCAGCTTCGTCGAATAATTCGTTTGCGCGTTGGATTATTTCAGGCGCGAGAAATTCGCTGTCCGGCTTGGCGCGTATGGTCATGTGGATGTTGTCCTCGCGTACCTTGTTGTGGAGCATGTCGATGTATTCGCGCATCGGAGCGAATGCTTTGCCGTAGTAACCGACCAAAAATTCGTTCATCGCTTTTTGAGTATCGTAGTCGGGATTCCACAGCACTTTCGCCATGACGTAGGCGCGGAGTTCAGCCAATTCGCCGCCGCCGCCACCAGAGTAGTTTCCTTCCTCAAAAATGCCCTTGACGCCGTGATTGGCAAAAAACTGAATATTCGGCTTCAATACATCAAAATTGGGAAAAGGCTGGATGTAGTGCGAAAAATTAGTGACATAATCCCAGATGTAGAGACGGTCACTCACTTTCGACCAGCCTTCGATGTCCGCTTTGAAAGACGCGTTCGTCTCGCATGTATCCAACGGATGCGAGAAGCAGCATTCGATACTGCACAGACGCACTATGACGTTGGGGCGCGGACGGACGTATTTCGGAGGCATACGTGTGTATTGATAGGCGAGGGTGTCAATGGCGACATGAGGATATTCTGTCTCAATTTCTTCAGCAATCTGATTGACAAAATGCAACACCGTTCCAATATGGCTCTCCTCGTACTCGTCAATCTTGGCGCATGACTCACACTGACACCATCCACGCC
>SDBU01003398.1_pt1 | contig 20259 bp, 20 predicted proteins | sample 2277071 | NCBI WGS metagenome assembly SDBU01 (sample SAMN10397929, study PRJNA504765) | marine sediment metagenome | isolation source: marine sediment core GS08_GC12, 126 cmbsf | place: Arctic Ocean: Gakkel Ridge, Loki's castle | collected 2008
TGACTTTAGCTAATGCGTTTTTATCCTCAACCGAGATAGCCCCACTCTTATCTACCAGCGTTCCGTCTATGTCCACTACTAAAAGCTTATAGTGATTGTCTATTAACCTCACCCCCTCGGTCCCCCTCTCTTTTGAAAGAGAGAGGAAAAGGTACAGAGTTTAAAGGGACTTTGCTCCTTCAAACTTCCCGTTCAGATTTCTTATTTTGGTAATCCTATCCCCTTCCTCTCAATAGTAAGAAGGGCATAATTGACAATTAGGCCGATAATCCAGTGGGCATGCGAAATGTAGTTACGAGTTTAGAAGTAAATAATAGCCCCTACCTTCCGTAGAAGAATCTAAGCGGCCTAAGCTGCTGCCATACGCCATCGCAGGCTGCGAGTTCTTCTTCTGATAATTTTACTTCAGGAGCTCCCAAATTCTCCTCGAATTGCTTAAGGGAAGTAGCACCGCAGATAGCTGATGTAATTATTTTATTGCTCAGTATCCAGGCCAAGGCAAATTGTGTTAAATTCCGGCCATGCTCCCTGGTAATCTCCTTGAGACGAGCTGCCGCCTCAAAGTTACTCTTAGACCAGTAGCGGTCACGGTAACTCTTGCCCTGGCGTTCAAGAGCAAACCTAGTGCCTTCGGCTGGTGGCTTATCCAGGTCGTGTTTACCAGTAAGCAGGCCTCCCGCCAGAGGGTTATAAACACAAACCCCTACTTCTTCACTAGCACAGAGGGGCAGCAGCTCGTACTCAATGTCCCGGGTAAGCAAGTTGTATGGCGGCTGAATACAATCAAATCTCGCTAAATTATGAAGGTCACTCACCCACAGCGCTTTGCAGAGCTGCCAGGCACGGAAGTTAGAGCAGGCTATGTAGCGCACCTTTCCCTGATGGCCCAAGTCATCCAGAGCTCGTAAAGTTTCCTCTATAGGGGTGTCGTAGTCTGGCAAGTGAACATAATAGAGGTCAATGTAGTCTGTTTCCAGCCGGCGTAGGCTGTCCTCTATCCCTTTCATAATATGCTTGCGCGATAGCCCAATATCATTGGCGCTCGGCCCCGTCCTGTTTGCCACCTTCGTTGCCAGCACTACAGAGTGGCGCTCTCTTTTTACTGCCTTGCCAACGATTTCCTCAGACCTTCCTCCAGCATATGCATCAGCGGTGTCAAAGAAGTTGACGCCGGCTGCCATCGCCTTATTCATTATGTTTATTGCCTCTTCTTCGTCCACTTGGTTACCAAAAGTCATGGTGCCAAGGCAGAGTTCCGAAACCTTAAGCCCCGTTCTTCCCAGCTTTCTGTACTGCATAATGGTCTCCTTTCCGGCTAGTCAGCCTATTCTAATTAATACAGCTAGCAGCGGCGCAAGCGGCTTTCTCCAAATTCCGCCCCTTCAGCCTATGTGCTGCCCGTTTAAGCATCGCGTCACGTATTTGTCCCGGGATTTCCCGTTTCAACTCGCAATGAGGCAATTCTCATGCCTCTCCCTCTTGACGCCGATGATACGCCCATGGGACATAGCTGTCAAACCCATGCCCACCACTGTTCTGTTGTCCACCAACCTCCTTGTCATGTCCGGGTGTAAATCATCGTCAGGAAGAATAATATAAACTCTCGGATAAACAAATCTTCCCACCTTATCCCCCCAAGGCAGTAAAGTGTTATACTAGGCTAACAATGACAGCTGTTTTATCTAGGCAGGATATCTGTGGTTTACTACAACAGGAACCACCTCTGATAGAAGGCTATATTGACCTTGAAACACAGATGCAGCCGAATGGCTTTGACCTTACACTCCGTGAAATAGCCTTGCTCCAGACATCAGGTAGAATAGCTAGCAGTGACAGCCAGAGGTTAGTGTCTGATTTAGCCCCATTGGTGTTTAATGGGCTGAGTTTCATTGACCTGATGCCCGGTGCTTATATTATTACCTACAATGAGATTGTTCACTTACCTAACAATGTCATGGCACTAGCCAAACCCAGGTCAAGCCTGCTTCGCTGTGGCGTCAATATCAACACGGCGGTATGGGACGCTGGCTACTCTGGTCGTTCCCAATCCCTTATGGTGGTGTATAATCCTCAAGGATTCCGCTTGCAGAGGAATGCCAGGGTTCTGCAGCTTGTTTTCTTACATCTCACTGGTGAGACAGAGGGCTATCACGGAGCTTATCAAGAAGAAAATATAGATTGAATAGTAAATAACCCTTAATCCAAATAGCTGATTCGCGACGGGGGTTTTTTCTTTATATCAAACTCTATGCCGGCTTTTTGAAATAGGTCCGAGAACGCATCATCACTATACTTACCCAAGCTGATAAATCGCTTAATCTTAGCATTGACCAGCATCTTGGCACATAGCACGCACGGCGTGTGAGTGCAATAAATGGTACTCCCCTCAAGGCTGACGCCATGGAGGGCGGCTTGTATGATGACATTTTGCTCGGCGTGAATGCCCCGACATATTTCGTGCCTTTCTCCTGATGGTATATTCATCTCGTCTCTGAGACAACCAAGCTCAAGGCAATCCTTAAGCCCAGAAGGAGCGCCGTTATAGCCCGTAGTCAATATGTGTTTATCCCTTACTGCTACTGCCCCTTTATGGGGCCGGCGGCAGGTTGAGCGCTCAGCTACCACCGAGGCTATCTTCAGAAAATACTCGTCAATGTCTGGTCTAGTCAATCTTTTCATCTCTTAATCTATAGATAATCTTTTTCGCTTCCTTCCTCAAGTCCTCCAGAGAAGATTCATTAACAATGGTGAAATCGGCCATAGCAATAGGTCCACCCTTGTTAATATTCTCAATTTCCATCCTATCCCGACTAGCAGCTTCTTCCAGGGTGAGGCGTCGGTCTAGTCTGCTGGTCAGCCGAGCATACCTTTTTCTTGGTGATGCCCAAACAGACACTACATAAAAGTCTTTTCCGTAATATGCTTTCAGGAAGACATATTCCTCCCAAGAATAGAGCCCATCAATCACCACATCTGAATGTTCCAACGCTGAATCGATTCTGGGTTGATTCAGCTTGGCGTAGGCTGCCATTCCCTGCTCTTGCCGCAGAAGTTCTCTGATGTAGCGCTCACTTTCCTCGTTTAGCTCCAAGCCTCTCTTCTTTATTTCTTCGTCGGTAACATCACCAAATCTTATTTTAGTGAAGTTATTCTCCCGAAATAATTTGGCCACTTCCGATTTGCCAGCACCAGCCATACCCACAATTGCAATCACTTTCATCGCGTATACTCTTATACGGACTCCATTATAAGAGAGTACTTGGTAAATGGCAATGAATGATGTTTAGCCACTGGAATCAGCTTGGGGGGCAGGTATATCAGCCCATTCACCGGTCCGCTGCTGTATTTTATACTCCCGAAAAAGCCATAGCCCTGATAGAAAAAAACCGGAGACATCTGAAATCGGTATTGACAGCCAGACCCCGTTGATTCCCAGAAATCGGGGCAAAATAAGCAATGCCGGGACAAAGAAGATTAGTTGGCGGGCTAGTGCAAGGACCAGGACTTCCCTACCCTTGGTTAAGCCCTGGAAAGTGGTGATAAACATAATCGATGAGGCAAAAATACACAGCGTTGATACGGTAATACGCATTGCCGGAACACCTAGAGTCAATAGTTCGGGGTCATCGGTGAAGATACCGATAAGCTGAGGGCTAAAGATTACCAGAACCACGGTGGCAATGCCCATGACAGCAAACAGACCAAAAGAAGCCAATCTAACCGCTCCCCATAGTCGATGCCAGAGACGAACCCCAAAACTAAAACCAACAATGGGCAAGAGTCCCTCAGCGGCACCAAAAATTGGCATAAAAGCTAGGTCAAGAATACGTATTCCCAAACCACCAGCCGCCAGAGCTAATGAACCGAACCCGGAAAGAATACGGTTGAACAGGACAAAGGTCACACTTTCCGTAATCTCCACTATCATTGAAGGAAAGCCAACACGGTAAATATCATGTAGAATCGATAGGTTGGGCTTAAGATGCCTTAGTTTTATCCGGTAAGTTGACCTGCGTAAGATGATAATATAAGTGAAAGTGAGCCCGGCATAGAGTAACTGCGAGATTACCGTGGCCAGGGCTGCCCCGCGAACACCCATCTCCGGGAAAGGCCCAATGCCAAAAATCATAAAAGGGTCGAGGATAATATTAGTTACGCTGGCAGTAATGGAAAATATCATCGGCCTGAGGGCATCCCCCGAACCACGCAGTAGCTCGCTAGCCGTTATCGCAAAAATCAAGAAGGGAGCACCAAAGAGAATGATTACCAGATATTGCGTGGCGTAGTCCATAATATCCGGGGTTGCCCCACCAATTATCAGCATAGGTTGGGCAAAGAAAACAGCCGCCAATATAAAGATACTGCCAAAGAAGGCAGCTATAGAGAAAATGTGTCCGGCGATGTGGTTGGTGGCTTCAATATTCCTCTCACCGAAACGTCGTGAAGTCAGGGAACTGATACCGATACCGGTGCCGACACTGACGGCAATGACTAGTACATGGATGGGCATGACAATGGTCAGAGCGGCAATGGCTTCGTGCCCCAGGCGGGCTACCCAGAAGGTGTCAATGATATTATAGAGAGCTAGTGTTATCATTGACGCCATACCGGGCAGACTCAAACTTAGAAGCAATCTTCCCAGTGGCGCCGAACCCAAACGTTCGGTAGACTCTTTCAGTTCCATTCCTATTTTGCTTAATTACCTTCCCTAGAATAGCCTTCACCTGGCGGGGATATACTGTTAATCCTAGCAGTTGAGTAAGCTGCGGTCAATATAAAATGAACTCAATAACAACCTGTGCTATAATTCGGAATACATCCCATTAGATAAAGAAAAATGGCTGAGATTACTAATTTAGCTAGTGAAATTGAAAAACAACTACCAGCCGAGCTAGTTGGCTTTATGAAAACAGCCGGTGAGGTTGCTATCAGGCAAGGGCAGAGTCTCTACCTTGTCGGTGGTGTGGTTCGTGACCTCCTCCTGGAGCGAGCCAACCTCGACCTTGACCTGGTAGCAACTGATGATGCCATAAATCTGGCACAACAGCTAGCCGACATCACCCAGGGAAAAATGATAACTCATCCCCGTTTTAATACAGCCAAACTCAAGTGGAATAAGTGGAGTATTGACTTGGCTACCGCCCGCTTGGAAACCTATGATAAACCTGGAGCACTACCAACGGTGAAGCCCGGCGACCTAACCAGTGACCTTTTTCGCCGTGACTTTACCATCCATACTATGGCTATTGAGCTTATCCCCAGCCGCTATGGCCAACTGATTGACTTATATGGGGGCAGGGATGACCTTCAGCATAAGCTTATCCGGGTTCTACATGAAAGGAGCTTTATTGATGATGCCACTCGTATCTGGCGTGGTCTGCGTTACGAGCAACGGCTGGACTTCCAGCTAGAACCAGATACCTTACAGCTACTTGAACGAGGCATACCAATGCTGGATACTATTAGCGGTGACCGAATACGACATGAGCTGGAATTTATTCTGAAAGAGGAACTCCCAGAGAAAGTCCTCTGCCGTGCTGAAGAGCTAAAGGTGTTGCCCAAACTATACCCTGGTTTAAAAGGTGACAATTGGGTAGCCGAGAAATTCGAGCAGGCACGTAAACTAAGTTCCCCCAATCTACCATCGGTGGAGCTCTACATAGCTCTCCTAGCTTATCGACTAACTAGTGAAGAGAATGAAGAACTAATTTCACAGCTCAGATTAATCAAATCTTTTTCCCAGACCCTGCGAGATACTGCTAGCCTCAAAACTAAACTTGAGTCGCTGGTTGACCCCCAACTTGTGCCAAGTAAAATTTACCACCTCCTATACGGCTATTCCCAATCAGCTATTACTGCCAATTACCTGGCCAGCACTTCCCCAATAGCACAACAGCATATCCACCTATTTCTCACCAAGCTCTGCCATGTCAAGCCAGCCCTTACCGGCACTGACTTGCAAAAGATGGGCATAACTCCCGGCCCGCAGATAAAAGAAATACTCCAACGACTCCACGAAGTCAGGCTTGATGAAAAAGTAATAGATAAGCAGGGAGAGGTGGAGTTAGTTAAGGGGTGGTTGAATTAGATGAAGCGGAATAAGTTAATAAATTGAAGGCAGAAAGAGAGAAAGATATGCAATCCCCCATTATAGGATATTCCAACCCTGCCAAACCTTTCTAACCTAAGCAGAATGCCCTTCCCGGTGAGGGCATTACAAGTGGATGTCGGAGCAGAATTTGAGTTTATCTTCGAAGAGGAGTGCCAGAGGCGTGGTATTAAGCTCTTCGTCTTGCCGCCATGCTCACCTAAACTTAATGGTGGTGTGGAGCGGGTTCACCGGACTCATAGCGAGGAATTCTATGAGGTAACTGAGAGTTCCTTTGACCTTGCTGAACTAAGGGACGAGTTATTAGAATGGGAACAGGTATATAATACGGTAAGACCCCACCAAGTACTGGGTTATGTGACACCACTTAAATTTCTGGAGCAGTGGAAAGAATATCCGAGAAAGAGGTTATGTCTCACTAATCATATGCACGAGCACATGGCATTGACAAATTATAAGAGGTGAGTTACAATATGGTTCGTCAAGTGTAATCCTGCGGGGAAAACCTAGCACGGCCCATCTGGAAATGTCAACTCTTTGACGTGTTACCAAGGTTTTAAACCAACAATTGAAGCTAACGGGTTAAAAACAGATCGGCCAAGAACTTTGGGCATTAAATACAGTTAAATCTGGAGGCAAACCGGAGGTATGCTTGAGCAGTTCAAACGGACTTAAGGAGGTAAACTTAGATGGATGGCTGGATAGGTAAGATTCTAAGAGTCAATTTAACTAAGGGTGACTACGTCATAGAAGACCTAGACCTGGATTTAGCCAGGGATTTTATCGGGGGGCGCGGTCTTGCCTCAAAGATATTCTTTGATGAGGTAGACCCAATGATTGAGCCTTTTAGTCCTGATAATAAGTTAATCTTTGCTACAGGGCCAGTAACAGGGGTAGCACTCGGCGGTGCAAGATATATGGTGGTCACGAAGTCGCCGCTAACCGGAACTATTGGTACTGCTAATGCAAGTGGAGAGTTTGGTCCCGCACTGAAATTTGCTGGTTATGACCTTATCATCTTTGAAGGTAGGGCAGACGAGCCTGTATATTTGTCAATTGTGGACGATGTTGTCGAGATTAAGCCAGCACACCACTTGTGGGGCAGAACTACTAATGAGACTGAGGATATAATCAGAGAAGAGATAGGCGATTATTGGAAAGCAAGGGAAACACGCATAGCTTGTATTGGGCCGGCTGGCGAAAAACTAGCAAGGCTGGCGGCGATCATTAACGATAGGCACAGGGCAGCGGCACGAGGTGGTCTGGGAGCAGTGATGGGTTCCAAAAACCTGAAAGCGATAGCTGTCAGAGGCAATAAAGCGATTACCATAGCCGACAAAGATGGTTTTCAAGCAGGATTTCTTTGGCTCTTGGATGTCAGTAAGAAAAACCCGGCAACCTCGCAAAGCGAGCCCGCGAGCTACAGAGCTACAGGTACATCACGGGTCGTCGATCTGGCACATAAATTGGGTATCCTGCCGGTCAGGAATTTTCGAGGTGGACTTTTTGAGGAAGCAGCAAAGATTAACACAGCGGCTCTCAGGAGTACTATTCTCAAAAAGGAGGCTGGCTGCTATGCCTGTCCCTTGTCGTGTGCGAGGTTGAGTAAGGTTACTGCTTCTGGTTTTGAAGGTGAAGGCGGAGGACCAGAATATGAAACACTAGGTCTTCTCGGCTCTAGTTGTGGAATTGGTAATATCTCCGCTATAGCTAAGGCTAGTTATATCTGCGACGAATTGGGGATGGATACCATAGACATGGGAGGAGCCATTGCCTGTGCCATGGAGCTTTTTGAGAAAGGATTTCTGACGAAGGAGGAAATAGGATTTGAACTGAAGTTTGGTGATGCTGAAGCTTTGGTCAAACTTGTCAGTCAAACTGGGTTGCGTCAAGGTTTCGGGGATATACTGGCTGAGGGAGGGTATCGGATGGCAGAGAGGTATGGACACCCAGAACTGTTTATGGGCGTGAAGAAACAGAGTTTTGCTGGCTATGAGCCTCGAGCAATGAAGGGAATGGGACTGGGATATGTTACCTCTAACCGAGGAGCCTGTCACTTCCGTGGCACTACCTTTGTTGCCGAGGGCGCTGACCCATATAGTATCGAGGGTAAGCCTGCCATACTCAAATGGCTTCAAGACGTGACCGCAGTGGGTGATGCTGCAGGTATATGTATGTTTACTACTAGAGGGTTATCCTATGACAAGCAAGCTGATGTGATACTTGCCCAGTTGGGACCGGCAACTGGTGTCGGTTATGATATAGACTCTATGGTTCTTGCTGGGGAAAGAATCTGGAATCTGGAACGTCTGTTTAACCTGAAAGCTGGATTCACAAAGAAGGATGACACTCTGCCTCCGAGAATGCTTGAGGAGCCAATACCAGAGGGGCCAGCTAAGGGGCAAGTGCATGAGCTTAATATAATGCTGCCCGAGTACTACCAGGCCAGGGGGTGGGATGAAAATGGTGTCCCCACTCCAGAGAAGCTAAAGGAACTAAATTTAACCTAAGCGAGGGAGTTCGTCATGCCAAAGATATTAATAGATATTGATAAGTGTTCGGGGTGTCGTTTCTGTGAGGTAGCCTGCTCTCTCTTTCACACCGGCACTGTTAACCCACAAAGGTCTCGAATAAGGGTATTCCGAGAGGGCTATCTTTTCTTGCCCTTAATAGCCGGGCCATATACGGAAGCAGCCTGTACTTTGAAGCAGGTCGCCGTAGTCGGGGGTCAAGAGCTTGATGCCTGTATCTTCTGTCGTGCCTCTTGCCCGGACAAACCTATTTTCAAGGAGCCTGATGTTGATATCCCATTGAAGTGTGATTTTTGTGGAGAACCACCAGACCCTCAATGTGTCAGGGTATGTCCTAGTGGCGCCCTAACCCTCGTTGAGGAAGAGTAAATTAAGCATGCTCACTCCAAAGGGATGAAATAGAGCGGTATAATAGGCAAATATTAATTCAGAGATTTGGTGAGGAAAGGCAAGAGAAGCTTAAACGAGCGAGAATCTTTATAGCTGATGCTGGTGGGCTTGGCTCTCCAGTATGTATATATTTGGCAGCAGCTATTAGCCAATAGACTGTTAGTCTACGACGGGCTGAATATGAAATTCACGGAGTTCAAAATCAAGAAAGACCAAAATTGTTAGCATTGTGGTAATTCAGCAAGTAGGAGTAAGAAATAAGCGTAAAAGTGTGCTTTCATGGCTATATCTCTCCTTCCCCCAATCTGGTGCATGTTGCTGAGGTAAGTGGGAACACGATTGGTCAATGCCTTGGCGAGTTCATTAAGTTGTATCCTAGTACTAAGAAATTATTGTTTGAGGAAAATGGCAACTTAGGCGGTTATTTTGGGTTCATTGTCAATGAAAGTTGGGTCTATCCCGAGGAAATTAATAAGCCAATTGAAGACGGAGATGAGCTTCGTATAGTAGCTCTATTTGACGGAGGATAAATCCCAATAAGGTAGTTTATTCCTCAGGATCTGTGCTTACAGTAAAGAGAAAGGCACCGGCTGTTAAGAAAGGGGATGTCTATTGTGGAAACAGTAGCTCCATTTAAAGACGCAGTAGACATGATAAAGGATGCCATCGGTGAAAAGCTCTTACCGTGCTTTCAATGTGGACTTTGCACTGCAACCTGCCCCTGGAATATAGTTAGAACTTTTATTCCTCATAAGATGATCCGTCAGGCGCAATTTGGTTTGTTTGACCTGGATGAGGAAGAGTGGTGGCTCTGTACCACGTGTAATCATTGCATGAGTCGTTGCCCTCGCGGTGTCGGTATAATAGACATTATGCGAGCCACACGCGCAATCATGGTAGAGAATCGTATGATTCCAGCTAGCCTTCGCACTGTGACGGCTAGCCTGGGCAGTATCGGTAATCCGATGGGAGAGCCACGGGAACATCGCGCCGATTGGGCTAAAAACCTCGATATCAAGCCCTTCGATAAAGGTACTGACTTACTGTATTTCTCATGCTGCACCCCCGCGTATGACCCTAATGTGCAAGGTATAGCGCAAGCTACTGCCAGCATACTGAAGAAAATGGGGGAGAACTTTGGTATTCTGGGTGCTAAGGAAAACTGCTGTGGCGAGAGTATTCGCAAGACAGGTAACGAGAGCCTGTTTGAGCAGCTGGCGAAAAGCAACATTGATGTCTTCGCTGACAGTGGGGTATCGGAAATAGTCGTCAGTTCTCCTCACTGCTATACCACGTTCAAGGATGACTACCCCAAGCTTGAGGGCGACTTCAAGGTAATTCATTTTACCCAATATTTGGCCACACTCATTGACGAAGGTAAACTCAAGTTCATCAAGGAACTGAATAAAAAGGTTGTCTATCATGACCCCTGTTACCTTGGGCGTCACAACGATATATACGATGAACCACGAAAAGCGCTAGAGAGTATCCCCGGTCTGGAGTTAATGGATGAGGTTGCCTCCCATGCCGAAAGTCTTTGTTGTGGTGGCGGAGCCGGAAGGATATGGCAAGAAACTAAAAAGGGCGAGCGGTTCTCCGATATCCTAGTAGAGCAGGCGATTGAGATGGGAGCAGACATACTAGTTACTGCCTGTCCATACTGCATTGTTAACTTTAAGGATAGCGTGTTGACAGCGGATAAGGGCGATGTTCTTGAAATTAAAGACATTGCAGAAATCGTTCAAGAGGTAATTTAGTCAACTATATTGCATTGTTTTAAGGAATTGTTAGCTACTGAAAGAGTGGTGGTAGGAGATTATGTTCAACGGTGACAATGAGACTGAAACTCTAATTTCAACCGAAGGTAAAGTAGGGGCAGTTATGGTCGTCGGGGCTGGAGTCAGTGGAATACAGGCTGCGCTGGACTTGGCCAATTCTGGTTTCAAGGTCTATTTGGTAGATAAGGGGCCATCCATTGGTGGCAAGATGGCTCAGCTAGATAAAACCTTCCCAACTAACGACTGTTCCATGTGCATATTGTCTCCCAAATTTATTGAATGCGCTAGAAATCCAAACATATCAATTATAACCCTTGCCGAGATTGATAGGATTGACGGTGAGGCGGGGAATTTTTCGGTAACCCTGCTGCAGCAGCCCCGGTATGTGGATGAGGAAAAATGTAGAGGCTGCCCGACTTGTATTGACTATTGCCCTGTAAAAATACCCGATGCGTATAATGAGAATTTAACCACCGTCAAATGCATTTATTTCCCCTTCGCTCAAGCTGTTCCGAATATCCCAGTAATAGACCCTGCGACTTGCCTCTTTCTTCTCAGAAGGCAATGCCAGGATTGCGTACTGGCTTGTAAAAATAAGGCAATAGACCTCCATCAGCAAGAGAGAGAGCTGGAAATAAAGGTTGGCAGCGTAATTTTAGCCCCCGGTTATGAAACATTTGAGCCGCAGTTACAGAGCCAATATGGTTACCAAAGGTTAAGCAATGTAGTTACTAGTCTTGAGTTTGAGCGTATATTGAGTGCCTCCGGGCCTTATCTCGGGGAGTTACTGCGTCCTTCCGACAGGAAGCCGCCAGAGAAAATAGCTTGGATTCAGTGTGTCGGTTCTCGGGATACGACTGTCAATAATACCTACTGTTCTGCGGTGTGCTGCATGTATGCTATAAAACAGGTGATTTTGTCTAAGGAACATGCCCCTCAACTTGAGACTGTCATACTGCATAATGATATCCGTGCCTACGGCAAGGGGTTTGAGCAGTATTATGAGAGGGCAAAAAATACCCCAGGAGTCCGGTTTATATGGAGCAAGGTATCAATTGTAAAGGAGATGCCGGAGACGAAAAATGTAGTGCTCAGGTATTGCGTCAATGGTACTGAAATGAAGGATGAGGAGTTCGACCTTGTTGTCCTGTCGCTTGGTCTGACTTCGACTGCCAGCACCAGGCAATTGGCAAATAAACTGTCAATCGAAACTAATCGTTACGGATTTTGTGCGAGCTCTAGTTTCTCCCCCATTGAGACCTCCCAGCCGGGAATCTATGCCTGTGGGACGTTTCATGCCCCTATGGATATCCCTGATTCGGTTACTATGGCAAGCGGTGCTGCATCGCTTGCCTCACAGTTCCTCTCAGACCAACGAGGGACATTGATTGAAGAGAAGGAGTACCCACCCGAGCGGGATGTCACCGGAGAACCACCGAGAGTAGGTGTCTTTATCTGCCATTGTGGCACTAATATCGCTTGGGTAGTGGATGTAGCAAAGGTGGTTCGGTATATCAAAAGTTTGGATGGCGTTGTCCATGCTGAGGAGAACACCTTCAGTTGTTCCATCGATTCCATTACCCACATAGGTGAAACTATTAGTGAGAAAGGGCTAAACCGTGTAGTGATTGCCGCTTGTACTCCGAGGACACATGAGCCGGTGTTTCAAGAGGCCCTTAGGGAGGCTGGGTTAAATCCTTACTTACTAGAGATGGCCAACATCCGAGAGCAGTGTTCCTGGGTGCATATGGGGGATAAGCAAGCAGCTACCTGGAAGACGCAGGACCTGGTGAGGATGGCAGTGGCCAAGGCTAAACTCCTCAAGCCCTTAGACCAATTATCCTATGACATAACCCATGTTGGACTAGTTGTTGGCGGTGGCATCGCCGGAATGGTGAGCGCTCTATCTCTGGCAGAGCATGGAGTCGAGGTTCATCTGATTGAAAAAGCTAAAGAACTGGGTGGGATAGCCAGGAGAATCCATTATATTGTAGAAGGAGAGGATGTCCAGGCCTATCTCCAAGCGCTTATCAAGAAGGTTTGTGAAAATCCTTTAATCCAGGTATATACCGAAGCCAGCATTACTGAATTCACTGGTTATGTAGGTAATTTCATTACCAAGATAACAGTAGGACCGGAGGGTATAGCCAAAGAAATAGCTCATGGCGTAACCATTGTTGCCACTGGGGCTGAGGAGTTCAAACCCACCGAGTATCTCTATGGTAAAGATCCTAGAGTGCTGACTCTACTCGAATTAGAGGCAGAAATAGTCAACAACAGCGAAAGGTTTAAAAACTGCAACAGCCTGGTAATGATTCAATGTGTCGGCTCGAGAGATAGTGAGAGACCGTATTGCAGCAAGGTATGTTGTAGTCAAGCTATAAAGAATGCCTTGAAGCTAAAGGAAATAAACCCTGCGATGGAAATCTACATCCTTTACCGAGATATGAGAACCTACGGGTTCAGGGAGGATTACTACACAGAAGCTGCGGAGCAAGAGGTGAAGTTTATTCGTTATGATGTAGACGACAAGCCCGATGTACAGTTAACTCAAGAAAATGGACAATCTATCCTGAGAGTCACTGTAACCGACCTTATCTTAGGTCAGCGCCTTATGCTAGATACCGACATATTAACCCTGAGTGTAGCCACTGTTCCCTCGGCTGCTAATAGAGAGTTGTCCCAGCTACTCAAGGTACCATTGAATGAGGATAATTTCTTCATGGAAGCCCATATGAAGCTCCGTCCTGTGGATTTTACTACCGATGGCATCTTCATGTGTGGTCTAGCTCATAGCCCAAAGTTTATAGATGAAAGCATTGCTCAAGCCCAGGCAGCGGTTTCCCGAGCGGTCACTATATTGGCTAAAGAGAAGATGAAAGCCGGTGGTTCAGTCTGCATCGTCAATAAGCGAAATTGTACCGGTTGTGGGGTTTGCCAACAGGTTTGTCCTTTTAATGCTATAGAAATAGAAGCTAAGGAGAAGGTAGCGGTGGTCAATGAAGCCCTTTGCAAGGGATGTGGAATCTGTGCTTCATCTTGCCGAAGCGGTGCTTTGGATATAGGGGGAGTCAGCGACCAGGAGACCTTATCCTTGGTTCAAGCTCTTTAGGTCACGAATGATAGTAGAATCTAAACACTGGGAACCAAAGATAGTCGCTTTTCTGTGCAACTGGTGTAGCTATGCCGGCGCTGACCTAGCAGGGACAAGTAGGTTTCAGTATCCTCCTAATGTGAGGATTATTCGACTTCCTTGCTCAGGGAGGATAAACCCCTTCTTTATTGTAGCCAGCATACAACATGGTGCTGATGGGGTTCTCGTCAGCGGCTGCCACCCTGGTGAGTGCCATTATCTCACTGGCAATTATAACGCCAGAAGAAAGTTTGCCTTGCTAAAGAGCCTTCTGGAATATGTGGGCATTGAAGAAGGGCGTGTTCAGTTCAGCTGGGTATCAGCATCAGAGGGAGTAAGGTTTGCTAAAGTAGTAGCTGAGGCCACAGAAAAGATAAAGGCACTAGGCCCAGCGAAAAAACTGGTCAAAAGCCCATCTAAGGTGTACTAGATGCCAGAGTTAACGAATGAGATAAGGGAAGTAGCCCGGAACCTCCTACAGCAGAAGAAGGTAGAACTCATTATTGGGTTCGCGCGGGGCACCACGCCACTGCACAGTACGCCTTACTTTATTAGACAAGAAGAAGAGGTAGATGGGTTGATTTGGGACTCGTTTTGTGAAAACAATTTGGCCAAATACCTGGTTAAAAGACCAGAGAAAGTTGCCATTGTAGCTAAAGGCTGCGATGTGCGCGCTGTGGTTGAACTTATTAAAGAAAACCAAATTCCCAGAGAGCAGGTAGTTATAATTGGCATCCCATGTCAAGGAATGGTAGATAGGAGGCAGGTTGAGGCCGAGCTTGGAGAAAAGGAGATTTTGGAGGTTGAGGAAAAGGACGGTGAGCTTATCCTTAGGGGTGACGATTTCAAAGAAGCTCTAAATCGGAATGAGTTTCTATATCCTTCCTGTAAGACTTGCACTCATAAGAACCCAGTGATAAATGACATCCTTGTGGGGGATGAAGTAGCGGAACTAGATGCTGACCCGTACCTAGATGTAGAACAATTTGAAGCCCAGTCAGCCGAGGAGCGATGGGAGTATAGCTCCAAAGAATTTAGCAAGTGTATTCGCTGCTATGCCTGTAGGAATGCCTGCCCCTTGTGTTATTGTCAGGAATGTTTTGTGGATAGCTCTTGGCCACAATGGATAGGCAAGACTACCGACGCTAGTGATACCACAATCTTCCACATCATGCGTGCCTTCCATTTGGCGGGACGCTGTGTTGAGTGTGGAGCCTGCGAGCGAGCCTGCCCCATGGAGGTGGATATCGGAAAACTAAACAGAAAACTGGCTAAGGATGTGAAGGACTTGTTTGCTTACCAAGCTGGGATAAGCTTTGAGCAAGTAACTCCCTTAGCTACATTTAAACCAGACGACTCTCAGGAGTTCATGTTGAACCCATGAATTGCAGTATAGGGTATTCGTATGGAAGCTAAAGTTATTAAAAAGAAAGACATAGCTAAGTGGCTTGATAGCCTTATTCAGGAATATGAGGTGTTTGCTCCAGTAAAGGAGGATGGTCTAATCTTCTTCGATAAGATTAGCTCGGCTAGTGAGGCATTCCTTGATTACCAAAACTCCAAAATGCCTCCTAAGCAGCTCTTATTTCCTCAGTCAGAGACATTGTTTAGCTATGGCTCCACGAAAGATACGGCCGAAATAGAAGTACCCCCCAATCTAGAGAAGCCCAGGCTAATTTTTGGCATTCGCCCTTGCGATGCCAAGAGCTTCGGGCTTCTAGATAATGTTTTCGACGGAGAGTGTAAGGACTCTTACTACGTAAACCGGAGAGCTAACATTGTAGTGGTGGGCATAGGCTGCATTAAACCCAGGACTACCTGTTTTTGCACCTGGGTAGGTGGCGGCCCCTTCTCAACAGAGAGCTTAGACCTGTTGCTGATAGATGTGGGTGACGAATACCTAGTTCAGATAGTCAGTGATAAGGGGGCACGGCTTTTACAAGACGGAGGATTTGAGGATGCCGGGGAGGATAAACTAGCTTTAGCAGCAGGGGTTATCAAGACGGCTGAGGTGTCCATGGGGCCAGGAGTGGAAATAGATGGGTTAAAGCAGAAGCTGGACAGCAGTTTTGATGACCCTGTGTGGAAACTATTGTCTGAGAAATGTCTTGGCTGCGGAATTTGCACTTATCTCTGTCCTACTTGCCACTGCTTTGATATAGTCGATGAAGCGGTCGGTTCAGGTGGGGAGAGGCTCCGCATTTGGGATTCCTGCCTTTTCCCCCTGTTTACTTTACAAGCATCCGGGGTCAATCCCAGACCCACGGTTAAGGAGAGGTTCAGACAGCGGATAATGCATAAGTTCAGCTATTTTGTAGATAACCATGACAAGATTGCTTGCGTGGGCTGTGGCCGTTGTGTCACCGAGTGTCCGGTCAATCTGGATATCCGTCAGATTCTGAACAGCATATCACAGTTAGAAGGCGTCAAGTGAAGAATCCGTATTTGCCACTCCCGATGAGAATAGAAAAAGTCGTGTTGGAAACCGACGATAGGGATATTAAGACTTTCCGTCTCTCTTTTGTTAATAAAGAGGATGAGGCGAACTTTGATTATATACCGGGGCAGTTCGCCGAGTTATCTGTCTTAGGTAAGGGAGAAGCCCCCTTTGGTATGGCATCTTCACCTGCACAGCCAGGATGTCTTGAGTTCACGGTAAGCAAGGTAGGGGTGGTAACAACTGCTTTGCATAACATGGAGGCAGGAGAAATAGTGGGCGTAAGGGGACCTTTAGGCAATGGTTATCCCTTGGAAGAGCTCAAGGATAAGAACATTGTTATGATTGGTGGTGGTTTTGGATTCTCTACCTTGAGGGCACTTACCAACTTTGTGTTGGACAAGGCGAACAGGCATAGTTTCAGTGACATAACCGTCATTTATGGAGCTAGAAGACCCGGGCTGCTACTTTATAAGGATGACCTTGAGGAGTGGAGGAAACGAACCGACCTTCATTTACATCTTACCGTTGATTCTGGAGATGCGGGGTGGGAAGGTAGGGTGGGGTTCGTCCCTCAGATTACAAAAGAAGTCGCTCCCAGTTCCAAGAATGCATATGCTCTCGTTTGTGGACCGCCAGCCATGATAAAGTTTACCTTGCCGGTGATTAAAGAGCTTGGATTTCCGCCGGAGAGGACACTTCTCTCCCTAGAGATGAGGATGAAGTGTGGACTAGGGATGTGTGGTCGATGCAACATAGGAAGCAAATATGTTTGCCGAGACGGTCCTGTATTTAGCTATGCCCAGATTTTGGGTTCCATCTCCGATCAGCTATAGATTACATTATTTATTAGTGCTCTCCTCACCGCCTCATGGGATACGCCATATTCCTTCACTAGGCTCCGAAGGCTTCGGTTTTCATGCTTAACAGATAATCTGCCCCAAATAGTTGGCGATAACTTGCGGTTTGTTCTCGGTGCGATAGTGAGGCAGGCGGGCGCCAATACAGAGAAGATGCCAATAAAAAAGTAGCAGGTGCGACCCCGAGGGGATTCGAACCCCTGCTCTCCAGCGTGACAGGCTGGCATGTTAGACCGCTACACTACGGGGCCATTCTGATTCAATAGGTTGAATTAGCAATTCAACCTATTTACTTATCCAGAGTCTATCAGGAGACAATACACTGTGTCAAACTAAGTGTCAGTCGGTTTCACTCAGAGAACCCTTCCGTCCAGCTACTTTACTTGATTCGCCCGTAGTCATCATCCAGCCTTTCTACGTCTTCCATCTCAGGGGTTGAGACTTCAAATAGGGTTGTGTCCTCTATAGCTTCCAGGCGATGTTTAGTCATTGGGAAAATTCTGAGACAATAACCAGGTTGAACTACAGATTGAACTAACTGCCCATCGCTCCCTTCAATTTCTATCCGGGCTTTGCCTTCATATATGTACATACTTTCATCCTTCTCTTTATGGTATTGAAGGCTAAGCCTATGCCCTTTTCTAACGAAAATTACCTTACCCGCATACTTTGAGGTATGAGCAAACAATAACTCAAACCCCCAGGGCTTTTCGGTCTTTCGGGGAAGCTTATCTTCCATACTCAATTCCCTCCTAAAACTCTTGGGCTCTCTATAGTCCAGCCAACTTTTTACCCAGCTCAAGTAATTTTTCTACTCGAGCCGGTGTCTTGCTTTCAGCATAAATACGAAGCAATGGCTCAGTCCCGGAAAATCTGATGAGCAGCCAGCTAGTATCAGCCAGGATAAAGCGAAAGCCATCAGTAGTATCAAATTCTACTACCTTAACCTCATTAATATACTCTGGGACATTATGTTTTATGTGTTCAATTATTGCCTGACGTTCTGGCTCAGGGAACTCTACATCCACACGGTCAAAATGGTGAGGGCCTACCTTGCTGTAGAGATAATCTATCAGTTCTGAGGGGTTTTTACCCGTCTTAACCATCAGGTCGAGGAAATAGAGAGCCGCTAGGATGCCATCTCGTTCTGGCATATGACCCCGGAAGCCATAGCCACCGCTCTCTTCACCACCAACGAGCGCATTTTCAGCCATCATGATCGGAGCCACATATTTAAAGCCCACAGGTGTCTCACGAACCGGCACGTTAAATATTTCACCCAGGCGGTAGAGCATACTGGTACTGGTTATTGTCTTGACGATAAGTCCCCGCTCACCGCGTATCTCCAGCAGGTAAAGGCAGAGCAGAGCCAAGGCCTGAAGTGTGGTCAGGAACATTCCCTTTTCGTCCATGATGCCAAGGCGGTCGGCATCACCATCAGTAGCCAATCCCACATTAGCCTTCTGCTCTCTAATAGTAGTCGAGAGCTTGGCTAGATTAGCTGCAATCGGCTCAGGTTGTATTCCCGGAAACAGAGGGTTACGCTCACCGTTTATCTCCACTACCTCGATAACTCCCCCACTTAACAACGATTTAAGATAGCCAGCACCGACTCCATACATAGGGTCAACGACTACCTTTAGCCTGGCTTGGCGTAGCCCATCCAGGTCAATAAGCTTGGCTACCTGCTGAAAATAAATTGGAGCTAAATCAAGGTACTCTACTAACCCTTGCTCTAAAGCTTTAGCCAATGGCATTTGGGCTACCTTCCCTGTAACCAAGGTACGGTTAATGTACCTTTCCAGTTCAGCAGTAACCTCTGCTGAAGCACTGGCGCCATCCTCAGATTTTAATTTAAAGCCATTCCAGATAGCCGGATTGTGGCTGGCAGTTATGACAATAGCTCCACCAGCTTTTTGAGCCAGAATACCAAAACTGATAACCGGTGTTGGGGTAGCTTCAGGACAGAGGTACACCTTTATTTGGTTACCAGCAATAACCTCAGCCGCAGCCGCAGCAAAGTCCTCGGAGGCAAAACGGGTGTCATAGCCGATAATCAGACCCCGACTGGCTAGGCCTGTTTGTTTTAAATAATCAGCTACCGCCTGGGTACAAACCCGCACATTATCAAAGGTGAAATCCTGGGCGATGATGCCCCGCCAGCCATCAGTGCCAAATTTAATGGGGTTATTTTTCAACCCTATCCCCTTTATCCCCTTCCCCTTGATAAGGGGAAGGGGAAGTAGGTTTTGAAGGGGCTTCACCCCTCCAAAACTCTCCCATTCAATAAATGGGGACTACAATTCCTCCAGCCGTTTGTTAATTAGCGACTGGATTTCTGTCACTTCATCTTGGAGTTCTTCACGCATCCTTAAAGCCTTTCGAAGCTCTTCCGGTGGAAGAGCTTCCCACCGAATGTTCCTTATGTATGCTTCCGTGTATTTTAATCTAAGTTGTTTCACCCTATCCGCAATTTCCTTGTCGTCGATTGTGAACAATACTTGCTGAAATACCCCAGTGTCAAGGTAGCTATTCCAGTCATCAAGGGTACTGTTTAACCATTTTTTTACTTCTTCTTCAGTGGCACCAGTGCCAATGTTAGTGTGTAACATGCCAGCATATCCAACTACCCTATCATGTTTTGCAGCCATTCGAGCCAACTCATCCCTCAACTTCAGCAGCGGTTCACCTCTAACTCCCCGTCTTCTCTCCCGACTATCTACCTCTTTCGCTCTTTCAAGTTCTTTCTCCAGCCGTTTGTCAGAATGGCTTACTTGCATTTTCGTGATAAAAAATGTCAAAACAGCAGAGATGGCACCTGACCCTAGCACCAGTGTTATAATTGCCCATGTTTCCATTATCTTCCACCTAAGAATTTATTACTTCCCCAACGCCTCTTTCCTCAAAAGCTCGGCTTTGTCGGTCTTTTCCCAGGGGAGGTCAAGGTCATCTCTACCTAAGTGTCCATAAGCCGCCGTCTGCCGGTATATGGGACGGCGCAGGTCAAAGTCCCGAATAATA
>SDBU01003399.1_pt1 | contig 20253 bp, 10 predicted proteins | sample 2277071 | NCBI WGS metagenome assembly SDBU01 (sample SAMN10397929, study PRJNA504765) | marine sediment metagenome | isolation source: marine sediment core GS08_GC12, 126 cmbsf | place: Arctic Ocean: Gakkel Ridge, Loki's castle | collected 2008
AGCCGGCGGAAAGGCCCGTGAACGGGCCTGAACGACCACCGTCAACCCGACGTGATCCCGTGCGAAGATGTGGGTAATGACAAGGGCGTGAGCCCCCGGTGGCCAGGCCATTCAACGAACTAGCCCTGAAAGGGCGACAGTATATTCCGGCAGCTTCACTGTCGCCCCGCCGGGGCTATCGACATAAGGAGAGCCGCGCTCCGGGGGCTCACGCCCCCGGCAAAATACTGCCGGCCCTTCGGGCCTTACGACAAAAGACCTTACAACGAACACACCGAGAAAGTGCAAAACAGATTCGACATGTTTGACGTTAGTAGTACAGGCGAGGGCGGCCCCGTTCGCCAGCGTCCACCCACAAGCCTACGGCTTGAAGGTGCCACCGGACGACTTCAGGGGGGCGATACCAAGAGGGCGCCACATCGCCCTGCCGGCGGCCTACGTCGCCACGGGGGCGATCTTCTCTATCCCGTTCATGTAGGGGCGTAGGACGTTGGGGATGGTGATGGTGCCGTCGGCGTTCTGGTAGTGTTCGAGAATGGGGATCAGGATGCGCGGGCTGGCGACGACGGTGTTGTTGAGGGTGTGGCAGAAGCGGACCTTCCCGTCGGCGCCGCGGTAGCGGAGGTTCAGACGGCGGGCCTGGAACTCGCCGAATCGGCTGGCCGAGTGGGTCTCGCCGTAGCTGTCGCGGCTGGGCATCCAGCACTCGATGTCGTACTTCTGCACCTGCCCCTGCCCGAGGTCGCCGGTGCACACGTTGACCACGCGGTAGGCCAGGCCGAATGCCCGCACGACGTCCTCGGCGTTGGCGAGGATGTCGCGGTGGTGGGCCAGCGAAGCCTCTTCGTCGCTGCGCCCGATGATGACCTGCTCGACCTTGTCGAACACGTGGATGCGGTACAGGCCGTACGTGTCCCGCCCGGCGGCCCCGGCCTCGCGGCGGAAGCAGGTGCTCTGGGCCACGTACTTCACGGGCAGGTCGGCCTCATCGAGCATCTCCTCGCTGTGCAGGGCGGTAAGCGACACCTCGGCCGTGCCGACGAGGCTCAACGCGTCGCGCTCGGCGAGGTACGCCTGATCGCGCCCGGTGGGAAAGTACCCGGTGCCGACCATCATCTCCTCGCGAACCAGCACGGGCACCGTCAGCGGCGTGAAGCCGCGCTCGACCATCATGTCGTGCGCCAGGCGAAGCACGGCGTGGTGCAGCAGGCAGCCGGCCCCCTTGAGCACGTAGTTTCGCGTGCCGGCCAGCTTGACGCCACGGGGGATGTCGATAATCCCCAGCGCCTCGCCGAGTTGAACGTGGTCCTTCGGCTCGAAGTCGAAACGGCGAGGCTCCCCTTCCCGGCGGAGTTCGACGTTCTCGCTGTCGTCGGCCCCCACTGGCACGTCGGCGGCCGGCGCGGTGGGCACCAGCAGCATCTGCTCGCGAAGGTGCGGCTCGATCTCCGCGACGGCCTCGGCGGCCTGCTTGGCGCGGGTCTTCAGCTCGCCCATTTCCGCCACAGCCGCGGCCTTGGCCTCGCCGCTGAGCTTGGCGATGGCCTTGCCGGCGACGTTCTGGGCCGTGCGGACCTCCTGCAGTTCCTTCTGCGCCGCGGTCAGTTGCTTGTCCAGCTCGACGACGGCGGCGATGTCCACCGCCATCCGTTTGTCCGCGGCCGCCTTGACGTACTTATCCGGGTCGGCCCGCAGATCCTTGATGTCAATCATGACGAAGTCCTCGTGAGGCCCAACGGCACACAAATGAAGACGTGGGCGCCGCGCGGGCTCACCGGCGGCGGTCAGGGCCGGTGGTACATCTGGACGGCCTTGACCAGCAGGAGCTTCTCGAAGGCCTCGGCCTGGACGATGCTGGCCTTGCGATAGAGTTCCTGATAGTAGTCCATCCGAAGCTGGGTGTACTGGGCGTCCCGGAGTTTCATGTCGATGGCCTCCTGGGCGTCCTCGAAGGAGGTCACCTTGCCCCGTTGGATGCCGATGGTCTTCACGATGAACACCCCGGTCTCGCCCTCGATGGGGCCGGAGACCTGCCCGACCTTGGCGGCGAAGGCCGCGTCCTCGACCCGCTTCTCGCGGAAGTTGCCCGCCGCCATGTAGTCCCACATGCCGCCCTGTTCGGACCGGTAGGCGACCGAAGGGGCCGCGGACCGGACCACCTCGCCGAAGTCCTCTTCGGCCTTGATTCGCACCATTGCCGCGGCGGCCGCGGCGGCCGCCTGCTGCTTCGCGGCCGTCAGTTCGGCCTCGGTGGCACTGAGGCGCCCGGCCGGGTAAAACCGGCGGTACGGAAAGGCGGCAACCTGCATCTGCACCTTCCTGGGGGTGGTGAACTCGTCGGTGTGCTTCTGGTAGTAGCGCCACAGCGATTTGCCCGAGACGCTGATCTGCGGGATGAGCCTTTGCCGCAGATAGAACTGGCTGGTCTTCTGACGACGCAGCAGCACCAGGGCCTCGTCGAGCGAGGTGCCCTCCTCGACCAGGCGCCGTTCGAGGGCCGTCCGCGACCCCCCCGCCGCCAGGATCTGCTCGCGCAGGGCCGACTCGACCGTCGACTCGATGTGCTCCTTCTGCGCGTCGCTCAGCTTCTGGCTGGCCTCCCCGTACACCAGCACCTCGGCCACCTGGCGCTGGATCTCATCCGAGACGATCCCCCGCGCCTGCGAAACGAAGGTCTGCTCACTGATCCCCCTGGGGATGGCCTCCATCGGCCTGCGAACCATGCGAAGGACCTCATCGACGCTGATCACCTGGTCGTTGACCATCAGCATGGCGGCCTGGACCACCCGCGGCTGCCCCAGCAGATCGTACCCGCTGTACGCCGACGGCCGAGAGGCCGGGGCGGTGGCGGCCCGGGTGGTGACCGCGGCGGGCGCGGCGGGCCGGGTGGCGGGCGCGGCGGGCGCGGCGGCGGGGGCGGCGGCAGCCGGCGGCTCGACGATGTCCGCGGGGGGCCAGAACTTGTTCACCGGCCAGCGGCCCCGCACCCACGTGCAGCCGGTCAACAGGCTCAGTGCCAGCGTGAGCGTCGCGATCTGGTGGGATCGTGTCATGGCCCTATCCTAGCGTCTCGACGCCCCGCTTCAACTGCTTTCGCAGCACGGCCAGCAGCGTGGCGGGTTGCTCGAGGTACCCCGGCGGCATCCGCCAGTACACTGTCTGCTCGTCCGGCAGGCGAACGGTCCCCGCGGCGCCCTCGAAGGCCGCCTTCGCCCGCGGCCAGTCGCGGACGGTGAAAATGATGTCCGGGTCCATCCGCATGATGGTGCCGATGCCCATCGCCCCGGCCAGCACGCGAACCTCCGCCACGGCCAGCAGCGTGTTCATCGCCGGCGGCAACTCCCCGTACACGTCCCGCAGGTCGGCCTGGAGATCGGCCAACTCCGCTTCGCTGCTGCACCGCACGATTCGCCGATACACCTCCATCCGCTGCCGGTCGGCTGGGATGTAGTTCCGCGGGATGTACGCGCTGATGCCCAAATCCACGTTGACGTCCTTCCGCGCCGGCGGCTTCTCCCCCCGCATCGCCCGGACGGCCTCGGCGAGCAGTTGACAGTACAGCTCGTAGCCCACCGCGGCGATGTGGCCGCTCTGCTCGGAGCCGAGAATGTTGCCCGCCCCGCGAATCTCCAGGTCGCGCATGGCGATCTGGAAGCCGGCCCCGAGGTCGCTGAACTCCTCGATCGCCTTCAGCCGCTTCGCCGCCACCGGGCTCAGGGACCGCGCCGTCGGCAGCAGCAGGTAGCAGTACGCCCGGTGCTTGTACCGCCCCACCCGCCCGCGGAGCTGGTGCAGCTCGGCCAGGCCGAAGCGGTCGGCGTCGTCGATCAGGATCGTGTTGGCCGTGGGAATGTCCAGGCCGCTCTCGATGATCGTCGTGCACACCAGCACGTCGTATTCCTGGTTGACGAACCGCAGCATCACCTCCTCGAGCCGCCCGGAGGGCATCTGCCCGTGCCCGACGACCACACGCGCCTCGGGAACCAGCTTGCTGATGTCGTCGGCCACCTTGTCGATGGCGTGGACGCGGTTGTGAAGGAAGAAGACCTGCCCGTCGCGGTTCAGTTCCCGCAGAATCGCCTGGCGGATCAGCCCGTCGTCTCGCCGGCAGACCTCGGTGTGGATCGCCCGGCGGTCGAGCGGCGGCGTGGCGAGGTTGGAGATATCCCGCAGACCCAGCAGGGCCATGTGCAGCGTTCGCGGGATGGGCGTGGCGGTCATCGTCAGCACGTCGACGGTGGCCCGCATGGCCTTGAGGCGTTCCTTGTGCGCCACGCCGAAGCGCTGCTCCTCATCCACGATCACCAGCCCCAGGTCGCTGAAGGCGATGTCCTTGCTCAACAGCCGGTGCGTGCCGATCAGCACGTCGATCTTGCCCAGCGCCAGCCGCTTGGCGATGTCGGCCTGCTCGCCCTTGCTGCGGAATCGGCTGATCACCTCGACGGTGACGGGGTAGTCGGCCATGCGCTCGGTGAAGGTCCGCATGTGCTGGGCGGCGAGCACGGTGGTGGGCACCAGCGCCGCCACCTGCTTGCCCGCCTGGACCACCTTGAACGCCGCCCGAATGGCCAGCTCGGTCTTGCCGTAGCCCACGTCGCCGCACAGCAGCCGGTCCATCGGCCGGCCGCGGCGGAGGTCGGCCTTGATCTCCTCGACGCTGGAGATCTGGTCTTCGGTTTCGGTGTAGATGAACTCCCCCTCGAACCGCCGCTGCCAGTCGGTGTCGGCCGGGTAGGCGATCCCCGGGGTGTTCTCCCGCATCGCCTGCAGCCGCAGCATGTCGGCGGCCATGTCGCGGACGGCCTCGGAGGCCCGCTCCTTCTGCCGGGACCACGCCACCCCGCCGAGCTTGCTCAGCCGCGGCCGCGTGCGGACCGAGCCGATGTACTTCTGCACCAGGGATATCTGGCTGACCGGCACGTGCACCAGGGCGTTGTCGGCGAAGCGAAGCGTCAGGAACTCCTCCTGCCGCCCATCGCGTTGCAGGTGGCGAAGCCCCTCGTACCGGGCGATGCCGTGGGCCACGTGCACGACGTGATCGCCCTCCTGCAGGTCGATGAAGCTGTCGATCGGCCGGCCCGCCCGCACCCGCCGCAGCCGGCGGCGCTTGGCGTAGCGGTGGAACAGCTCGTGATGGCCCAGCAGCACCAGCCGCTCGGCCGGCCAGTGGAAGCCACGCTCGAGGTGCCCGATGGCCGTGCCGATTCGCCCGGCCGCGGCGGCGTGGGCTGCGGTGAGCATCTCGGCGAACCGCCCGGCCTCCGAGACGTTCTCGCAGTAGACCGTGACGTCCGCTTCCTCGCTCAGCCGGGCCAGCTCGGCCAGCGACTCCTCCGCCGGGCCGGTGAGCCCGCTGAGCGAACGGATGCCGAAATCCACCGCGTCGGCGACCGGGGCGGAGAACGGGTGCACCTCCAGTTGGGCGAACCGGTTCAGCCCGGCGAAGACTGTCTGCGGGCGGAGCATCCCCGTCGCGTCGCTCACGCGGCTGAAGAAGGTGTTCGCCAGTTCGGCCAGCTCGGCCGGGTTGGGCAGGCAGATGACGCACTCGGCGGGCAGGTAGGTCAACAGGCTGTCGGTCTTGGCCGGGTCGCACTCCCGCCCGGCGGCCACGGCGGCCAACTCGTAGCGGTCGATCGGCTCGGTGGAACGCTGGGTGTCCAGGTCGAATCGGCGGATCGACTCGATGCGGTCACCAAAAAACTCCACCCGCACCGCTTCGGTGGCCCCGGCCGGAAGGATGTCGACGATGCCGCCGCGACGGGCGAACTCACCCAACTGCTCGACCATGTCGACGTGCTCGAAGCCGGCGTCCACCAGCCACTCGGTCAGGCCGTCGGGGCCACGGGTGTCGCCCACCGCCACCGACAGCCGCGACTGCTGGAGCGTCTCCCGGTTGGGCACCGGCTGCAGCAACGCCATCACCGGAGCCACGATTACCTCGGCCGGCTCGGTCCGCCGCCCGGGCAGTTCGCTCAGCAGCGTGCACACCGCCAGCCGCTGGGCGGCAATCTCGTCGCTGACGTGCTCGCCGCTGGCCCCGGCCTCCCAGGCGGGAAACAGCGTCACCGAGGCGCCCGTGAGCACCTCGATATCGTCGGCGGCATCGTCGGCGTCGTCGAGGTGGGCACACACGTACACCAACGGCCACCCCTTCGCCCTCGCCGCCGCCGCGGCCAAAAACGGCGCGGCGGACCCCCACACGCCCGAGAGGGTCACCACCCTCCCCGGCGACAGTTGCCCGACCGCTCGGGCCAACAGCTCGCTGTTCGAAATGCGGTCAATCACTGCCGGTGGGGCTAGTGTCGCCGCTCCGCGGTGGCGACGCAAGCGATTGTTTACGGGGGGCCGCGGGGGGGTCCGTCCACACACACACACGGCCGGCAAGCCGGCCCGCTAAACACGGCAGCCACGCCGCGGCGAGCTCCGCTAAACACTGTAGCCACGCCGCGGCGAGGTCCGCTGAACACACCCGCCACGCCGTCAAGTTTAGAGGCGGGCCTTGGCCCGCGCTTCGGTTCGTCCGCCGACGCACACACGGCCGGCAAGCCGGCCCGCTAAACACGGCAGACACGCCGCGGCGAGGTCCGCTAAACACTGTAGCCACGCAGCGGCGTTTAGAGGCGGGCCTTGCAGCCAACGCCGGCGGAGCGGGCCGGTGTTTTCACATGGATGCCTCTGAAGGGTATGCTGTCAAGCGCTGGTTCGTCGCCTTTTTCGCAGCAGGGCGAGGGCGCCCAGGCCGAGCAGGCTGAGCGTCGCCGGCTCGGGGGCGGGGTCCGTGCCGGTGTAGCCGAGGTCGATTGACGTCTGGCCGATTTTCCATCCCATCTCGAGGAAGTTCTCCGCCCGGGCGTTGAAGTGGTAGCCCCAGCCGGTGCTGAACGGCGATCCGCTGTCGTTGTTGCCCCAGTTGGTGCCGATCATGTTGTTGGTTTCGATGAACGCGGCCGAGCCGGCTTGCTCGGCATTGAGCGTCGCGACCGCGGCGGCCCGGCTGGCGTTCAGGGAGCCATCCTGGTCCGACGACTCGACGATGATTACGCCTGTGTTGTTCGGAATGCGCGCATCCGAAGCCCGAAGGTCGTGGACGAGGTCCACGAGGTTCTGCTGGTACTCGGCCATCTTCAGGGCGGTGCTGTAGTTCGCCGGGTCGCCGTGAGCGCTGCCGTGCGTGGTGTTCCAGCCCTGGAGCCAGACGATCCCGCACACCTCGTAGCCGACAGCGTTGTTGTAGGCGTTGAGTACGCCGTCGTCGGCCAGATCGGCGTCGAGACCGTTGAGGAATGTCTTGAACCGGTTGACGGTGTTGGTGTAGTTCGCCCCGACGCTGCCTTTGCGAGCGGTCGCGCTGGGGGGGCGCCAATCGTAGGCCAGGTCCGTCCCGCCCTTATCGGACTTGAACAGGAAGATCGGCGTCTGCATGGCGTTGCCGAGGTTGGTGCCCATGCCCAGTTCCGCACCGATCATCGAGCCGAAATTGGTGCCGGCGCCGAAGCCGGGCTGCAGGGGCTGAATGCCGCTGACGATATCCGCCTGATTGTTGGTGGGCAGAATATTCCTCAAGCTGCCGTTGTCGGATCGATAGTGAACCCCCCACGCGTCGTTGCGGGGGGCCAGCCAATTGGGGTTGAGGTGGTCCTTGAACGTGAACGTCGCGGCCGGCATGTTCGCCAGGTAGTTGGTCGCCGCCGGCGTGCCGCTCAGCAGGAACTGCATCGTCGTGACGTTCCAATTGGCGGTTGCGGCGCTGTCATAGGTGTACGCCTGGCCCTCCATGTTGGACTGGCCGGTCAAAAGGTAGACCTTCAGCGTGTTCGGCGGCTCGGCGAGGGCCGCACCGACGGAAAACACCCCGACCAACATCGCCACCAAAGCCAGAATCGCGAGCCTGAACATTTTCATAGCATCCTCCAAACGCAAAGCCCACAAGAGAAACGGCCGGCCAATACCGGTGGGCAGATCGATGTAAGCCGAGCGCGCACCGACACCTGGAGACTCCATCCATGCGGCATTGAGCAGACGGACCTCACTTCTTCGCCACAATATAAGCGATAAAGGCGTTTTTTGCAAGGGTTTTCCGGCCGTACCCGTTCTCTCACATGCCGGACGCAGGTAATCAGCATGTTTTGTGGCGGTTTACACCCACGACCATCGCGGGCCCTTCCAATGATGATTTCACGTGTCCGACACGGCGGGATGTTTAGCGGCGGGCCTTGGCCCGCGCTGCGGTTCGTCCGTCGACGCACACACGGCCGGCAAGCCGGCCCGCTAAACACTGGAGGCGCGAGGGGATGTTTAGCGGCGGGCCTTGGCCCGCGCTGCGGTTCGTCCGTCGACGCACACACGGCCGGCGAGCCGGCCCGCTAAACACTGGAGGCGCGACGGGATGTTTAGCGGCGGGCCTTGGCCCGCGCTGCGGTTCGTCCGTCGACGCACACACGGCCGGCAAGCCGGCCCGCTAAACATTGGAGACACGACGGGTACACGCCGGGGGATCGTGGCTTCATGGCCCCGGCTCGCCGAGCCGGGTGGCCAGGGCCCGGTAGTCGATCTTGCCGGTGCCGAGCAGCGGCAGTTGGTCCACGAGAATCACGCGGCGGATGTTGTGCAGGCCCGACAGGCCGGCGGCGCGAATGGCGTCGTTGACGGTGCGGCGGTCGAGGGCCTTAACGGTGAACAGCACAATCTCCGGCCGGCCCTCCTCCCCGCCGGCCGTCACCGCCAGGGCCGGGCCGTCGTCGGCGCCGGCGTTTCCATTGGCTCCAGCGTTTCCATCGTCGCCGGCGTTTCCATCGTTTCCAGAAAACCGCTCGGTCAGCACGGCCTCGATGGCGGGCAGGGAGACCATTTCCCCGCCGAGCTTGACGAACCGCTTCAGCCGCCCGCGGAAGGTCAGCACGCCGTCGGCGTCCTCGCTTACCAGGTCCCCGGTGCGGTACCACCGGTGGCCGTCGAAATCCACGAACGGCGAGGGGACGCCCTCCCCGAGGTATCCGTCGAACACCGTCGCCCCGCGGACCAGCAGCATGCCGGTGGCGCCCGCGGCCACCGCCCGGCCGGTGGCGGGGTCGATTATGGCGTGGTCCAGCGAAGCGAACACCTTGCCAATCGTGCCGGCGCGGGCGTCGTCTTCGTGGTTGGCCGAGATGATCGGCGAGCACTCCGTCACGCCGTAGCCCTCCAGCACCACCGTCTGCGGGCAACGCCGGGCCAGGGCGTCGTACACGCGGGGGGTGCATTTCTCCGCCCCGGTCACCACCAGCCGCAGCGAGGTGAGCTGCTCGGCGTTCGAGGCCCGCACGATGCCGTGCAGGAACGTCGGCGTGCCGATGAGGATCGTCGCCTTGTACGCCTCGATCACCTGCCCCAGCACGGCCCCCTCGGTCGGGTTCGGCGAGAAGACCGTCGGAATCGCCAGGCACAACGGCAGCAGCACCCCGGCGGTCAGCCCGAAGGAGTGGAACGGCGGCAGAATGCCCAACGCCACGTCGTCGGGGCGGGGGGTGAAGCAGTCCAGCGTGTCGCACAGGTTCGCCAGCATGTTGCGGTGGGTCAGCGGCACGGCCTTGGGCACGCTCTCCGAGCCGCTGGTGAACAGGATGGCCGCGGTCGGCGGCACCTCCGCCAGCGCCCGCCGGAGCGACCGCCACGACAGCCGCGCCGCCAGGGCAGCCGCGAGCTTCCGCCGCCGGGGCAGGGCCGCGGCGACGTCTTCCAGGTGGATGCACCGCTCGGCGACGGCCCCCAGGTCCACGCCCTCACCACCCAACCGTTGCACGAGAAGGCGGGAGGTGAGGATGCGCTCGACGCCGACGGCGTCGATTCCGTGGCGCAGGTGCTTTCGCCCGAGCGTCCAGTTGACCATCACCGGCGTCTTACCGGCCAGCAGCGTCGCCAGGTACGTCGCCACGGCCGCCACCGAGGCCGGCAGCATAATGCCGACGCGGTGGCCGGGCAGGCGGGCGATTTCCCGCCGCAGCAGCATCGCCGCCAGCACCAACTGGCGGTACGTCCGCCCGCCGCTGCGTTCGTCGGCGACGATCACCTGACCCGGCGCCCGCCGGGCCTGGGCGAGGAACGCCTCGGGGATCGTCATCGCCGCCGGATCGCCCGGCCGTCCGGGCCGCCCCGGGCGGCGAAGCCACTTCCGCGGCGGCGACGGCGGCGCCGCGGCCGAGACCGACACCGCCTCCCCGCAGGCGGCGAGCATCACGTCGCCCACCGACACGAGCGAATCGACGTTGCCCTGCGGGAAGCCGAACTCCTGCTGCAGCCACGTCACCAATTCCAACCGGGCCAGCGAGTCCAGCCCCAGGTCGGCCGCCAGCCGGTCGTCGTCGCGGCAGTCCCCGGCCCCGGTGAGTTCCTCGAGCTGCGTCCGCACGATCTCCCTCGTGGCGGCCGGCACACCGGCGGCGTCGCCTTCGATGCCGCGACGGCTCGGCTCGGGAACCGTTCGCGTGCCGCCGCGCTCCCAGGGGGTATACGGCACGTACGTGTTGGGCGGGGCGCCGGCGTTGTAGAACGCCTCCAGGTAGCGGTTGATCTCCCGCCGCTCGGCCGTGCGAGGCAGATCGGCCGGCTCGAGAAGCTCGATATCCACCCGCCGGCGGGGCGCGAAGAACATCCCGCTCAGCAACAGCGCCTTGATCCCCCGCCACAGCGTACCGCCGACGCTGGGCTCGCGCCCGGCCGCCCAACTGAACCGGCTGCCCCACAGCCCGCGCGTGCGAACGAGCACCACGCGAACGTCCGGCAGCTCGCGGAGGATTCGCTCGACGGCGCTGTTGCCGCCGACCGCCTCCAGCCGGCTGCGGCACACCCCCCCCGCCGGGTACAGCACCAGGCTGTCGCTCGCGCGCAGGGCCTCGACGCAATCGGCGATCACCGTGCGGACCTCGGCGGCCGAGCCGCCCTTGGCCAGGTCGGGAATCGGCAGCACATTCACCCGCTTGGCCAGCCGGCGGATGAAGAAGCGGTCGATCTGATGTCGATCGGCCAGCGCCCGGGCTCGAAACGGGTCCAACAGCCGCGACATCACGATGATCGGGTCGATCAACGCCGGGTGGTTCGGCAGGAAGAGAATCCCCCGCCGGCCCTTGGCGGCGACCGCCTCGATCCCCCGCACGCGCACGCGGTAGCGAAGCCACAGCAGCGACTTGACCAGCAGCAGCATGAGCCAGTCGATCATTCCCCGTCCCGCTTTCTCAGCGACCACCACAGGACCACCCCCACCGGCAGCGCCATCGCCCCGGCCATCGCGATCCCGAGGGTCGGCGGCAGGCGCTTGATCAGCAGGTTCGCCACCAAGCCGGACAGCATGATGCCGCTGAAGACCACGAAGTTCACCGAGGCGATCACCACCCCCTTGCGGTCGGCCGACGGGCGGACCTGCACGAACGCCTCGCAGGGGATCATGAACAGCCCCCCCGCCACGCCGATCAGCGGCAGCAGCACGAACACCGCCGGCAGCTGCATCGCCGCCGGCAGGGCCGGCACGGCCCCGGTGAGCCCCAGCAGCGCCGCCATCGCCAGGGCCCCGACCGGTAGCACGACGAACCACCGCGGCCCCACCGCCAGCCGGCTGCCGAGGATGCCGCCGATCGCCACGCCGACCAGCTCAGCCGCTACGATGGCCCCGGCCATGCCCTCGCTATAGCCCCATTGCACCATCGCCAGCTCGTTGATCAACGGCATCAGCAGCGCCCCGATGAACCACGCGAACGCGTCGGCAGCGACCACCACCCGCAGCAGCGGGTCCCGCCAGATGGTCGCCAACTCGCGCATCGTCTCCCAAGGCCCGGTCCACGGAAACACCGCGTTCGGCGACGCCGCCGGTCGATACGGTACGCCGAAGCTGCCCAGCACGCCCAGGGCGGCAATCGCCACCGCCCCGCCGGCCACCAGCCACCGGCCCTGCGAGATGCCACCCCATGCGGCCGCGTGCCGGCTCATCGTGACCCCGGCGGTGGCGATGCCCCCCAGAATCATCGCCGTGACGACCACCTTCAGTGTCGCGTTGGCCCGCGAGACGTACACCGCCGGGTACAGCTCGGGGATCGAGCCGTTGAGTGCCGGGCTGAACAGGCACGACTGCAGGCCCATCGTGAAGACCATCGCCAGGATCAAGCCCCAGTTGCCCGTGCAAATGCCCACCGCCCCGCAACCCATCGCCAGCAGCTCGAGCAGTTTGGCGGCGATGACGACGTGCCGCTTGGCGAACCGGTCGGCCAGCCACCCGGCCGGGGCCGCCAGCAGCACGTACGGGAGGGCGAAGACCACCATGATCCACCCCTGCATGTTCTTCAGCCCCCACCCCACCGCCAGCAGCATCGCCGACTGGCGGAAGAAGCTGTCGTTGAACACCCCCAGCCCGTACGTGGCCGCCATGGCCGCGAACTTGCTGCGCCCGCGGCGAACCTGCAATCGCGTGGCCTCGTCGAGTTTCACCTCGCCACCCCCTTCCCCCGGCCGGCGCCAATCGCCGCCAGGCCGGAGGGCTGCTCACCGCAGGCAGTCAACTCGTCGGACATAGACTCGGTCTCCCAATGCGAATCCCCCCGTCGCCAGGTCCCGCCACGATACCGGCCCCCTCGCCGGCCCGCAACCGCGAATCGCCATGGCGCGGGCGGGGAAGAGCCCGGCGGCGGAAAAAGTCGCAAAAGAACTTCCCGAATTCCCTAACCTCCCCGCCTCGGCCGGGTCCATACGGCCATCGGGGCAATCGTGCGGGCGGTCCGGGCGGTCATGGGCCCTGTTCATGCTTCAGGTAAGGAGTCATCGATGATGCGGAACGCCTTTACGTTGGTGTTGTTGACGGTGGTGGTGGCAGGTGTCTTCGGCGGTTGCGTCGTCGCCGGCGGCAGCGACTACGAACACCACACCTTCCCCACGCTCGGGTCGGAACTGATGGACCTGCAGGCCGCACACGAGAAGGGGACCATCTCCGAGGCCGAGTGGACCAAAATGAGAAGCGAGTTGATCGCCGCCCGCCGTTGGGCCAAGAAGGACGGCGAGTAGCGGTCGAAGGAGACATCAGTCATGCGCAGGGTGATCACAGCCGTCTTGGCAGCGCTGCTGCTGTCGCTCTTCACGGCCGGGTGCAGCAGCAGTTGGAGCTTCAAGTGGACGGCGCCGGCTCCTTCGCCGAAGGCGATGCGGCGGACATGGGAACTGGTCGACCTCACCGCCGCCCGTGACGCGGGCGCCATCACCGAGCAGGAGTACCAATCGCTGAAGAGCAAGCTGGAATCGGCCCCGTTGGAATGACCCGTCTGGCGTCCGGCCCTTGACCGGGCGGGCGGAATGGCGGTATTCTCCGGCCATCATGACGGACCTCGGCGAACAGGGAGCCACCCCCAGCGGTGCCGACCGTGCGGTGACGATGTTGCAGGAGCGGTTCGGCCATGCCGCCTTCCGCGACGGGCAGGCGGCCGTGGTGGAGGCGGCCATGGCGGGGCGGAACGTGCTGGTGGTGATGCCGACCGGCAGCGGCAAGTCGCTGCTGTACCAGTTGCCCGCCCTGCTGGCCGACGGGCTGACGCTGGTGATCTCCCCGCTGATCGCCCTGATGAAGGACCAGGTCGACGATCTGCAGCAGCGCGGCATCCCGGCGACGTTCATCAACTCCAGCCTCACCCTCGATCAGCAGCGCGACCGCCTCGGCCGATGCGACTCGGGGGAGATCCGCCTGCTGTACGTGGCCCCCGAGCGGTTTCGCAGTTCGGCCTTCTCGGCTATGCTCACCCGCGTGCCGATCGCCCGGCTGGCGGTGGACGAGGCCCACTGCATCAGCCAGTGGGGGCACGATTTCCGCCCCGACTACCGGCGGCTGAAGCAATTCCGCCAACAAATGGACAATCCGCTGGTGACCGCCCTGACGGCCACCGCCACGCCGCGCGTGCAGCAGGACATCATCGAGTGCCTCGGGTTCTCGCCCGAGGAGGTCGACGTGCACGTGCACGGTTTCGACCGGCCGAACCTGGAGCTGTCCGTACGCCGGGTGTCCGGCGATATCGAGAAGATCCGCTTTCTCCGCGACTTCATCCGCCGGGAAGGCGGCTCGGGTATCATCTACGTCGGTACGCGGAAGGCGGCCGAGCAACTCACCCAGGAGCTGCGCCCCATCGAGCCGGCCACGACCATGTACCACGCGGGCATGGAGCCCGACGCCCGGGCCGCGGCGCAGGAGGCGTTCCTCTCCGGCAAGGCCCGCCTGGCGGTGGCCACGGTGGCCTTCGGCATGGGCATCGACAAGGCCGACGTGCGCTTCGTGGTGCACTACCACTTTCCCGGCTCGGTGGAGCAGTACTACCAGGAAATCGGCCGGGCCGGACGCGACGGGAAGCCGTCCCAGTGTGTGCTGCTGTACTGCGGGGGCGACCGGTTCCTGCGGGCGTTCTTCATCGAGCTGAGCCACCCGAGCCCCGAGCAGGTGGAAAGCGTGATGGACGCGCTGTACGCCGCCGACGCCAACCCGGTGATGCTGACGTACCGGGAAATCGCCGCGCTGTGCGACGAGGACGTCAAGGACGGGCAGGTCGGCGTGTCCCTTCGCCTGCTGGCCGAGGCCGGTGTGGCCCAGCCACTGGCCGGGGGTGCCTCCGCGGCGGTCGCCCTCGACCGGCCCGGGCCCGACGTGCTGGCCGATCTGCGCGGCAAGGTGCAGCGACAGGTCTTCGAGGCGCTGGCCGAGGGGGTCGACCTGGAAACTCCCGGGCGCTACGAGGTCGACCTGAACCGCCTGGCCCGCGCCGCGGGGTTGGCGATGGGGCAAGTGCAGCGAACGCTCAACGCCCTGGACCACGCCGGGCACCTCCGCTACGAGCCGCCCTTCCGCGGCCGGGGGGTGCAGAAGCTCCTGCCGTCCGCCCCACCGTTCGACACCGTCGCCATCGACTGGGAGCGTCAGAACTTCCTCCGCAAGATCGAGGAGGACATGCTGGCGGCCATGGAGACGTTCATGCTCGGCCGCTCGTGCAGGCGGGCGTTCATCCTGCGGTACTTCGGCGAGAGGGGCGACCTGACCTGCGGCAACTGCGACTGCTGCAAGCGCGGCGCCAAGGGAGGGGACGCGGCCTCGGCCGACGTGACGGACCGGGAGGCGCAGGCAGAGGCGGCGATCCTGGTAGGTGTCCGCGAGTTGCGCTTCCCGCTGGGGATCGGCCGCCTGGCCCAGGTGCTCACCGGCTCGCGCGACAGCAAGATCAAGCAGTGGGGCCTGCACCGCCACCCGGCCTACGGGCGTTTCCCCGGCAAGCAGGACGACGCTAAGAAGGCTATCGAGGCGATGATCGGACAGGGCTATCTGCGGCGAGAGGGCGAATTCGCCCGCCCGGTGCTGGCGCTGACGCCGCGCGGGAAGGCGGCTGCCGAGTCGGCCGAGCTGGAGGCGGTCGCCACGCCGGCGCCGCTCCCCCCGGATGGCTACGGCGCGAGGGGCGACGTCGCCCCGGCCGGCCCGGCGGCGCCGGGCGACCGCGATGACGACGACCGGCCGGGCGACGAGCGGGCCATTCGCGCCGCGGCGCTGCGGTGCGTCGACGCGATCTCCACGCCGGTGGGCATTTCCGGGGTCGTCAAGGTCATCACCGGCTCGCGTGCCAAGTGGGTCGAGCGCTCCGGGGCCGATCAGTTGCCCGTGTTCGACAGCATCGGCGCCACTCAGCAGGTCACCCGCGACGTCCTCCGCCAGATGGTGGCCGAGGGGCTATTCGACCAGGACACCGACAGCCGGTATCCCACGCTGACGCTCACCGCCGCCGGGCGGGAGGCGCTGGCGACCTTGTCGGCGCCCGCGACGACGGCAGCAGCCGCGGCGGGGCCGACACCGTCGCCGGCTCCCCCTGCGGCCGAGACCGAGGCTCCCGCCACTCCGCCCGACCCGCCGGCGGCATCCGGACCCGCCCATTCACCCGATCCGCCGCCGGTAGCCGAAGACGTCCCCCCCGCCGCCGCGCCGGCCGAGGGGCTTGGGCGGCAGCTCGAGGCGCTGATCGATCGGGTCTGCATGGCCGACCGGGACGAGGTGCCCGCGCTGGCCGAGGCGGTTGGCCTGTTCGACCCCAAGCGAGTCGTCGAGGCGCTCTCCGCCCGCTACGCCGCCGGCGACGGCCGCCGCCAGGCACGCGCCGTCTGGGCCGCCGGCGAGTTGGGCGGGCCCGACGCGCTGGTGCTGCTGCTGGAAGCGGCCGGCAGCGAGTCATCCAACGTCCGCCGCCTGGCCGCCTCGGCCATGGGCAAAGTGGCCACGCAACTGTGCGCCCGCGGCCGATCCGTGGCCACCGGCATGACCGACGCCCACCGCGCCCTCGAGCGCCTCCTCGACGACCCCGCCGAGCAGGTCCGCCAGTACGCCGCCAAGGCCATCGCCCAACTGCTCGGCCCCGAGCGGAAGGGCTGAGCGGGCGGCGCCGGCCAGGTGCCATGGTGACTTGCGTGAGGGTGTCCGATAATGCGTGCGAGGGTCGTTGTTTTCCGGCCCCGGCGGGGCCAACGTATTTAGCCCAGGGCGCCGCGCAGCAAGCCCTGGGTCGAAAGACCGTTACAGGACGAGCCCCGGCAGGGGCGACCGTGGGTCGGCCAAACACACGATCGCCCCTGCCGGGGCTCTGGCGCGGGGGGGACGTGTACCCAGGGCTTGCTTCGCATCGCCCTGGGCTAAAAACGCGCGCCCCGCCGGGGCGAGGCCACGGCCCCGCACGTGCCTGCATTGCGGTTCGGCGTCCCCGACGGTGGTGAATTATCGGACACCCTCACGCTTGCGTGGCCATGCGTGAAGACGGGAGCGGCGAACATGCCCACGCCAGCGTGAGGCATGCCACCTGCCCCGCACCTCGCCGGGCAGCGGGGTGTTTCAGTGGTGCCGGGCCTTCCCTTGGCCGTCGCCACGGGCGATACTTCGGTCCGGCCGATACTCCAGCAGGAGGTGGACGATGCGAGCAATCGGACTGACGGCAACAGCGATCTTTGCACTTGCAGCAGGAGTTTTCGCGATGGATACCCAATCGGCCGCCCCCACGGCCATGACGCTGTGGTACGAGCAGCCCGCCAAGAAGTGGACCGAAGCGCTGCCGATCGGCAACGGGCGACTCGGAGCGATGGTCTTCGGCGGCACCGCGGCCGAGAGGCTGCAATTCAACGACGACACGCTCTGGACCGGCAAGGTGAACGATTACTCCCACGCCGGCGCGGCCGAGCATCTGCCGACCGTCCGCAAGCTGCTCGCCGAGGGCAAGCAGCGAGAGGCCACCGCCCTGGCCGGTAAGCACATGATGAGCGTGCCGCTGCGGCAGATGGCCTACCAGGCGTTCGCCGACGTGAACCTGTCGTTCCCCGGCCACGAGGCCGCCAAGGCGTACCGGCGAGAGCTTGACCTCGATACCGCCATCGCCGCGGTGCGGTACACCGTCGGCGACACGACGTTCACCCGCGAGGTCTTCTCCAGCGCGCCCGACCAGGTGATCGTCGTCCGCCTGGCCGCCGGGAAAGGCGGGCAGGTGACCTTCACCGCCACCTTCGCCAGCCCCCACGCCGGGGCGAGGGCCCGCCGCCTCGCCGCCGACACCCTGGCCGTCGCCGGCGGGGTCGCCAACGGCGTGCTGACCTTCGAGGCCCAACTGCGAGTCGTCGCCGAGGGCGGCACCACGGCCGTCACCGACGATGGAATCACCGTGCAGGGCGCCGACGCGGTGACGCTCGTGTTGGCCGCGGGGACCAGCTTCAAGCACTACGACGACGTCTCCGCCGACCCGGCCGCGCGGTGCAGCGCCACCCTCAAGGCCGTCGCCGGCAAAGACTACGCCTCCCTGCGGGCCGCCCACGTGGCCGACCACCGCAGGCTGTTCCGCCGCGTCTCGCTCGACCTGCCCGCCACCGACGCGGCCGCCCAGCCCACCGACCGGCGGATCGCGGGCTTCACCGCCCAAGCCGACCCGCAGTTGGTGGCGATGTACTTCCAGTACGGCCGCTACCTGATGATCGCCTCCAGCCGCCCGGGCACGCAGCCGGCGAACCTGCAGGGCATCTGGAACGAAAGCCTCCGCCCCTCCTGGGACAGCAAGTGGACCACCAACATTAACACCGAGATGAACTACTGGCCGGTCGAAACGACCAACCTCGCCGAGTGCCACGAGCCGCTGTTCGACCTCCTCGACGACGTCGCCGTCACCGGCGCCAAGGTCGCCAAGGTGCATTACGACGCCCGGGGCTGGGTGCTGCACCACAACACCGACGTGTGGCGGGGGGCCGCCCCCATCAACAACGCCAATCACGGCATCTGGGTGACCGGCGGGGCCTGGCTGTGCCAGCACCTGTGGGAGCGGTACCGCTTCAGCGGCGACAAGAAGTTCCTCGCCGAGCGGGCCTACCCGGTGATGAAGGGCGCCGCGGAGTTCTTCGTGGACTTCCTGGTGACCGACCCGAAAACCGGCTGGCTGATCTCCACGCCCTCCAACTCGCCCGAGCAGGGCGGTCTGGTGGCCGGGCCGACGATGGATCACCAGATCATCCGCAACCTCTTCGGCAACTGCATCGCCGCCGGCGAGATCCTCGGCGTCGACGAGGCGTTCCGCGCCAAGCTGATCGAGATGCGCAAGCGGATCGCCCCCAACCAGATCGGCCGACACGGGCAGCTTCAGGAATGGCTGGAAGACAAGGACGACCCGAACAAGCGCCACCGGCACGTTTCGCACCTGTGGGGGCTGCACCCCGGCAACGAGATTACCCCGAGGGGAACGCCCGACCTGATCGCCGCGTGCAAGACGACGCTGCGGCATCGCGGCGACGCCGGCACCGGCTGGTCGATGGCGTGGAAGGTAAACTTCTGGGCACGCCTGGCCGACGGCGACCACAGCTACAAGATGCTGACGAGACTGATTGGCGAGGGCACGTACCCCAACATGTTCGACCGCCACCCGCCCTTCCAGATCGACGGCAACTTCGGCGGCACCGCCGGCATCGTCGAGATGCTGCTGCAGTCCCACGCCGGGGAGATCGAGCTGCTGCCCGCCCTTCCCTCGGCCCTGCCGGCCGGGGCCGTCCGCGGCCTGCGGGCCCGCGGCGGGGTCGAGATCGACCTCACCTGGAAAGCCGGACGGGCCACCGCCGCCACCCTCCGCGCCGCCATCGACGGCCGACACCGCATCCGCCCGCCCCGCGGCCAGAAGATCGCCCAGATCACCCGCGACGGCAAGCCCGTCAAGACCGAAGCCGACGGCGACGTCGCCATCCTCCCCGTCCAAGCCGGCGGCGAATATCACCTGACCTTCCGCTGACCGGCGGCCAACTGCGAGGTGCCATGCTTCTGCTCGCAGAAGCATGCGCTGCCTGACCGAACCCCATCTGCCCGCGTGTTGTTGGCGACGAGTGACGACATGCTTCTGAACAAACAGCCGGGTGCCATGCTTCTGCTCGCAGAAGCATGCGATGGCTGACCGAACCCCAACTGCCCGCGCGTTGTTGGCGACGAGTGACGACATGCTTCTGAACAAACAGCAGAAGCATGGCACCCACATCGCAGAAGCATGCGTTGGCTAACCGAACCCCATCTGCCCGCGTGTTGTTGGCGAGGGGTGACGACATGCTTCTGAACAAACAGCGGGGTGCCATGCTTCTGCTCGCAGAAGCATGCGTTGGCTAACCGAACCCCATCTGCCCGCGTGTTGTTGGCGAGGGGTGACGACATGCTTCTGAAAAAACAGCAGAAGCATGGCACCCAGATCGCAGAAGCATGCGATGGCTGACCGAACCCCAACTGCCCGCGTATTGTTGGCGACGGGTGACGACATGCTTCTGAAAAAACAGCCGGGTGCCATGCTTCTGCTCGCAGAAGCATGCGATGGCTGACCGAACCCCAACTGCCCGCGTGTTGTTGGCGAGGGGTGACGACATGCTTCTGAACAAACAGCAGAAGCATGGCACCCAGATCGCAGAAGCATGCGCTGCCTGACCGAACCCCATCTGCCCGCGCGTTGTTGGCGACGAGTGACGACATGCTTCTGAAAAAACAGCCGGGTGCCATGCTTCTGCTCGCAGGAGCATGCGTTGGCAGGGCGCCGGCACGCTCGATACCCGACCCCAAATGCCTGCATGTCGCAGGCAGTGGATCAGCGCATGCTTCTGAACAAACAGCAGAAGCATGGCACCCAGATCGCAGAAGCATGCATTGGCTAACCGAACCCCAACTGCCCGCGTGTTGTCGGCGACGCGTGACGACATGCTTCTGAAAAAACAGCCGGGTGCCATGCTTCT
>SDBU01003400.1_pt1 | contig 20245 bp, 19 predicted proteins | sample 2277071 | NCBI WGS metagenome assembly SDBU01 (sample SAMN10397929, study PRJNA504765) | marine sediment metagenome | isolation source: marine sediment core GS08_GC12, 126 cmbsf | place: Arctic Ocean: Gakkel Ridge, Loki's castle | collected 2008
CCAAGTACCCAGCTCGGCTACATAAAATGCACCGCCCCGCGCAAATGCCCTGGTTGTGAGAACGAAGTCTATTCTGTGCAGGCCTTTGTAGAAAAACCGGACGAAAAAACCGCAAAGCAGTACGTCGACACCGGACAGTACTTCTGGAACTCTGGCATGTTCGTCTGGAAAGCCCAAACCATCCTGGCAAATTTGGAGAAGTTCCTGCCTGAAGCTGCTGAGCCGCTTATGAAAATCCGAACCGCTTGGGATAGCCCCAACCGCCAATCTGCCCTTGAGCAGTGGTTCCCGAAGCTGCCGAAAATCAGCATAGACTACGCTGTTATGGAAAAGGCCGAGGCCGTTCACGCGATAAAATTGAATTGTCGCTGGCTTGATGTGGGCTGCTTTGTCGCCCTTGCCGATGCCATCAGCTTCGACGAAAACAACAACGTAGTCGTAGCCGGCACCAGTGAGCTTCTTGGCTGCAAAAACAATATAATAGTCACAGAGGATAAGGGACATCTCGTCGCCGCTGTGGGAGTGGAGAATATAATCGTCGCACACGCACCTGACGCGACCCTCATATGTCACATTGACCATGCCCACAGGCTGAAAGAACTGCTCGAGCTTATAGAGCAGCACGGCGGCCAAAAATTCCTGTAACTATCCAAGGAAATTAACAGAGTCTAATCAAAGACGATGAGATATTTGGCCATAGATTACGGCACTAAGCACACCGGCGTAGCAATCTGCGACCCCTCCGAGACAATCGTCTCACCCTTAGCGGTCATCGAAGGCCAAAAAGATTTGCTCGACCGAATCGTTCAGCTCGTCGAGACCGAAAACGTCGGAGCCATTGTGCTCGGCCTGCCTTTGAATATGGATGATTCAGTCGGCCCACAGGCAAAGCTCGTCTTTCAATTTGCCGAGCAGCTAAGGGAGCGTCTGAGTATTCCCATCCACTTTCAGGATGAGCGTCTCACCAGCTTTGCTGCCGAGCAAAAGTCAGCCCCTCTTGAATCTCGGGGAAAAAAGAAACATAAGCGCCTCGACGCCATCGCCGCAGCTGCGATACTCGAAGCATTCCTCGAACACAAAGGTACGTGATTATCGAACTTGTCGTAGCCGATGTCAAACGAACCACGAAGCTATCCGTAATAGGTATCCTTTCAGGCCCCACGCGTAGGAAGTTGCCTGCATCGTTGCTTTTATGGCCTTGCGTACATCACCAGCTGCTGAACGCAGCCAGATACAGTTTGCAATATTGGCCGTCTCGCTAATTTCGTACTCGTAGCCTCTCACCACCGCAGCGGGAATCCCGGCGTTTATCTGCCCGAACACAAGAGCTGAAGCGGCGGTTAGTTCGTATGCTATAAGGTCTATCCCGCCAAACTTGGGCTTGCCGAACAAATCCTTTTTAGCGAACATCTTTGCCCTCGGCTCAATCCCGGACGAGCCGACCGCAAGGTCTATTGTTCCGAGCGGTATCATCTCCGTATCAGCTAAGATTACCGCTACGCGCCTGCCACAAAGCTGTTGAATTTGTTCTCTTATTTCTTTCGCTGTTTGGTCCGTGTCTTCCGGCAGAAAGCTGACCACACCCGCCGGGTGGTTCGAGCTGTCTATACCTGCATCGCAGGTATGAATTCGGCCCTCTTTGCCAAGGGTTATGCAAACAGCCTGCTCGTGTTCCACAAGCTCCCTGCAAGCCCCCATATCCTCGGACGAATTCATAATGTGCTGCTTGACAATTCCCTTGAGCGGCATAATCGCCAATATCTTGTGTCTCTTATCGAAAATCATTTGCAGCCATTTTGGGTCTTTGCCGGTTTTTCGCGATATTGCCAGCGCCTTTTTTCCGGGCTTAACCTCGCTGAGTTTCTTTATCAGCCCCGCTGCCTTCGATACAATCTTGCTGGTAAGAACAATAATATCCTTATCTTGCAGGCCCCCGATTTCAGAGTTGGCGGAATTGACAATAATTTCAGCAAGGTTGTTGCCCTGCCGAACCTCTGGAATGGTCTGCAAACCCAATATCTCTATCTTCCTCACTATCTATTCCTTTGATAATTGAAAGCCCGCGAAGCGCACTTTCTGAGAAACCAGCCAGACAGATATCGTCGCCAAAACGCCTAATATCAACATAATACAAACCGATAGCTTTAGTCAATTCAGCTATAGGCTCTGTTATATTAGCGCCGCCCTGTGACCCGAGTATTTTCGGGCAGATATAAATGTGGATTTCATCAACGAATCGCTCCTTCAAAAATGAAGCTATCACTGTTGGCCCGCCTTCAACAAGTAATTGAGTGATGTTGCGCTTAGCCAATTCATCGAATACAAAATACAGATTGGACTGGCCTTGCATATCCGGGGATGCAAGCACCTCAGCACCCTTTTTGGCAATATTCTCTGCAATTTTTGGGTTTGCTTGTAGAGCTTGCTGGCTTGTTAGGATTAACACAGGTGACTTTTCTGCGGTGGCCAGCAGCTTGCAGTCTGGAGGTATCCTTAGATTGTTGTCGAGAACAACTCTAAGCAGTTTTTTGCTTCCTCTGCTTGGCTGGACCGTCAACAGCGGGTCATCAGCAATTACAGTATTGATGCCTACCAATATGGCCGCGACCCGACGCCGTAGATTGTGCGCGTCTTTTCTGCTTAATTCATTAGAAATCCATCTTCGGTCATCGGTTCTGTCAAGGTAGGCAAGTTTGCCGTCGATGCTTTGTGCCCATTTCAAAACAGTCCAGCATTCGTTTGTAGAGGCAAATTTGATAAAAGGTGCATTTAGCAGTTTCGCTTCGATTTCACAAACACCTGTCTGCACTTCGATTCCTGCATTGCGTAATTGTTCGATGCCTTTACCGTTGCTATGCTGTGAGGGGTCAATCGTTGCGACTACAACTTTTCCTAACCCGGCATCAATAATTGCCTGTGTACAAGGGCTGGTCTTTCCCTGATGACAGCACGGCTCAAGTGTAACATACATCGTAGCTCTCCGTGGATTGATACCGAGCGTTTTGCAATCTTCAAGAGCCGTTATCTCTGCGTGGGCCTCGCCGAATTTTCTGTGCCAGCCCCTACCAATAATCTGGTTGGCTTTTACGATTATACAGCCGACCGTTGGGTTCGGCTCAACTTTGCCAATACCACGCTTTGCCAATCGTAACGCCGTCTGCATATATTTTTCATCCATGTCGCTCATTTTATCTCTATTTGCTTTGAGACTTCGTAGCTAATTTTTTAAGAAATCTAAAAACTGTTTCTCGTTTATTATCTTGACTCCGAGCTTTTGCGCTTTGTCGAGTTTACTGCCGGGTTCCTTACCCGTCAATACAAAATCGGCCTTCTTACTAACGCTGGAAGATGTCTTTCCACCAGCCTGCCTGATTGCCTGCTCTATTTGCTGGCGAGTAAAATTCTCTAAAGTACCCGTAACAACAATCGTCTTACCGGCCAGTTTGTCCGAGCGACGCTTCCGTGGCCGCTTTGGCTTTACCCCCGTGACTAACAGCTCCTTGATGACAGAGCGGTTCTCTGCGTCGCGGAAATATTCATAGACGCTCTCTGCCATTGTCGGCCCGATTTGGTCTATATTCTCGAGCGTCTCTTTGTCGGCTGCCATAAGGGCATCGAGAGAGCCGAAATGTTCAGCTAAAATTTGTGCCGATTGGCCGCCGATATGCCGAATACCCAAAGCGGCAATCAGACGCCACAAAGGCTGAGTTTTGCTCTTTTCTATCGCTTCTATTACATTGCCGGCACTTTTTTCAGCCATTCGTTCCAGGCCGGCAAGCTGTTCTTTTGTTAATTTGTAGAGCTGTGCGAAATTCTTTACCAGACCTGTATCTACTAATTGCTCTATCAAAGCGGTGCCGAGCTTCTCAATGTCCATCTGGCCTCGGCCGGCAAAATATTTCAAACGCTCCTTCAGCTGCCCTAAGCAATTCGGATTGATACAGCGGATATAAACGCCGTTTTCGTCTTTGGCAACTGTCGAGCCGCAGTCCGGACATTTCTTTGGTATCCTGAACCGCTTCGCGCCGGCAGCTCTTAACTTTTTTTTAACTTCCACAACCTGCGGTATTATTTCGCCGGCCTTTTCGATTATCACCGTATCGCTGCAGCGAACATCCAGCCGATTTAGTTCGTCAAAGTTGTGCAGACTCGCCCTTTTGACGGTTGTTCCCGACAGTTGCACAGCCTTCAAATTCGCAACCGGTGTCAAGATACCACTCTTGCCCACCTGCACATCAATTGATTCGACAATCGTCTGTGCCTGCTCAGCCGGGAATTTGTACGAAATACACCAGCGGGGCGCTCTGCCCGTTGCACCAAGTATATCCCGCTGGTCAAAGCGGTTGACCTTTATCACCATTCCGTCGATTTGGTAATCCAGCTTCAATCGCTTCTCACTCCAGCTAAGGCAAATACTGATTACCTCGTCTATATCTTTGGCCCTTTTGATATTGGGATTGACGGGCAGACCCATTTCTTTAAGCTTCTGTAGAACCTGGTGGTGATTTTCGCCCAGCGGCTGCGAAATCTCGCCAATTGAATAGGCAAAGAATGCCAGGTTCCTCCGGGCGGTAATTCGTGCATCAAGCAGCTTCAGTGAGCCTGCCGTGGCGTTTCGCGGATTGGCAAAGAGCGGCTCACCGGCCTCGCCGCGAGCCTCGTTTAGCTCAGCGAAGGAAGCTTTAGGCATATAGACCTCGCCGCGAACTTCAAGCACATCAGGAACCCTACCGCCGCCCAGCAGCACAAGAGGAATCGCCTTTATCGTGCGCACGTTGGCCGTAACGTCATCGCCGACTTCACCGTCACCACGCGTTGCAGCCGTAGCAAGAACGCCTCTTTCATAACGGAGACTTACCGCGACACCGTCAATTTTCAGCTCAACGACGTAATCATACTTTTCAGTAGGCAAGGCCTTTGCAACCCTCTCATCAAATGCCTTTAACTCATCGGCGTTGTAGGTATTATCCATACTCAGCATTGCCACAGCGTGTCTGACGGATACGAATTCATCGAGAGGTCTTTCGGAGACCCGCTGAGTCGGCGAGTCGGCTGTTATGAATTGCGGGTTGGCCTGCTCTAATTCTTTGAGCTCGGCGAAGAGCTTGTCGTATTGGCGGTCGCTGATTTTGGGCTGGTTCAGCACGTAGTAAAGATAGTCGTGTCTTCGAATCTCCGCTCGCAATTTCTCGATTCGTTTTTTCACTTCTGCTGCCATACCAGCCCAGTTTATACGCTTTTTTTACCATTTTGCAAGCGTACGTTTCCCGCACGTAACCCCCGCTGAAAACACCTTATTCCTACAAAAATGAGGGGTGTGGTTCCTTGCTGTAGGCGAGTTTAATCGGCACAAATGGCATCGAATCTAAGGCTGATTTGGCGAGATACCTGGGTGTATCCAGGGCCAAAGTAACACACGTCCTCAAACGGCTGTCATTAAACGATGTATCACACTATGGGGTTGTTTATGGATAAAAAACAGACACCACTTTGGTTTCTCTGTTGAACCATGGTGCTCACGTTCCGTTACTTTGGACTCTGCCAGCCCCAGTACTCCTCGAGTAGGACTCCGGGCTTAATTATTTCTTCCCAGAGAATCTCTCAGCATCTGTCTAAGCGTGGATTTCCCTTTGGTTGTTTTAAAGTACTTCTCTCGCCTTGCTGCATCCTTCTTAGATAAATGACCTTCATAGTAAATCAATTCTAAAGGAAGCCTTGACTTTGTGCTGATATTGTTTCCTGAATTGTGCTCCTTTAGCCTTCTTTTTAAGTCATTAATAAAACCAATGTAGAATTTCTTATCTTTCAGGCTTAATAGGACATAGACATAATACATAGGCAATTATGGGGGACGCTTCTATAAATGGAATTCACCCCAAACCACATTGGGTTTAGGGTGTGAACCCAACGCGGTTCACACCTCCCCGAGTAGGACTCGAACCTACAACCTAGCGGTTAATCCGCCGCGGGCGGACTCGCTCTACCAATGTTCTTTTTCAACCACTCCCTACCAGTTCCGTTTTTTAGCCAGCGTTCTCTTTTCATTGCTTCGGAACGACTCGAATGAGTCTCGTAATAAACTAACTGCCAGGGTCCTTTATGACGCGATGTGTATTTTGAAGGTTTGTGTGAGCGGCTGTTATGTTGAGTGATACGTTTTTCCAAATCACAGGTCTGACCGACGTACCTTCGACCTGTCGATTCACTTTCAATTATGTACACGTAAAATGTTGTATCTTTTTCTCCCAGAACTCCCCGAGTAGGACTCGAACCTACAACCTAGCGGTTAACAGCCGCTCGCTCTACCAATTGAGCTATCGGGGACTATTAACTTTTTATTTTGCTCGACAGCTTCAATCTTAGCGGTTAATCCGCCTGCGGCGGACTCGCTCTACCAATTGAGCTATCGGGGAAGCAAAAATTGGCTATTTACCGTCTTGCTTTGACTATTTTTTAATGAGTCCGCTTATTATCGACTGTTAATAGTCAATAATCAATCCTTATTTTGCGGGCGATGCCCTAAAAATCGTCATAATGCTGGACAATCAGCCGATTATGTTGTAGAATATAGAGTTTATAAAACCCATAGAAACGCGGCGGAATAGCAGCGGATTGTTGAATTTCAGGTTATTATAGGATATGGCTAAAGGCATACTCGACGTAGGTGGTTTTACCATACTAAAGCGCATCGGAACCGGTGCACGCAGCACAATCTATCTGGCAACCGACAAGCAGAACGGCTCAAATGTCGCCTTAAAACGGGTAATCTTTGAAAAACCCGGAGATGCCAGAGTGTTCGAACAGGTAGAGACCGAATACAAAGTAGCACGCCGCATAGACCACCCCTACGTCCGCAAGTGTCACAAGCTAAAAAAAATACGCAACATGCTCAAAGTAAAGGAGCTCCTGCTTTCTATGGAGTATTTTGATGGTCAGTCACTCGAGGACAGTCCCAATTTGAGTTTAATTGATGTCCTGCTTGTATTCAGAATGGTCGCGAACGGCCTTAACGCCATGCATCAGCACGGCCTTGTACACTGCGACATCAAGCCCAATAACATCCTTCTGAGCAAAGCAGGCTCCGTTAGAATCATAGACCTCGGACAGAGCTGTAAAATCGGAACAACAAAGCAGCGAATCCAGGGCACACCTGACTACATCGCGCCGGAGCAGGTCCACCGAAAACCACTCGTACCAAAAACCGATATCTTCAACCTCGGCGCCACAATGTACTGGGCCATTACAGGCCACAATGTCCCCACCTTGATACCGAAAAAGGACAAGTACGGACTTCCGATACTACAACACCGAAAAGCACCACACGAAATCAGAAAACAGGTACCTCTCGGCGTCTCAAAACTTGTAATGGAGTGCGTAGAGAACGAATCTTCCCAGCGCCCGCGTGACATGATGACCGTCATATCCAGATTGGACCTGTTAATACACAGTATATTGGTCTGTAAGACAAAAACAGATAAAGATGCCTCACACAATAGTTGATTTGCTTGACAAAGCTGCACAAGCCAATCGCACCGACCAGTTTCGGCACGGCAGCTTAATTTCTCTGCCCGCCCTCGGCAGCCTGATTGCAGCCGGTGATATCCACGGCCACCGGCGAAATTTCGAAAGGCTCGTCGCATTTGCTGACCTCGACAACAATACTGACAGGCACGTTGTCTTCCAGGAAATCATACATGGAGGCCCTACGGATGCCGAGATGGGTTGCCTGTCTTATAAGTTGCTTTTCGATGTCGCCCGTTACAAATTGAGCTACCCCAATCATGTTCATATTATTATGGGAAACCACGACATCGCTTTTATCAGCAACAGCGAAATAATCAAAGATGGCAGAGAAATGAACCGCTCAATGCGGCTGGCCCTGGACCGCGAATTTGGCGACGACAGCCACAGGATCAAAGAGGCAATAGGCCGGTTCCTGTTATCACAGCCGTTGGCTGTCAGATGCGATAACAGAATATGGCTGTCACATTCGCTCCACGACGACCGATACCTCGACAAATTCGACCATCAGGTTATCCACAGGAATATCGAGACCAAAGACTGCGAAAAGCCGGGCTCTGCGTATCTGTTGACCTGGGGCAGAAACATCAGCACAATAACGTTCGATAAAATCGAACAATTGTTCGACGTTGACATCTTTATCCTCGGCCATCAGCCGCAACCACAGGGATGGACCAGGCTCGGGAAAAATTGCATAATCATTGCTTCTGACCACAACCATGGCTGCCTGCTGCCGATTAACCTTGCCGAATCCTACACCGTTGACAAGCTGGTCGACTCTATAGTACCCTTAGCTTCCATCTCGTGAAGTGTGAAACGAGATGCGAAATGCGAAATACGAGATACGAAAAATGCACGGGTATTTCTATATAGCCCTGGCTGCGATACTGTCCCAGTTGGTCTTTCTTGTCCAGATGTGCCGTAACTACCGGTACGCACTGACCAGGTACAAAAGAAAACGCCTGCCTTATCGGCCGAAGGTCGCTCTGATAGTACCATGCAAAGGGCTTGACCGGGATTTCACGAAAAACATCACTTCATTTTTTAACCAGGATTATAAAAATTATCTGCTGTGGTTTGTTGTTGCTGACGAATTGGACCCTGCCTACGCCGAATTGTGCAACTTGAGAGACTCCCTCAGCCGGGCCTCCAGAGCTCAGGATATTCAAATCCACGTCGCCGGTAAAACGCAATCTTGCAGTCAGAAAAATCACAACCTGCTTCACTGCTATCATAAAATCGGCGATGACGTCGAGGTACTGGCCTTCGCCGATTCGGACATCCGTGTCAACAGCGATTGGCTCAGTTACCTCGTCTACCCTCTCAGAAAACCAAAAAATGGTGTCGCCAGTGGCTATCGCTGGTTCGTACCGCGAAAAAACAATCTCGCAACATTGGCACTTTCAGCCATCAACGCCAAGATTGCACAACTGCTTGGTAACACCCATTTCAACCAGGCCTGGGGAGGTTCTATGGCAATCCGTGTCAACATCTTTCGACGATTGGGCCTCGATGAAATTTGGTCAAACTCCCTAAGTGACGACCTGTCGCTCAGCACCGCCGTTAAAAAAGCCGGGCTGAAAGTCGCCTTTGTCCCCGCCTGCCTCGTTGCTTCCTACGGAGCCACCACCTGGCGCCGGCTTTTCGAGTTCGGCCGACGACAGTTTCTTATCACCCGCGTAAACGCTCCGAGGACCTGGTGGTTTGGATTGTGCAGCAGTCTTTATTCGATATTGGGTTTGTGGGCTGGTGCCGCACTGGCTGTTTACGCCGCGGCTATATCGGATAAAAACCTGCTGCTCTTTGTTGCCGTCCCAATACTGTTTTTCACAAGCCAGTTGACTCGGGCAATCCTCCGACAGAAAATGATTCGCAGGTTACTTAAGAGTGACGCAGCGAAAATGAAAGCCGCTGCCGTTGCCGATATCCTTTTCTTTTGGGTATGGTCGTTCCTGCTGCTGTTCTTTATTATCTCCTCAGCATTTGGCAGAACTATCCGCTGGCGGCAAATACGCTATAAACTGCTGGGCCCAACCCAAACCATCGTCCTCACCAAAGACCCGTAGGCCTCGCTACGGCAACGCCCGTTGTCATTCCTGCGCCGCGTTGTCACCCCTGCGGGCGGGATTTTCTCAGTTGTTGCCTGCGCAGCCAGTTTACCGGCGCCCGGTCGTCGGTGAGCACTTTTGCGTGCGAGGCCGGACGCCTGTTAGGTCGCAGCCGCCTCGCGACCATCCGCGTATCGAAGGCTAATTTGTGCTTACGCTGCACCATCTTCGCCCGGCCTACAGCCTCTTTGATGCTAAGCGTTGGGCCGGTCGGCCCGGGCGATACCAGCATCGCATTGTAGCAATGGGCGCCAAGAAACACCTGGCACCGTCCGAAGACAGCTAAAAAGGTCTTGAGTTCCGCATCAAAAAGACGGTTGTTGTAAAACACATTCGCAATGACCACACCGTCCTCAGCCAGTATTCCTTTTACCTCCTCAAGGAACTCCTTCGTCATCAGGTGGAACGGGATATAGTCGCTGTTGAATGCGTCTAAGATAATGAGGTCGTACTTCGGCACGGGGTCAAGGCGGAGCTGCTTTTTAATAAACATTCGGCCATCGTCGATGTGAACCCTTAGCTTATCATCCTCGCGGAAGCCAAAAAACCGCTTTGCTATCAGTGGAATCTCAGGGTCTATTTCCACCACATCAATCTCAAGCGTCGGCAGGTAATGGTGCATCTCCCGCGGTATCACTCCACCCCCCAGCCCTAGCACAAGCATCCTTTGCGGCTGCGGCCTATAGAGCAGCCCACAGAAAGCCAGCCTGGTGTATTCCAGTCTGTGCTGCCGTAAATCATTCAGATTAACCTGGCTCTGCGCCTGCACGGCAGGTCGCTTGCCGAATCGAAGAGTTACAACAGACCCGCGTTGGTAAACGAATATGCGGTGATAGAGAGAATTCTTTTTGTAAATCAGTTGCCCCAGTCCCTGAGCGGCTGCCCCGCTAACGAAGAACAGCTGCGAAAAAGCCGCAACGCAAAAAATCAAAATTAGGACCGTCTTGCGCATCTTGTTTTCCATCGCCGGTCTCCTACCGAGTCACCTCATCGTTGGCGCTCGGGCTCCTTCTACTCTGCACAGCCGCTTGCAGCAGAATCGTTACGCCCAAGGCCACCAAAACAGCCCCCGAGGTAAAGATTGTGCGCCGCACTGAAAGAAGAACAAGGTAGAATGCGGTTACCACGCAGCCCGCGAAACTCGCCACGGTGGAAAAGGCAAGCACCAACCCGGCATTAAGTCCGGAATCGCTCGCTCGCCTCGTCAGCCAGCGCACCGCCGTCGGCGAAACCGTTCCAAGCAGCACGGTCGGCGGGCCAAACAAAACAACAGCAGCTAAAAGAGAACCCCATTTCTCATCTAACCCAAAATTGAATATCCCCTCGCACACAGGCTCTATAAAAAATGGCATTGCACACAGCCACGCGCCGGCCGCCATCAGGTTGACCCCCAGTGCACGCTTGCTGTTAGCTTTTCTGGAAAGCCATCCGCCGAGCATATACCCAACCGAAAGGCTGAGCAGGAAAACCCCTATCACGCTGCCCATTACCACGTACACAGCACTGCCAAAATACGGAGCGAGCACTCTTACTCCAAGGACCTCCAGTTCCATCACGAACCAGCCGCACACGCACGCGACAAGGATAATCGCCACGGCACGCAGCTTGCGACCGTTTGAATTGTCTCTTCTAATAACTGGCACACAACTTCCTTGCGGTCACCGGACACCACGGGGCATTTATTTATTCTTCTTTTCTTTTTTCAATTTCCGTCTTTCCTTTGGATCAAGCTGGGCCTTTTTCTGTTGTTCTCTTTTGCCTTTATCTCTTCTCCCCTTATCGCCCATATCAGTTTCTCCTTTCTTGAAAATGACTTGTATTTCTTAACCTGTCCCCGAAACCTAACCTTTCATCAGGGATATAGACTTAACACATGCAGCTTTGGTAGTACGGTCACGATGTTTTAGCCCTTGCTCAAGAACCTCCGAAGCCATTTTCTGCATTCTGCCATTCATACTCCTCAGTCCGTAGGCTGCTGCCTTTTTAGCTGTCCTTGGATAGTTGCCGAATAATGCCTCCGTCAGTATTGCTAAGCCATCCTCTTGTTTCCATGACAGATTCAAAGCTGCCAGTCTCGCAGTTGAAATATCGTCAGAGAGCAACTTCTCCCTGAGCTTTCTGAGAAGCTCAACAGATGCTTCGTCTCTTTGGCGCTGCGATGATTTGCTATTATCGAAAGTCATAAATCGATCCTTTTAAGAAAAGCTATTTCCCTGCTGTCGCGTATTTACTCTTTCAGTAATACCGGCTGTCAGTAGCGACCTCCGCCGCCACGACCGCCTCCGCCGCCATAACCACCTCGTCCTCCTCCGCCACCACGGCCACCTCTTCCACCTCTGCCGCCACGGTCGGTCTTCGGCTTGGCCTCGTTGACAGTCATTGCCCGTCCCTTCATGTCTTTGCTGTTCAGTTCTTCGATAGCTTTTTCAGCTTCCTCTTTAGAGGGCATTTCAATGAATCCGAACCCCTTTGATTTACCGCTGAACTTATCCATTATTAGACGGACCTCTGTGACTTCGCCGAACGGCTTAAAAGCCTCTCTTAATTCGTCTTCGGTGACGTCAAACAATAAATTCCCTACATAAATGTTCATTTCGTTTACTCCCTTTCTTTTGAGAAAACTCCTGCCGGTTCTGCCGGCTTTCAATCAATAGCCGCCACAGTGCGGATATTTTCTAATTTTCATTCTGCTTCAAGTATTTACCTTATATTGTGATATTATCCGGCCTGCTCAAAATAAGCAAGTAATTAGAGGCTAATTCGCTGCCTCGCCAGTCCCGATAAATCGGGACGAGAGAGTTGTCGTTGGAAAAATATTGCGGTCTTGTCGGCAATTGCCTATAATTTACTAATTAAACCAATGATGGGGAAACAACCGGGGTAGCAGCTAAAATACTTAGCCAGCCTGCGTTGAACTGCTCCGAGAGCAGACAGAGACCAGTTGTCAGGAGAAAATGCAAAGCTTTGCTTGAAAGGCCATTTTATGACATGGTACAAAGTTCCAATTACAGCAGAACAGGCCAGTAAAGACAAACATGGAGAGATTCAAGATAAATTTACATCACTCCTTCTCACAATGGGTCGGTTAGAAAACATTGCCCTTTTTTCTGGTGGATGGTCTCGAAGCGATGAATTTAATGTATACTTTACTCCTCGATGTGCAGAAATTCCTGCATTCAAGGCTTTGATAGATTCTTATGATGGTATTTCCTGTGATGAGCCAATAAGAGAAGAAGAAAAAGAGTTAGGCTTACTAGTTGGTGACTCGGTTAAGTGGAGTCATATGATTTGGCATCCAGATCTTTAAAGCCTTTTATTGCAAGCTATGGAACCATATTGACACGATTTGCAAAGCCAAAACTTGTCCCCGCGTAGGCAGAGATGGAAAGTTTTGTATAGCTACAAGACTAATGCGAGGAAATTGAGGTTGCTGCATACCTTACTCCCCTGCGAACGTCTTTAACCCTTCCAGTGTTTGGTATATCTTAGCAAAGACTGGATCGTAGTCTCCACCCCAACTGGAGAAGGCTTTGCCAAAGCTACTCAATTCGTTTTGAAAGTCCCCTTCTTTCTTGCCAGATGAATCCCAAACGCCAAGCTTCTGAAATTCTTGTTCCAACTTATCTGATGGCTGATCGCTAAATGCTCCCAAGTAAAGTAATGTGGCCCACCATAAAGCATGACTTTCGCCCTTTTGGCATAATTCCAATTTCTTTAAAAATGTTGTGAACTCAGTCAATGAAATTTCCAAGCTTCCTATCTTGTGATAAAAATCAGGATTCTTGATAGACAGTGCAACCATAAAAAATGTTCCAATTTGCCAACCCCACAGCAAGTGAGAATCTGATTTCTTAGTAGTTGAAAGAACATGGGCTGTAATTCGGAAGAGTTCATGTATCTGGCGTGCGTTTAGGGAGAATGCTATGCAGAGATTGACAATGTTGTCTGTGCGATAACGATCGTGTTTTGCATAAGGAAATCGGTTTTTCTTTCCGAATGCTTCTTCGCTTAGATATTCACCTACAAGCCCTCGGCAAAATTTCTCTGTCATGGGCTGGGATTTTACCGGCAGACTCACATCCCTATGAGCAAACTTGCGGTAGTACTCATCAAAAACAAGCTGTTGACCAAACAGTACCTTGGCTGATGAAGCCAATTGGATTTTGTCAACTCCAATTACAAAAATCAGCCCACTAATATCAAAGAAGTGCTTGATTGTCTCCAAGAACTCGATGGCATAATTAGGCCTACACCTGTCTAACTCATCTACAATTATTAATATAGAATGCTCAGACTTATGAGCAAGATCACGAAGCAAGGCCCTTAGCTTCTCAAAAAGATTATGCCTTTCTTGGTAGAGTTCAAAACAAGCATGACCTATTCCTGGCTTAGCAATGCCGTCCTTAGATTCTGCGTATTGTCCTGCCTTTATTACATCAACTCCTGTAAATCTTTGAACAACATCATTTCCAACAGACAACGCAAATTTACAGAGCTTTCCAGCTGTCTCCTTAATCGGTTCTATGTCTTTGCTGGGTTGCAGACGATTCAGCAGGCACGATACGATCGCCAATAAGGGATCTCCTTGGAAATCTGATTCCAATGCGTTTATGTACACAACTTCAAATGTATTATCAGACGACTTGAGCTTGTCGGCCCACATTTCGAAAAAAGTGCTTTTTCCACTTCCAAATTCGCTATTCAGACTCAGGACGAAACTTTCATCAACAAACTTAGATTCCACCTGAAGATACCTTGTGAGATCATCGGCAAATGACTCCAAACCAAACTTGTCAAAATTTGAAAACGTCTTAGTCATTTTAATCTCTACATGTGGGCGTCGATATTTCCTGAGAGTAAATTTAAAATAATCTGCGTAATCAGCGTCTAAGTGAAAGTATTATACTCCCCATTCTCGCCAAACGCAACATAGATTGTCCCTCCCGAAATTAATTGGCGACGTTTAACTAATTTCGTTACGACAACTCTCTCGTCCCGATTTCTCGGGACTGGCGAGGCACCCAAAACCGCAACCCAATTTTCAAACAATACCTTACCCTAAATTTCCCAATCCGTCAATTCCAAAGTCCCTAATGGCAACTCTCTCGTCCCGATTTCTCGGGACTGGCGATGCACCAAAACCCGCAATTCCCGGTCTCAGTTTTTTTCGGCAGATTTGGCCTTCGCAGGAATGATGGGGAGTTTCCTAAATAGGTTGAAATATTATACGGCGAGGGTATAATTTAAAAACCGAGGCTGGTACGGCACAATTTAGTGGTTAGTGGATAGTCGTTAGTTGTTAGTGGAATGAGATTGTGCCTAAGATAACAGACCATTCAGAGGAGCAATGATATAAATAAAAATTGGTTTGAAAGGGGATTAAAATGTCGAATATTAAGGGGTCGAATCAAAACAAATCAAATAATGACACTTTTAATACCGAGTCTGCACTTTCAAAGGTGAAGGCTTATTATGAAAGTTCTTATAAGAAATTACTAGCAGTATTTACAATCGGGATGTTTTTTCTTGTTCTTTTCCCCGCAGTAGCATCTTACATATCATACATTTCATTTGATAAGACTGAAAAGAAACTGGAGCGGCGGATTGAGAATACGCAGAAGTCATCGATAGAGAAAATAAAGAAGCTTGAAAATAGACTCGAAGATTCGATTACTAGTACAGAAGGTAAAATGACTGCGCTGCAGAAGGACTTACGTGAACAAATAGTAATTGAAGTAAACTCTACAGGTGAAGAATTGCTCCAAAAAACAGAAAAAGACTTGGCCAATGCAATGGCTCAGAACTACATGAGGATAGCAAGCACTATACCCGATATACCCAACCAGCCTTACTGGAAACTGATTAGCGTTGTAGTGTATATCGAAGCTGCTGTCGAGTATGCAAAATGTGACAAACAGGCTGACTTACAGTATGTCTTGGAAAGAGCTGAATCCGAAATTGCAATTAAATTAAGCAAAAAACACGAAAAATCTACATATCTGCGCGATGTGTATCGGAGCATGTATTCTATAATGCTGCGGAATATTTACGATATCCGTTCCATCATGGAAGAGAAAGGGTACAGGGGTGAATACGTATTTTATTTGTTAGATTCTCTCGAGCAAAAAGCTCAAAACGCTTGCGAAGAACTCGACAAAGAGAAGAAATCAAAACCTTTTTATTTCTTCTAAACAAATCGTAAATAACCCTCTAATTTCTTTATTACAATTAACCCCAACTCTCTCGCCCTAAATTTGCTAATTAAAACAGCCCGCGAAGCGGGGGTGCAAACGTGAGGTTCACTTAATATTTAGTAAATCGTCAATACCGAAGGTTCGCCTATGGCGAAATAAATTGTCAATTGATTCTGCTTGTCCCCACGTCTACTTTTCAGAAGAAAAGTGTAGGGGCCGCCTGCCCCATTGTCGTTTATCGGCGCCAGTCCCGGCGCGCCGGGGTTTAGCCCCCCGGCCTGCCGGGGGGTTCTTGTTTGTTCACCCGTCGCCTGTCCCTTAGGGGCCGGAATGGCGACGCTCAAAAATGCTTACCCCCCTCAACCGGCGAGATACGAGATACTAACGACCTGTGCCTCAGGTACGAGCGACAAGTGTGTGCTGCCTACGGTTCGGGACCTATTTTATTCGTACGCCTTCGGCGTACTACTGTATGTCTCCTCATCGCCTGCCCTGTGAGATGCGTCGTCTGCTATCTCTCCGGGGCGGCCTCCGGCAGCACCAGTGAACGAACCAAAAGCCTCAAATCCCTCATTAAAAAATCCATGCTTCTTGAAGCACTATATTAGTATGTATGCATATACTAATATGCCTGTATTCCCGTACAAACCCTCTTTCTAATCTCTGTACTACTCAAATAGCTTGCTGATAGTCTTGTGCATGTGAGCTATGTTTTGTACATCGAGGTGATAGTAAACATGGAACCCTCTCTTCTGAAATTTTACAAGGCGTGCGTCTCTCAGAACTCGAAGATGCTGAGAAGTTGCCGAATGTGTTATACCTAATTGCGATGTCAGCTCAGTAACACACATCGCTCGCCGCTTAAGAACCTGCACAATGCGTATCCTCGCCTCGACTGAAAGCAATTTGAATGTCCCCGCCAGTTTTTCCACATTAACCATAACTGTTCGCCTCCATATTTAACACAACAACTTTAAACAACCTGATGTCGCTGCCAAACAGCAGTACATTAGTATATATGCATATACTAATATAGTATTGTTACAACTGTCAACCCGGAAACAAAAAACTTGTCTTGAGCGAGTTTATACCAAGCTTGTCGAAGGACCCCCAACTCAAAACTCAACGCTAAAAACTCAAAATTGTCGAGCCGTTCCGGCATCGATCAAATGCGCAGTGGGGTAAGAGCAAAAATCAAATTTTTTGAGATTTTTTTATCTCTTTCCACATAAGCACTTACAAATTTTGACCATCCCAAAATTGCCCGAATTTTCGACCAAATGCGCAGCTTCGCCCTGATTATAGAGGGTCGCGTTCTTTTCGAACCACCCTTTAGGGCCAGCAGGCCAAGATTCGTGAATCCAGTATCGAGTATCCAGTATCGAGTATCCAGTATCGTGAATCCAACTTTAGCTCACTTTAGGCACTTTAGCTCACTTTACATTAACGAGTATCGAGTATCGAGATACGAGTCTTTTATGCAAAACAAAGCCAAATTGCTGAATGCTCAAATGAACGTAAGTAAAGTATTAACAAAGGATTATGAAAATGAACGCCTTCGCAGAGGCTGTAAAAACAAAGCCAATCAAACCCAATCAAACCCAATTTTTAACCCAAAAACCCATGTGCATCATTCAATATCAGCGATATCGCTCTCCGGCTCGCCGACCAGATATATCCTGTTTTTACCGCTGCGTTTCGCATCCAGCAGCGCGTTATCTGCTTGTACAAACAACTCTTGCGCCGTCGAGCCGTCACGCGGAAAGCTCGCCAATCCCCCACTAATTGTCAGTACACCTTTGCCTTCCGGCCCAAGTAAGTCAAATTCCGTCTTCTTGAGTTCCTGTCTGAGTCGCTTCACTATAAAAATCGCGTCTCTCGGATGGTCTGCTGCGGTTGAGCGTCTCTCCGCTTGTGGGCCGCTCTGCTGAACGCCCGGCTCATCCCAGAAGACAACGGAAAATTCATCCCCGCCAATCCTGCCCACAACATCGTGCGGCCGGCAGCAACGCCGCATCAATACTGCCGCTTGTCTTAGAATCTCATCGCCTGCCGAATGGCCGTAAACATCGTTGTAGTGCTTGAAATTATCGATATCAAAAACAAGAAGTGTTACCCTCCCCTCTCCTTGCCTCGCACGCTCTATAACCTGTTTGCAGAATTCCCAGATATACCTTCTGTTCTTAAGCCCCGTCAGCTCATCCTCCGTGGCTAGTTTTTCAAGCTCTTTTATTTTCATTTCCGTACCGGCGTCGACACGGACAGACCCTTCACCCGCAACCCCGACCGCCGCTGGCTCGGCCAGTTCACGGAATCTGCTCAGCCGAACCGGGCAAATCACGTAGTCATCTGCAATATTCGACCCCTCTAAACCCCGGCCAACCAGTTCAATTGCTGCCGGCTCCTGATGCATCTGTGCCAGAAGGACAATCTTAGCGCCGGCGCCGGCTTCTCGAAGGCGTTTCAATGCCGAACCTGACTTACTCAACGAAGCCGACATCACTACGCCAATCACTCGAAAGTCTTCTTTGCCTGCCGCCTCTATTGCATCGCCAATATTATTGTAAACCTGGCAGCAGGGCCCCTCAATAGCCTCGGCATCCGAAAAGGCCTTGCTGATATCGCCTACAAGCAGAATTTTGCAGGCGTTTTTGTCAGAGAAAGCGGCCATAACTGATAGCTCTTATTGCTTTTGTCCTCACACCGGAACTTATCTTCCCGCCCATTTTTTGCTGCAATCTTGGATTTCGCAGTAAAAAGGCGCAAAAACCGACTAATTGTTGGCCTTTATCTTAACGCAAACGCCCCGAAAAGTCAACTTCAATCCCCTGTAGGCAGGTTCTCCAGATTCTCTTTGACCTGCTCGGCACAAAAACTGTCCGGAAACAGCCTGATAAAGCTCGTCAGAGTCGCTCTCGCCTCTGCCAGAGCCTTTTTCTTCTGCTCCGGATTCGATTCACTCTGCTGGCGCCATAGACCAATTTTCAGAAGCCCAAGCTCATACAACGCCTGCATACCTCCGTCGGTGTCCCAGGACTTCTCATGAAGCTCAGCAAGTTTTTCAGCCTTGAGCTGCTCGTCTGCAATCAGCTTTGTCTCGGCCAATAAAATATTATCGCCTAATGGGTCGTTAGTGCCGCTCCCTCGCAGTAAATCTTTGAGCTCAGTGGCATATCGAGGGGAATGCGGGTTTAACTTGACGAACTTCGCCAGGCGTTTCTTTGTCCGTGCATCGCTGCCCCTGTTTTCCTCGCTTATAAGATTGCGCAACTGGTTCAATCTTCTCCGCAGTTCGGCCAGTTTAGACTTTGTCATCGCCGAATCAGCCGGCGCTTGAAACGGACTAAAAAGTGTTTCGCTTCTTACCTGTTCTTTTGCCAATTGCTTCAGTCGTTCAGCGGCCATAGCCTGCGCTTCGGTAAGAAGCTCATCGGCGTGCTCGAATCTACCCTGACCGGCCCAGTGTCTTGCTATGCGCCATCGTGCTTCAATCGATTCGGCGCTGCGGCCGAATTCCTCGTACAGACGGTACCATATCTCACGAGACCTCTCATAAGGGTAATCGTAGTAGAAGTGCAGAACCTCTTTCTGTCCCAGAGCCTCGATATCAGGACTGTACTCGCTCAGCATAGCCTTATAGTACAGCCCTATTGGCATGCGTCTGCTTTTTGGACGGCGAGTTATAAATAACTCGTACTGTTGCAGAAGCCATTGTTTCTTCGCTTGATAATTCAGCTCTGCCGGCACGATTAACCAGCTCGGCCACCGGCCCAGACTTAGCTGGGACTGAATCTCCTTCTTAAGCTCCGCACGCAACGCTATTGGTTCGGAAGGGTAAAAAAATCCTGCCAAGTATTTCCGCACGGCAGGGGTTTGGATTGTCTTATCAAGCGCTTCCGTTATACTATGGTCGTGAAATTCGCTTATCTGATCGGGATTGTTGCCGGCAACATAGAGTTGGTAGTCCAGCTCATCGAAGCCAATTTTTACTTCGAATACCACGACTGCTGTCAGCAGTACTGCGCAGGTAAACGTCCACACCAGCCCCGGCCGATAACGCGTAAAATGGCCCACCCCCAGAACCAGTCCTGCTATTGCTAAACCTACGAGCCACGCGCAAACCCACGGTGCAAAAGAAAATCCAAACTTAAGCGGCTCAACTCCTCTTGCGCCCCCGAAGTATCCCCAGTAAACAAGCTGCGGCGCCATGCATAGCGCTATCGCCGTAAACCGCGACCGAAAACGCAGCGGACGACACGCCGCAGCAATGCAGCTTATCAAAAGACAGACCGCAAAACCCGGCAGATTCGCCAGAAAAACCATCGCCACCACAAAAGGCAAACTACGCCGCAAACTCATAAGCTGCGATATCAACACCGGCGAAATACCCACAATTCCCATAAGCAGACCCAAAACAAGAAT
>SDBU01003401.1_pt1 | contig 20243 bp, 30 predicted proteins | sample 2277071 | NCBI WGS metagenome assembly SDBU01 (sample SAMN10397929, study PRJNA504765) | marine sediment metagenome | isolation source: marine sediment core GS08_GC12, 126 cmbsf | place: Arctic Ocean: Gakkel Ridge, Loki's castle | collected 2008
AAAAGTAAAGCCTAAGCCCTTCAAAGCTGATATATTCTTATCTGTCAACGTCTTTTGCCCTGTCAATATTTCGATCTCTTTCGCATGATCCAAAGGGTATATCAAATCCCTGCCGTAGTGAGTTTTAACCTCAACTTTTATTGTGTTATCCATTATCCCCTCCCTTTAACATAGTATAATATAATAAGCCTATAGACTTTATCCCTTGCCTATGTAGTAAACCCTTTATTATCAGGGTTGCCCATGTTTTGATTATTCTAAGTTTTAGCATAAGTCTTATACCAGTTTAGGTATTCGTTAGCTTCAACGAGTGAATCAAATTTCTTTATGATCTCCAATATTCTACCGGATAGCAAGCTATATTCAACGACAAGGGCTTTATTACCCCTTAATAGTAGTTTTACGTTTCGATGTTTTTTGTTCTTCATTACGCCTTCAAGATAGCATATCACCCTTACCAATGTCAAGGGCAATAGCAAAGATAAGTGTCAAGCCACAGAAAAGCGTTGACACCATTGACGATTGATAATAAAATAATATAGGCTTACGGTGCTTATTCTTTTATTAAGGCAAGCAAGGCGTAGAAGTATCAATAAACAAAGGCCAAAGGGTAAGCTATAATGAAATAATAAACCAATAGGCAAGGATCAGCAGGGTATAGCCTCACCCTCACCGGGTCTACCATAGTAAAGCATAATAAAACAATAAGCCTAGTAATAAGATAATAACCCTGGGGGCAAAGAAGTATACGACCTCCATAGTGTAGTCTAGTATATAACGCATACGTTTTCAGGTATGAATACAATACTTTATTTAAATCCTTTTCATTAGATAATATAATAATAAAATAATAATATAGGCAGCAACGGAGGCTGCCCATAAAAAATTACGAAAAATCCTAAAGCAATCCACGATCACTATCCAAAAAAATACCCAATATATTTTTTCTGTATCTCAATTCTTTCCATTACTCGCACGAACCCATGAATTTATAACTCTTTAGGGTATATCTTGAGCCTTTGTGGTGATTATGGATATATTCCCGTATTTTTAATAGGATTGAAATTTGACCCTATTCTGGTGTAATTACACCTGTACTACACTCGTATTACACCATGCCATAAACAAAGGTGTCATTGACACCTATATGACACCTGTTTGGCACTTTGAGGTTATCAAAGCATCATTTTTGAGACATTATCACGAATGTTGCATTTAAAGCGTCAGTTTTGAGGCTTTAGGTTGTGGAGCGTGTACTAATCTAGTAGTTACCAGTACTAAATTAGTAATAAGCGTAACATGTTGAGGGATATGGAGTTATATTTCTATTATGTTTAATATTTTGTTAATGTGTTGAGACTCTTATAGTTAGAGTATTTATATAGTTAAGAAAATGAGTAAATAAAAATTATAAATACTGTAAGTCCTTGAGGCTCATGCTAGTAAGAATAGACGTAAAATAGATAGAATAGATAATCTATATGTCAATAAGGCCATAAGTGTCGGTAGGCAGCTTTGGACGATTGAACGAGAGGATAATATCTTTATATTTTTAGACCGTTTAGGGATAAAAAGGGAACTAGCCGTGATCCTGCAGGGGGTGAAGATAATAAAAAAGTATTGATTCTATTGGTTTTTTATGGATTGTAAGAAAGAAAAAGGTTTTCCCCCTTATACCCCCTTTCTAAAAAGAAAGAAATATAAAACTATAGGGTATAGTCATACCCTATGAAAGGTTACATTCGTAACCTTTCTGGTTTTATATACCTCTGTAGTAAAGAGATATATCCAGTAAGGGAATAAAAGAAGGTTTTATTAGAAGAATTTAGTTATCAAAACATAAAAGTATAATATTTACTATCAAAAATGTATTATTATAACTTATTAACATGAGATTTTATCTTAAAAAATTTAGGCTTATTCGTCTTTAATTGTAGAACATGGGAAAGACTATTACAAGCAAAGTTAAATGCAATCAATGCGGTTTTACATTTGATTTATTGGCATATCCTGAAGACGGTATGGGATATGTTAATTGTCCTAAGTGTAAGAATCCAGTTACCCAAGCCGATTCTATTGGTCGTTTTACAGGAAAGGAAAAAGAAATGTTAACTAAAGGATATATACGAGCAATAGTTAATAACATTGAAGATACAAGAAACAGGAAAATGGAGGATAATAATGGATAAAAACCCTGCAATTTTTGAAGAAAATCCGGTGAGATAATGAAACCTACAGACGGAGCATAATATGGATAAATTAAATGAAATTCGTGATATGGTTAGAGATGAGCTTACTGAATTATCAAAAGTTATGGATGTTTCCGAGGCTTTAAAAGAATTAGATAAAGAAGAGGAGATGCGATAATGATGCTTAAATTATGGCTTATAAGTTTAGTTATAGCGGTTATTGTTGGGATGGCTATCGAGGCCAATAATAATCTTTTTCAAAAGGTTAAAGATTTGTTAAAGAAAAAGTAAATATAATTATATATGGAAAAAACTGAGATACAGATTCAGCAAGATTATTTACTCGGTCTTTTTAAACAATATGTTTTAGATCTTAAAGGACAAACATTAGAGAATGAAGAAGGTATGCCTGAAGAATATATTTCTAAACAAGATGTAGCGGATGGGGTTATCAAAGTATTGAATTCGTGGGGGAGTTCACACGCTAAAGAAAATGATTAACGAACAGAAGACATTTAAAATTTTTGGGTACTATTCTAGAGAGTTATCTGTTCAATCGCATAGAAAAGTTGTGGTTAATTGTGATGTTTGTAAAATAGAGAGAAAAATGGAATATAAGAGTGTTTCAAGGAGATGTAGCCTTTGTTATAATACTTCCAGAAATGGTGAGCTGAGTTCTAATTATAAAGATGGTAGAAGTTTATTAATTTATTATTGTAAAACTTGTAATAATAAAATATCTAAGACTTCTGCTTTGTACGGTTCGGGAACATGTAGAAAATGCAAAGATATACTACATAGTAAGTACATGAAAGAGTACTCTCCAATGTTAGGTAAACAACACTCTGAAAAAACAAAAAAATTATTTAGTATAATGCGAAAAGGAAAGTTGATTGGAGAGAAGAATCCTGCTTTTGGTAAAGTATATCATGCACATAAAACTAAGTATAAAAGTATTTGGATGCGAAGTTCTTGGGAAGCTGCTTACGCTAGATATTTAGATAGTAATAGTATTACTTGGTTATATGAATCTAAAACTTTTGATTTAAAAAATGGTACAACCTATACTCCCGATTTCTTTTTACCTAAAACTAAAGAGTATATTGAGATTAAGGGTTATTGGCGAGATAATAGTAAATTAAAATTTGATACATTTTTAAAATTGTATAAAGGTATAAAGATAAAGTTATTAATGAAAAAGGAATTAGAAGAACTTAAAGTATTATGAAAATAGATATAATTTTAGAAAGACGAAACAAGAATTTATGTCCAATCTGTAATCAACGAGTTTCTAAAGAAGTTAAAAGTGTAGTTTATAAATCTCACAAAGTTTTTATTTGTGATTCTCATTATGTAGGAGGCAAAGAATGATAACAGTACTACGGATAGTCGTTATCTTAATTGTAGGATATTTTTTAATGTGTTGGTATCTTAGGTATAATAATCCATTTATGTAGGAGGAACGAAATGAAATTGACTGATAAAAGACTCAGTAGATATTTGAAACTTCAGAAACAAGTTAATAACTATTTTTTAAAACTTACAACTAAAGAAAGAGATAAGAAAATAAAATTATTAGAGGTTACGCAAAACGGATTAAAATTAGAGGAGCAGATACGAAAATTACGGGAGTTTATAGCTAATGGAAAATAATCCTATACAGGTTACGAAAGCGGGTAAAACATACGATCCCCACTACGCCCACATGTTAGAACCACCCTTTTGTATTTTTTGTAAAGCTATAAAAGTTAATGTAGAAAAAGGGGATAAGCCCATTTATTTTATGAGGAATAAAATTCAGATGAGGGGCTTACAAAAAGTAGGACATACTAGAACTTATTTTTTAGGAAAAGTTATGCCTACAGGATTCATAAGGGAGTTTTGTGTTAACGGTAATGGAAAGGTCTTAAAAATGGAACGGGGAGTTTAATGCGAGATCAAGATATAGCTTTTCAGTTAGGGGAAGTGGTTCAACAAGTTGCCAATTTAGAGAAGCACTTCACCAACCATGTCTCTGTACATTTATGGGATAGAGTTTTACATACAGTATATACTTTAGCGGTAATTTTGATGTTCTGCTATCTAAAATGGGGTAAATAATTATGAGTGCAACAATCGTAGCTGTTCAAGATTACGGTACAGATTATCCTGGCTACAGTGAAGTAGCTAAAAATATTTTTAATTTTGTTCCTGTTGATGATGGAACAGCAGGTAAAAGTTCTAATCCTGTAATTATACCTGATGCAGGTACAAACTATTCTTATGAAGTTTGGGTAAGGGCGAGATGTGATGTTGCTCCTGCAGTTAGATGTGAAAATTTTAAAATCTGGTATAATTCTGGTTTGTCCGGAGGATTTGATATTACGGTTAATACAGACGAAATTAGTGCATATGTTCAACCAGTTAATACTTTATCGTCTGTAGGTAGCAGAGTTTCTTTTGATACAAAATCATCTGCAGGAAGTTCAATAGATTTAGTTGGAACTTTAACAGATATAGGAGATTATTCTTCGTGGGTTTGTTTTCAACTTCAAATTCCAGCAGCAGCAACCTCCGGAACCTACGCAGTTTTATGGACGCTACAATTTGACGAAGTGTGATAACCCTATGCAAGACAACGACTTATGGATAACTATAAAGATAAGGAGAAGATAATGGAACGCTATAATGGAATTTCTGTAGCGGTGGTGGGAGATCAGATGGTTGACCAATATCTCTTTACTCAAGCTACAAAAGTTTCTCAGGAAGCTCCGGTATTAGTTGTTAAAAAACGGGGAAGTAATATTATTTTAGGTGGAGCGAGTAATGTTGCTTTAAATATTAATTCTTTAGGAGCCAAAGTTTTTCCTGTAGGTGTTATTGGTAACGATTATTTTGGAGATAAACTTCGTCTTCTTTACAGGGAATTAAATATTCCTACAGAGGGCATTATAAAAGAGAATCGGCTTACAACTGTGAAAACCAGAATAGTTGCAGATAATAGGCAACTTTTAAGAATGGATAATGAATCCGAAAGTCCGATTTTAAAAGAGAGTATTTTTAAATTTATAGAATATATTAAAAAAGTTAATCCAGATATTATTTTAGTTGTAGATTACGATAAGGGAGTTGTATCTTTAGATTTAATGGATGAGTTACGAAAATTAAATAAACCAATTTTTATAAATGGTAAACCTGAACATATTTCATACTATACCAATATAGATACTTTAATTTGTAATGAATACGAGTTTACTAAATCATTAGAAAAATTCTCTTTATTTTTACATAAAGATATATCTGAAGATAATTTATTAGAAGTTTTAAAAATAAAAAATATAATACATACGAGAGGAGAAAATGGATTAAGCGTATACACTAAACTTAAAAAACAAAATTTTTCAGGAAAAAACGTTGAAGAGATAGATTGTACGGGGGCGAGCGATTCAGTTTTATCCGTTATTGCATTAGAAAGTCAAGTTTCAGACATTTTTACTGCTGCTTATTTGGCAAATATAGCTGGTAGTATTGTGGTTACTAAGTTTGGAACTCGACCAATTACGTATAAAGCACTCAGTAAATATGTTAAAAAATGAGGGATTATGGAAATTTATCATAAAAATATAGAAGATTGTCCTAAATGCAAGTCAAAATTGCAAGAGTATTGGAGAAAACCTACAAGTGGAGAGATCTTTAAAAGGTGTCCAAAGTGCTTATACCTCGTACATATTGAGTTAAATAGGGGTGATATTGGTGGTATTACCGCTCAGTTTAGTTAAGGCTTATTCGTATTTAATTAGTGGATGATGGAAAAGTCTACAAGTATTAAAATTAGAATGGAAACAGCATATAAAATAAGAGATAATGGAGGCACTCTAAGAAGTAAGGTTTTTAGAGTTTGTAAAGTTTGTGGTAATGGAGCTTTAATTAGTAAAGACAATTATAGGGATACTTGTTCTAAATGTTCTAGGCATCCTAAAGGTGTAGCAACTTGGAATAAGGGCTTAAAAAATCCATATTCTAAAAAAACAATAAAAAAGATGAGTGAATCTGCAAAAATACGGTTATCTAATCCAAAAAATCACTGGAATTGGCAGGGTGGTAAAACCTCTTTGTATGATAAAATACGAAATTCTAATGAAAATAAGGAATGGAAACTAGAAGTTATGCAGCGAGACAATTTTATATGTCAAGATTGTGGTAGTAATATAAGTAACACTTTTGAAGCTCATCATAAGAAAACCTTTTCTAAAATTTTGAAGGAATTTTTAAATTTTTATAATCAGTTTTCACCACTAGAAGATAAAGAAACTTTAGTAAGATTATCTTTTAGTTGGAAAGATTTTTGGGATATAAATAATGGGAAAACTTTATGTGAAAAGTGTCATAAGTTGATACGACACAATAAGGTAGGAGAATAAAATGAGCGCGGATTTGAAGGCAAATGTCGGACGTATCACAATTGGTGAGAAGGAAATTGCTTATTGTGAAGGTATAGAAGTTGATTATGATTTTAATCCTATTAAACATTTTGCTGCGGATAGGCAATATCCTATATACGTAGCTCCTGGTAATAGTGAAATGACTATAACCGTTGATTGTGCAGAGTATAAGGCAGGTTCTGTTTATGCTATCGAGACTATAGCACAGAATCATACAGCAGTTACAGTGGTTTTACTTGCAGGGTATCGTGGTGGTGGAATTCCTACTGCTACATTTACTAATTGCGTAGTAGTGCATTATACTGTTACCTCTCGTCAAGGAGATATTGTAAAAGCGAGAGTTATTTTAAGTAAACAGTCTGACACATAAGTTGGAGGTAAAGAATGGATAAGAAAATTTTAAGAAGCTACTCTTTTATTAGAGCAGGAAATATTGATGAAGAAAAACTCACCATAGAGCATACTATAAATACTAAGGCTCTAGATAGGTATAATACGATAGTCCTTCCTAAAGGAGCCAAAGTTAAGAATTTTTTAAAGAACCCTGTAGTTCTTTGGTGTCATAACTTAGATGGTAAAGCAATTAAAATACCTATATCTAAGTGTTTAGAGCTTACTATAGAAGATGATGCAATTAAAGCAAAAACCCAATTTAATGCCAATGATGATTTGGCAGTTAAGGTTTTTAATTCTTGCAAAGACGGGTTTTTAAATGCTTGGTCTATTGGTTTTATGCCTTTAAAATATAAAACGGTTGATGAGGAAAATTTTAAAGACTTAAATGCTAAGTATGGTCTTAAAATTACTAAAGATGATATTGCTAATGCTGGTTGTTGGGGAATCTCTCTAATTTATGAATGGGAACTTTATGAGTATTCTGTTGTTCCTGTACCTGGAAATCCCGAAGCCCTTACAGATAAAGCTAAAGAAACCGAGTATGCTAGAGAGCTAGTTACTAGGGGTTTATTGCAAGAGAAAGATGTAGTAAATTTTTCTGCAAAACTTAATCGTAAGGAGGATGCTATTACTAATACGGAAGAGGCACCTAAAGAGAAGAAGGAAGTTAAAGCTCTTGTTGTAGATCCAAAACTCAAAGTTGAGGATGCACCAAAACTTGAAGCTAAACCTAAAACTGAAGACGCACCCAAGAAAGAAACTACTCCAGAACCTAAACCCGCTGAAAAAGCAAAAGTTGAGGATGCACCTAAAGTAGAGGTTGAAGCCCCTGCTAAGACTGAAGACGCACCCAAGAAAGATCCTACCAAAGAGAAACAGCCTGAAAAGGAAGTTAAGGTAGAACTTAATTTAGAGGTTATTGATGATAAAATTAAGTCTTTACTCAAAATGGTTGATGAAAGACTTACGAAGATAGAAGAAGATATGGTAAGGGTTCTTGAAAAAGCGAATTCTGCCGTTACAAAAGAAGATTTAAAGGCCGTAAAAGACGGTATTGCTGAAGTTCAGAAGTCTCTTGATGTTGATAACTTCGATAAACTTCGTGAAATTGAGGCAAGTCGAGAAGATCCCGATGCTTCTACGTCTGGGTGGGCAAAGAAGTTACTAAAGAAACAATTAGGATAAACTTAGGGAGAAACATATGAATTTTGTAATTCCTGCAGGTAGTGCGTCAAATCTACCTAAAGAACTTGTTGATAAGATCGTTGATCTTGCTGTAGAGAAAAGCGTTTTGTTTAAGCTCATAGCGAATCGTCAACAGTCTATCGAAATTGTTAATGAAGGAACTATCCCTGTTCTTGGTGAAGAGGGCTTAGATAAGGTTTACAGGCTAGATTCTACTACTGATATAACTTCTCTAACGGAACAAGCATTTGATATTCGGACTCCTGATCTGTTCCCTGTTGAGGTTGGTTCTTATCTGTATTTAAAGAAGAAGCATGTAGAACAGTATCCCGAACTGAAACTAGACGAACTCTTCGAGAAGAGACTAGCTAGGGGTATAGGCCGTTCTGTGGATAAGCTTGGTGTCGTTGGAGATACTTCCACTGTTGGAGCGACTAATTATTTAAGCATTTCTAATGGTATATATACCATAGCTAATGATTCCGCGTTGTGTGCGACTACTGCGGTGTCATATACTGCATCTAATGCACAGGCTGCTCTTAATGCTGTAGCTGAAGCTCTTCAAGCCATCGGTGTTTATGGTGATGATGAGTTCGCAGATGATCTTTATCTTTTTGCATCAGCAGATTTTCTTACAACTTGTAGGACAGCAGCTAATAGAGAGGTCATAGGTTATGATATTGCGGATCTACCTGAATTAGGTCTTAAAAATGTCATTCATCTTTGGAATGTACCTGTCATAAAAAGAACTTTCATCACTGGTGAGAAAGCTGTTCTTGTGAACATGCGTGGTTGTTTTGTTGGTTATTATGGCAAGATTGCTATTGATGCTGAACATAAAGCTGGAAGACGTGCAGATTTACTCGTTACTACTTACTGGATTGACTTCAAATTTGCATTTATAAACAGCTCTTCAAAAGCTCTTGGTGTAGTGCTAATATACAAATCTAGCTAAATTGAAATAATCGGTTGCGGGGTAGTCTAGCTGGCTGCCCCTCAACTTTTTTAAATTGATAAAAAACAATGTTTATTATAACCTACCATAAAAATTTAAAATCAAATACAATTTGGAGATTGCCTTGAACGCAGCGATCAGACTTATATCTAATGAAATAACAGTACATGTAAACGCACCTAAGAATAAGTATCTAATATCACAGCAGACATTTATTTTTCCTAGACCTAAAGGTAGAGTTACTGTTGTAGGATTTGTTGAACACGCCGTTTCTAGTAGAAAAATACATTCTATAGTAGCGAGTGCAATAGAAAAAGATTTAGGAATTGTATATGTGTGTGATAAATTACCTGATAATCCTATAGTCCATCCAAATATAGTTTATATTGAGACAGGATGGAAGTGGTTAATTCATACTCTTTTTATGAACCCCCTAGCATTTAAGGGGGTTTTTTGGCAAGGACAAACTGAAAAATTGGCAAGAGCCTTTAGTTGTTTTACAAAGTATAAAATTCCAATTATAGGGACTATAGATCAGATACAAGATTTTTCAGAAAAGGCTGTAAAAGCTCAGAACAGAGTTTTGTTAGAAATAACTGGTGGTATTGGTGATAACTTAATGGTAATTCCAACAATAAAAACTTTAGCAGATAACGGTAAAGAAGTACATTTACTTGTAGATAAGGGAAGAGCAGAAGTTTTTAATAATTTAGATTTTATTAAATGTATTTATTTTGATAGAAAAGAAATAGATGTTTCAAAGTTTGATGCTATTTATTGGTTAAATTTCGGTTCCATTTTAAATGATTACAGGATGGATGTTAATAAACAAAATAGAATTTTTTCCATAGCAGAAATCTGTGGTTTATGCAAAGATGAGTTAGTAATACGGAAACCTGAAATAGGATTTACAGAACAGGAGTTAAAAACCGCAAAACTTAAATGGGGTAGTTATTCTAAAAAAATATTTTTTGGTTTTGACAGTGCAAGACATGATAATAAAATACCACAAGAAAAAGTACAAGAAGTAATAACAAAACTTAAGTCTAAAGGTTATACGGTTTTTATTAGTTCCAATAAAGCCTATAGTTTTACAGACTGTATTAATTTAACACAGCAATTACAATTGAGAGAACTCTTTTCTTTAATTAATGAGATGGATTATGTTCTTACTGTAGATACTTCTTTTTTACATATTGCAGCAGCGTTAAATAAGAAGACTTTTGTTTTAATGAACTATTTTCAACCAAGTTGGAGATGTGAAACTTATGATACAGTTAGGGTATATACACCAAATGTTTCTTGTAAGTTTTGTGCTGGTGGACAGTATAAATCAGCAATAGAAAGACAGTGTGTTAATGGGCGTTCTTGTTTTAGTTTTTTTGATTGGAATGAAATTATTGAAAATATTTCTGGGATGATTAAAAGAAAAGGTACAATATTAATAAAATCTTTAACTGGAGAATTAGGAGATAAATTAGTTATTAGAGCATTAATACCAGAAGTAAAAAAAAAATATAAAGACTATAAGATAGATGTTTTAATAGAATCTGAAAGATTTAATACTATAGATGGTTATTTTCGTTTTTTTGACGGGTATATAAATAAATGTTTTATTGATAAAACACAAATTAATGAATATCGTTATGAGAAAGTTTTTGATGTTTCGGCCCACAGTATTCATAATGAAGAAATTTTGACTACGAAAAATAAAGGTTTTCAAATGTCTCGTTATCAAAGATGGGCAGATAGAATGGGTATTACTTTTAAAGGAAAAGTAAATGCAAATTATAAAGTAAAACATAGCGAGAGAGTTTGGAATGACTTAAAATTAAAAAATTTAAAAAATCCTATTATTGGTATAGCACCCTTTAGCAGCAATAGAACAAAGGATTGGGAAATGTTTGGTTTTGTAACCCCTAAATGGCAAAAAATTATAGATTATTTATATAGTAAGGGGTGTAACGTTGTTACTTTTCATTATTTACCTTTAAAGTATAAAAATTGTTTAAATTTGGGAAATTTAAATCCTGAAGAATTAGGTTTTGCTCTTTCTAGATTAGCTTTATTTATTGGTGTAGAGGCAGGCATTTCTCATTTTTGTGGAATTTTAGGAATACCTATGGCGGTTTTAGTCGGTTCTTCTTCTCCTTTAGTTTTAAGGCATTACAATAAAGTACGGATAGTTCATAAGGGAAAGTGCCATTCTTGTAATAGATTTATTGTTTCAAACTTTGAAGATTGTAAATGTTCAAGTTTAGATAATAACCCAAATTCTGAGTGTTTATATAACATTACTATTAGAGAAGTTCAAGAGGAGATCGCGGATTTTGCAGGAAAATATCTTTATAAGACGTTTAGGGTGCGATTATGAAAAATGAAACCCATATTTTAACAGGGGAACATTTTGATTATGCTTGCGGTTGTTCTTTTTGTACGATTAAGAAAAATGTAAAAAGATTTCTAGAAAAACAAGGTTTTAACGTATATCTTGAAAAATTAAGATTAAATTGGAAGAGGTATCCAATTGTTAAGACGCATTTTAATATGGCAATATTTTACCAAAATAAAGTTTTTGGAGATTTTTATTTTGAAGCCAATAAAATGCCAATGCAATTAAAAGACTTCGTAGAAAGATACTTTGATTATGTTTTGTGTGCTTCGACTTTTATAAGAGACGCTTGGATTAATTCTGGTATAAAGGATAAAACTTTAATTATGAATTCATTAGGAGCAGATATTGGATTATATAATCCGTATAATACTACTAAAGAAAAAAAGGTATTTAGGTTTTTATCTGTAGGTAATTGGCAGCACGTTAAAGAGTGGCAGGATAGAAAAGGTTTAAGTATAACAATAGAGATTTTTAAAGCGCTTTTTACAGGTAGAAAAGATGTAGAACTTATTATAAAAACAGATCAAAATTGTCCTTGCAAGTATTTAGGAGATAATATAAAATTAATAAAACAAAGACTAACTGAAGTTGCTATGGCTGAATTATTTAAAAGTTGCGATGTATATATTTCAGCACATAAAGGTGAGGGTTTTGGATTGGGGGCGTATCAAGCCTTATGCACAGGTTTAGATATTGGAGCAACAAATTATAGTGGAGTTACTGATTTTTTAAATGGGTGTAATGCTACTCTATTTAGATATACACTAATAGATAGTATTATTCATCCAAAAAAAGAATATAAGGACGAGACGCTACCACAATTTGCAGAACCTAACAGAGAAGATATTAAAAACTTTATGTTAAATGCTATTAATGGTAAGATTATAAAAAATACAATTAAAGATTTTCAAAAATATTCTTGGCAAGATAAGGTAAAAAATTTAATTTTAAATATAAGGGAACAATTATAATGTCATACCCTGGATTAGTACAGATTGAGACAACGGCAGAATGTAATGCGCAATGTATTTTTTGTTCTCATAAAAGTATAAAGAGAAAATTGGGGGAAATGCCTTGGAAGCTTTTTGTTAAGGTAATAGATCAATGTAAGGAGCTTAATATAAAAAGAATATGTCCATTTTTAAATGGTGAACCCTTTTTAGATTCTTTAATTTTTAAACGCTTAGAACATATTAATAAAGTATTACCTGAGGTTGAATTACATATTTTTTCTAATATGGGGTTATTGGATGCTAAGAAATTACAAAAATTATCGAAAATACGGAATATACGAACATTTTTTATGAGTCTAACTTCTTATGATTCAGAGAGTTGTAAGAAATACATGGGTTTAGATTTTGATAAAGTTTATTCTAATGTTTTAGGTTTACTTAAACTAAATAAAGAAAAACGCTTTATTCAATGTATACGGGGATCGGGTATAGATTCGGGTTCAGGAAAAAATAGTAAGTTTGTAGCTTGTTGGAGCGGTGTTGGAATTACCGATTATTTTATTTCAGCGAGAGAGAATTGGTTAGGGGCTATTCGGAGCAGTAAGCAAAGTAATCAAAATAGTGTTTGTCCACGTGCCTATCATTTATGTATTTATTATGATGGTACAGTTCCTCTATGTTGTTTTGATAATGATGGAGAAAAAACTTTTGGAAATGTTAATGATAAAACTTTATTAGAGATATATAATAGTGAGAAATACAGACAATATAGAATTTTAAAGAAAAAGAATTTAAAACCTTGTAATAGGTGTACAGTATGAAAATTGGTTTAGCGGTTATTATTGGTCAAGAAGTGGAACTAGTTGACAGTTTTATTAAAAAAAATCAGTTAGCAGAAGTTTTTTCTGAAATTAAATTTTTATGTGATACGTCTACTGATGGTACAGTTCAAAAATTAAAGGAGTATGAAGCACAAGGACTATGCAAAGTATATACACGAAATTTGAACTTTAACTTTTCTGAACAGAGGAACTTTCTTAATAAACTTATGGAATCTGAATATGTCTTACGTCTTGATATTGATGAGAGTATGAATGATAACTTAATAGGGTGGATAAAAAGTTTTGATGGCCATAAGGATAAATATTTAATAACACGTAAGGAAATGGTTGAAGGTAAGGTACGAAATCATACTTCTATAGTTTTTTTATACAAGAATGAACCACATATAGAATGGCAAAATCGGATACATGAAGTTATTGTAGGGTGTAAAACAGAGAAAACTTTAGAGGATAGATATTTATTAATTCATGATAAGAATCACAAAAGATGTGAGAGACAGAATAAATGGTATTTTGATAACTTCAAGGAACAGCGAAAGATTGTAGACGAGAGAAGAAAAGGTAATGGTTAATTATGGAAAAATTAAATAGACCCGATGTAAATACAAAGGAATATTGGGATAAGTTATATAAAAATGGAGAACGTAGGGGTTGGTGGCATAATTCTACAGCCCCAGGGTCAATAAGAACCTTTTTTAAAAAAGACATTTTAGAAAAAATACATAATGGTGAGAATAATTTTATAGAGGTCGGTGGAGGAAATGGGGCAGGAGCAGATATAATTAAAGAAGAGTTTAAAAATATTAATGTTTGGAATTTAGATATTAGTGCAACCGCTATAGAAACGGGTAAAAAGAAATTTCCAACAGTTAATCAAGTATGTTTTGATTTACAGAAGAATATAGATATTTTAAATTTAAATAATACTTTTAATATACTCTTATGTCAGGAGACTATAGAACATATAGAAAATTTAGCTTTTAGTTTAGATCAAATTATGAAGTTATTGAAAATTGGTGGGGTGGCTTGTTTTACTTTTCCCAATAATGAAAAGTATACTGGAGGTTTTGAGCATATTTGGTCTTTTAATCATGATAGTATTCCAAAATTATTTTATAAGTATACAGATGAGGTTACAGTTTGTAATTTTAAACCCTTTGAAAAAAATTCTCATATACACTTATTAACTAAATTTAAAAAACAAAGGTGAGAATAATTATGGATTTAGTAAAGTTTTATTCAGTAATTAATAAAATAGAGGGTCATGGCGGGCTAGGTATGAAAATGCCCGAAGGTACGGCAAGATTTGTATATGGTTTAACTAGAGCTATGAATGTAAAGACTTATGTAGATGTTGGAACCTTTGTAGGGTATACTTGTTTATGGGCAGCTAGAGCTATGGAAGAAAATGGTTCAGATGGTAAGGTTTATACAGTAGAGTTAAATAAGAAATGGTTAAATATGGCTAAACAGTTCGCTAAAGAGGTAGGGTTATCACATAGAATAGAGTTTGTATTGGGAAATAGTTTAGATTTTTTACCGAATTTAAAAGTACCAAGTGTAGACTTAGTTTTGTTTGATAGTGGAGATAAAGATCTATATAAGAAAGATTTTGAAAATCTTGAAAATAAGTTTACAGGTAATACAATTATTATAGCACATGACATTATACAACCAGAAAGAGTACCGTTTAAACCTGCTTGGGGATTTAAGGCATATATTGATAGTAGAAAAGAATATAATGCTGTTTGGTTGGATTGTGAGTATGGTTCTTTATTGATACAAAAGAGAAGTAAGTATGAAAATTAAATTTGCGTCTTCTTCAACTTGGCATGATAAGTTTTTAGTTCCTATAGCTAAAGAATTAGATAAATTAGGTTATATTACAGAACAAATTAGAGGAAGTCATTGGGAAATAGATAGTCCTGATGATTATGTAATTTTGTCTTATCATGCAGATGTAAATAAAGTAAAAAATTGTAAGTATAAACTTTTTATTGAACACGCAATTAGTCCAATTAAAAGTTGTTACGCACATCTACCAATAGGAAATGTTGATTATGCTTTAGTTCAGGGTGAAGTTTTTTCTAAATGGTTAACTTTTTGCCATCCTAATGTTAAACAGATTAAATGCGGTTGGCATAGAATAGAAAAATTATACAATATGAAAAATTCTAGAGAACTACTTATTAAAGAGCATAATTTAAATTCTAAAAAACCAATTATTGTTTATTGTCCAACATGGGATAACGTATCTCATCCGATTTTATGCGGAACTATGGAAAAGGCATATCCTATTTTAAATACTTTAGGTCTTGATAATTTATTAGTTTTACCACATCCGAGTTGCCAATATGGAAACTTTTATAAAAATGAAAAAAATGTTTTTAGGAATGTAGATATTTATAAATATCTTGCAGGTTGTGATTTAGTAATTGGAGATACTTCTTCAGTATTAATAGAATCTACAGTAAAAAATAAACCTATTATTCAATTAAATAAGTGGAACAGTTTAGAACCTTTTAGAACTTGGTATTATAATTCTAAAAAAGTAGAGCCTTATAAAGAATTGTTTGGTATTTTACAATTAGGACAGATAGTAAAATTAAATAAAAAGGAGATATTATTTGCTATAGATTTTGCTTTGTCTAATCCAGATTTTTTTAAAAGTAATAGGGAGCATTGGAAAGCAATATCTTTATATAATTTAGGTAATAGTCTAAAAACAACAGTGGATGGAATAGTAAAAGTAATTAAGAGGTATAATGGATAATAAAACAATTATAGGTTATGCTTATGTTGTGGGAGATTTGTTGCATAAGGGGCATAGAATACATTTAAAAAATTGTAAGGCATTATGTGATTATTTAGTAGTTGGAATATTGAGTACAAAAGCTATTCTTGAAAAAAAACCAGCACCGATTCAATCCCTATCAGATAGGTTAGAGGGTATTCTAGATTTAAAATATGTTGATTGTGCAGTTTGTCAAGATACCTATAGTCCATTAGACAATTGTAAAGTATTAAAACCAGATATACTTTTTGAAAGTTCTTCCCATTTAGAAATGCCCGCTAATGAGTATATGAAATCTATAGATAAAAGAGTAATCGTATTGCCCTATTACAGTGAAGAATCTTCAACCAAAATTAAAAAAAGAATAAAGAATAGTGGAGAATCAAAATGAGAAAATTATTTTTGGTGGGAATACTGGTTTTCGTTTTATCTTTTAGCGGTTGTACAGGACTAGGTTTAAGTAAAAAGACCACAGTAATGCCAGATGAAATTTGGTTTACTGGAGATACCGATTTTAATGGAGAGGTTAGTGAAATTGGATTTGGAATTAAGTGGAAGTTTAATAAATAGTTAGGAGTGTAATATGCAAAAAGAAACAATTACCCGTTCAGCTTTAAAGTCTTTTATTTGGCGCATAGTTGGTGTAGCGGTATTAGCAGCAGTTACTTACTTTTATACAAGACAGTGGAGTACAACATCTTTGATTACAATTATACATCATGTAACTTTTCTTTTTGTATTTGCAGCACATGAGCGTATTTGGTTAAAGTTTAAATATCCAGTAAGTTTAACTAAAAGAAGTATTTGTAAATGCTTAACTTACGAAACGCTACTAGGTAATTTAATTTTAGGAATTATCACGTATTTAATTACAGGTAGTTGGAAACAGATGGGACAAATTACGATTACGTATATTTTTATTAAACACATATTGTATATTTTTAATGAGGGCTTGTGGGATAAAATTGGTTGGGATAAAAAATAAATGAAACATTTATTTATTTTAGGAAGTTTTCGTAGTGGTACAACAGCTATAGCTGAAATTTTATCTAAACATTCTGAATGTGTTATTACATCTGAAAGTTTAATTTATGAAGATACGCAAACAGTTAATAGAATAAATAGTATATTAAATGATTTTAATAGTAATAACATAAATGTTGGAACAGCCAAAACTTTTAAGAATAATTTAAAACAAAATATTAAAAAGTTTAAAGAGTATTGTATAAATAGGAAGTTTAAATCTATTACTGAATTTGAAACGCTTATGTGTAAGTTATCAATAAAAAAGAATATAAAGTATATTGGGGATAAGTTTCCCGAATATGTATTTTCTATTCAGAGGCTGAATAAGATATATCCAAATTCTAAGTTTATAATGTGTATACGAGACCCTAGAGATGTTATTGTTTCTCAGACACAAAGATATAGATATTGTATAGAAACGTTTGGGGATATTGGTGTACATTGGTGGGCTAAAAAAACCATTGAAGAGTGTATAAACATGGAATATAGTTGGTTGAAGTTTATAAGGGCTTGGGATGAAAGTAAAAGCAGTATTAAGGGTTATGAGTTATACTATAAAAATTTAATTTTAGATAAGGAAAATGAGGCTTTGCGCCTAGCAGAATTTTTAGATATTAATGCTGATGAACTTAAAGTATTATTTAAAGAGAGTATATATAGTACAAAGTATCAAATTTGGAAAAGGATTTTTCCGAATATTACAGATAAGTTGCCTAAAACATGGTTAGATCGTATAAACAAATGGTGATGTTAATAAAAGAGGAGTAAAATGTTAAAAAAAATAGCACTAATATCTGGAATTAGCGGTCAAGACGGCTCGTATTTAGCAGAATTGTTGTTATCCAAAGATTATAAGGTTTATGGGATAGAGAGGCGAGTTGCTGTTGAGAATATAAAGCATAGGAATAGTAGAATCAATCATTTACAGGATAGAATAACTATGTATGTTGGTGATATAAGAGATTACGGCAGACTATTTCAAATAATTAATGAAGTAAAACCAGATGAGTTTTTTCATTTGGCTGCTCAAAGTTATGTCGGAGATTCTTTTAAAGACGAGGATACAATTTTAGAAACGAATATTAAGGGAACAGTTAATATATTAAGTATTTTAAAAACTGTAAAACCTGATTGTAAATTCTATTTTGCAGGTAGTTCTGAAATGTTTGGAGAGGTTTTAGATTCACCACAAACAGAAGATACAAAATTTAATCCTAGAAGCCCTTACGGAATTTCCAAATGTACAGGATTTTACTGGACGCAATTGTATCGAAAAGCTTACAATATGTTTGCCTGTAACGGCATATTATTTAACCATGAAAGCCCAAGACGAGGATACGAGTTTGTAACCCGTAAAATAACAAATGCCGTAGCAGAGATAAAGTTAGGAGTAAGAAAAACTTTAGAGTTGGGAAATTTAGAGGCAAAAAGAGACTGGGGATATGCGCCTGAATATGTAGAGGCTATGTGGTTAATGCTTCAGCAGGATAAACCGGATGATTATATAATTGCTACCAATGCAAACCATAGTATAAAACATTTTTTAGAAATAGCATTTAGTCATGCGAGATTAAATTGGAAGGATTACGTTGTAGTAAATCCTAAATTTTTTAGACCTGCAGAAGTTACATCTTTACAAGGAAATTATGCTAAAGCAAGACGAGTATTAGGATGGACACCAAAAATGAGTTTTGTGAAGTTGGTTAAGACTATGGTAGACAATGATTTACTGATATTAAAGGATAAGTTATACGGTAAATCAGGGGATACACGTGGATATTAATACTATTATTAATAACCCTTATTCGTTTTTAATAGTGAGGAGTAGAAATGGATAGCAAAATGAAGTGCTTTATTTACGGCAGAAAAAGCTATGGTGATGAAATAATCCTTAGTGTTATTAGGGATTCTTTGAAGCTAGAATACAAGTATCTTGGTGAAAGAGTAGACTTATCCAAGATTGATGTACAAGATGAGAATCTTATTATGATTATAAATTCATATATTTTTAATATGGATTTAGATAAGATCTATGCTTATATTAATAAGGATCTCAGTAAACCGCTTGTTGTAGTTAGAAAAATAAAGACTTTTGCAGCTCTATCTTTTAAACCAAACTTGGAATTAGATACTATTACAACCAATAAACTATATATATTTGCAGGTATTTTGTATTTACCTAAACAGTATTATAAGAAAACGATGTCTGAAATTTTTAAGACTATGGATAAGAAAGATTTAAGAATCTATTTTGTTACAAATAGAGATAGAAAATCTCGGAGGAAGCCAGATGATAGACAAAGCTACAATCGCTAGTATCCTTAATATACCTACGAGTTATATATCTGATTCAGTATTTTTATGGGCAAAGAAACAATTCTTTATGTTAACCGGACTTCAAGAGGCCGAAGTATCAAAAACTTATATGAAAATACTTCCAAGAGGTATTCAGAATATAAAGTTGCCTTTTAGAGGAATAAAACAGGTAGATAGTATTAAAGTTGATAATGTAGAAATCTATGATGATGAGGATGAGAATACCGGATATTTTTTAAATAATAATTCTGGATTAGTAAAACTTACAGGTGGTATTAGTTGCAATAAGTTAGAAGTTACATATACAGTTAATAAGTATACACATTTAGATATACATGATTTATTAGTTTCGTTGCTTACTTATAAATCTTTTACTTTATTTACTCCAGATAGGTTAGGACAAGTTAAGAAAATACAAATAGGTAAATATAGTAAAACGCTTGCTACAGTAACCTCTAGTCAAACAAAATTGATAGATGATATTGATTCAGAAATAGAAAGAATGGTAAATATTATATTGGGTGATGATATGGGAATCGGTTATTCGGGGATAGTATAATGAGTGATGATATTTATGAGAGCCTGTTAACACATACAGTAAAAATAACTCGAAGAAGTTATAATCAGGGTTCTGTAGATTCTTTTGGAGTACCTGCAGAAACACAAACAGAAACCGTCGCTTCAGCAGATGCACTAATTCAACCATTAACTGATAGCGTAGAAATTAATAAAAGAGGAAAAAAAGAAATAGCAACTGTGGTAGGATTTTTT
>SDBU01003402.1_pt1 | contig 20241 bp, 53 predicted proteins | sample 2277071 | NCBI WGS metagenome assembly SDBU01 (sample SAMN10397929, study PRJNA504765) | marine sediment metagenome | isolation source: marine sediment core GS08_GC12, 126 cmbsf | place: Arctic Ocean: Gakkel Ridge, Loki's castle | collected 2008
TGTTAATGATGAAAGTTGGGGTATTGCTCCTCAGACAAGAGAATTAGATTTGGGAACTTATATAGTGAGTTTTGGAGATATTGAGGGTTATGAAACTCCTGAACCTGTTGAAATTGATTTAATTGATGGAGATATGAAAACAGTTGTTGGGGAATATTCTGAAACTCCAATTCCTCCAGAAGAAAAACCAAGTCTGTTGCCTTTGGCACTAATGGGACTTCCTTTATTGATTCCTCTATTGAAGAAAAAATAAAACCAAAAATTTAAATAATCCAAACACTTATTCTTTTTATGGCATTAGACAAACGAGATTGGATAATAATTGGAGTTACATTCGGTATATCGGCACTTGTCTTCACGACTTTGGGAAGACAATTCATTTTAACAACAATGGGTGTTGGGAGAAGGGAAGCAACGAGAATTCTGAGCAAAATAGAGAAAAAGTCCAAAGAAAGAGCAAAAAAATAGAAACATTTATATACTTCTAATACTTATTAATAAGTATGAAAACAACTAAGAAAATCATAACAACTGGAACGAGTTTATGCATTGTAATTGACAAACCTCTTCTTGAAAAACTTAAATTAAAGAAAGGTGATTTGGTTGAAGTTGATATAAAAAAGGTGAAATGAGATGGGAGGAAAAGGTTCTGGAGGATGGAATAAAGGAAAGAAATTAGGTTTTATTCCAAAAAGGGCATTTAAAAAAGGGCAACCTCCTTGGAACAAAAATTTAACAAAAGAAACTGATGAGAGAGTTAGAATAAATTCAATTAATACAAGTAAAGGTTCAAAAGGAAGGCATAATTCTCCAAAAACAGAATTTAAGAAAGGATGTATTTCTTTAACAAAAGGAAAAAAGTATGAAGAATTATATAAAATAGAAAAAATTAGAAAAATAAAAGAAAAATTAAGAATAGCAAGAGCAAAACAAGTTTTCCCAATTAAAGATACTAAAATAGAAGTAAAAATAAGAAATTTTTTAGATATTTTAAGAATAGAATATTTTCAACACAAATATATGAATATAAAACATTCTTATCAATGTGATTTTTTTATACCTTTTTTAAATCTTGTAATTGAATGTGATGGGGATTACTGGCATAAATATCCAGTTGGAAGGGAGATTGATCATATAAGAACTTCGGAATTAATTGCTAAAGGATTCAAAGTTTTGAGATTATGGGAATTTGAGATTAATGGGATGAATGTTAATTATTTTAAAAATCAAATAACAAACTTTAAATAATTCTTATTCTTTTATTAATTATGGCGAAAGCAAAAAACAGCACAAATTCTAAAGATAGTAAAATTTTTCCAATTATTCTATTAGGAGGAGTAGGAATAGGGGGATATTTTTTGTACAAATATTTTAAGGAGAAAGAAGAAAAACCCGAGGAACCAGAAGTTGGTTTTAACATCACCAATTATACTCTCCCTAAAAGTGCTTCTCCAGATTCAGAAATAACCATCACCATAATTGCCCAAAACAATTTAACAGAGGATATTGATGGCTTTTGCAGAATAATAGATTTAGATACTCAAGGAGAACTTTTTTATGAACATTTAATTGTTGGAACAACAGAAGAAACAAGAATAAAAACTTTTAATTTTACAACGACAATGCCAAATAAAGAGTTTAAAATAAGAATAACTACTGGAAATCATTCAACACAAGAAATTCATAGTATTTTAGATTGGACAATAAATTTAGCAGGAATAGTTATGAAAATAATAGAACATACTGTTGAGGTAATTTAAAATGACAGATTTACAAATTTTAACTAAAGTAGAAAATCAAGGGGATGTAAATAATGATATTAATGTTCTCTTAGAAATAAAAAACGGAATTTCCGTTATAGTATGTGGATGGGTTGTTTGGAATGTTCCCCCAACATATTGGACTGGAGTTAGAATTACTGTACGAGATATTGATCAAGCCATAGGCGGTGGAAATTTTAATGTATCTGCAAAGATATTTGATAGTGTGAGTATTGGAACAAAGACAGATGATTTAATGATTGAAGGACAAAAAATTGGGGAAGTATATAATGGATTTACTGAATTAGGAAATCAACTTGATTATGCTGAAGCTTCTTTTACAATTGGAGAAGAACGACCAGAATTAAAATTATTAAATGTTGGAGTATTGGATTATTAAAGAAAAACTTTAAATAATCTTAACACTTTTTAAAATAAGATGAAAATAAAAAATATTGGAACAAAAAGTTTGCATACATCTTCTCCTGGAGATGCTGTTCAAGGATATATTGATGTCCAAAATGATTATCCATCTTTAACAGCAGATGTTTTTTGGGGTTATGGAACTTTTGATAGTGGAACTGGAAACTTTAGTATTGTTGCTTCTGCCCTTGAAGAAAATATAAGTTTTTCAGGATATTCATCTATTCGCCATGAAACATTCGCTTTTGCAACACCAAATGACCCTGGAACATGGGATTTAATAGGAATTATAGCAGATGATATCTATTGGGATGGTAATGATTTAGTAATAGTTAAACAACATGACACTGCTGTATTTTCAGAAAATGCTTGGACAATTTCTGTAGGAGCAGCAGAACTTCAAGTACTTAATGTTGGAGTATTGGGGGCTTAAAATGGCAGACTATGCAATAGTTAATAATTTAACAAATTATGCAGTTGAACTTGTTCAAACAGATCCAAATTTTACTAATAATCTATCTTCACAAGTAAATTCTAATGTAAGAAGTTCTACAAACAATAATTATGGAATTTCCTATGTTACTGTGGATTTAGTTGGAAAAAAGATATGGTATGATTTAGAACCTTTAACTGCATCTGCAAAATCAGAAATGCAAATGGCTTCATTAGGAAATCCAAGTATTGGATGGTTTGATACTGTTAAAAAAATAATTGCTGTGATTGTCGCTGTAATTGCATTTGTTATTGGAGCATTGGTTGGTGGATGGGCATTGCTCGCTGGAGCCCTTATTGCTGGAGGAATACTTTTATGGTCTTATTTAACAGATAAAATAGAATATTCTCAAGATATGGTTGAAACTGACGACGAATATGCAAGACAATTAAGGGATGGAGAAATAACTCAATCACAATATAATGATTTTACTGAAGCAAAGCATAAAGTCATGGAAACTGCTGAAGGGGGAATCCCATGGAACACGATTCTTATAGTTGGGGGAATTGGCATATTTGCTTTAATAGCTTTGATGATTATCACTAGAAAGAAATAATTCTTATAAAAGAAATGTTTAAATAGTTATAATTCTATAATTCTATAACAAAATGGTAACTACAATTCAATTAAAAGACCCACAATGGCAAGAAATTAAGAAACAAATAAACAGACAAACAAAATTAACTGGAAAGAAAAATATTAGTCATAATGACATAGTCAAAAGCTATCAATCATTAATTAAAAAATTATCACTCCAGATTGAATTTGATGATATTATGAAAGAGTTGAAAGGAGGTAAAGATGGAAAATAAAGATAAAAGTAATGTTTGTGGAATAGTTGGCTTATGCATTGGTTGGTTAATTCCTTTAGTTGGTATCATATTAGGGATAATTGCTTTAGCTAGAAAAGAACCTATAAAAGCACTTGGAATATTATCTATAACTGAATCAGTTATATTTTGGATATTTTGGGCATCAATATTATTAACATTTTAGATTATTGTAATCTTTGGAAAAGATTTGTTGGGATATGCCAATTTAGATAAATTTTTATAATCTATTCCCTTTTTCTTCTTGAATTAAAATGACATTAAGTAGATTTACAAAAGTTTTTTCATCCCTGCCTCCTGCAGAACGTGATTTGGTTTGTTGTGTAATTGATGAGGATGGAATTTCCTGGCGTTTGGCATACGATGAAATCAAGGAAGACACTGAATTAGGAAGGAGAATCCAGAAGGAATTGGAAAAATTAGAATTAATATAAAATGCCAGATAATCTATACTCTGAAAAATCTTACATAGAAAGAGTTAAAGAGAATTTCAAACAAAGTTGGATGTATAAAATTTATCTGTGGATAAAAAAATGGTTACAAAAGAAGAATTTGATTTAATTGAAAAAAGATTTGAACAGTGGAACGAGAAAATCAGAGTGGCTAAAATGAATGGGATTGAATTGACCAAAGACGAGATGCTGGAGCATGTTAAAGCCAAAGACGAAATCGGAAGAGAGCTTACAGAAGTTCAATTGCACTATTTAAGGAAACTGAAGGAGAGGAAGAGATAATGCCAAATAATATTTTAGTTTCAATACGGCCTGATTATGAATTGGTAACTCGATATGGTTCAGCATGGATGACTCAGATTTTAAATGCTGCAGGAACATTTGTTGATCTATATGGATCAGAGGCGACAAGAAATAATTTTGAAAATGCAATAGCACAACAAGATCCAATTCTCGTGAATATTCTGGGTCATGGGATTGCGAATTTAATTGCTTGCCAAAATGGAGAAACATTACTTCAGGGAGGATATAATACAAATATTCTTTCTGGAAGAGTTGTTTATAATTTATCCTGTCAGGCTGGAAGAGAGTTAGGTCAAATTGCTTTTAATGAAGGGGCAATCTCTTTTTTGGGCTATACAGAAGATTTTTGGATATGTTATTCTGATGGAAATCACTCTGATGGTGGGATGGTCAATCCATTGGAGGATGAAATATCAAGAGGATTTTTTGAATCTCACAATATTGCACCAATATCATACATAAGAGGTTCAACAATACCTGCCTCATATTCTGCATCTCAAAGCACTTTTGATTATTGGATAAGGGTTTGGGAGGAGATAGATAGCCAAGTCGCTGCTCTTTTAGTATGGAATAAAGATTATCAGATTTTACATTTTGAAGGGGAAGTTCCTTCTGTACCAACAGGAATAGCACCTGCGTTGCTTATGTTTGCTCCTTTATTGTTGATTCCATTAGTGAAGAAAAAGTAAAGTTTAAATAATCCACTCACTTTTACAAAATATGGCGAAGAAAGGATTGAAATGTTGGAAGAAAAAAGTAAATCAAAAAGATAATGAATGGTGGCAAATAGGAGAAAATAAACAAAATAAATTATGGCTACCAAAAAAATGGATTCATTTAGGAAAAAGTGGAACTGAATATGAGGTAAGGGCAGATTCTAAAATTAATCCAGAAACAACATATGGTCAATCAAAATTCTTTAAATCAAAAAGTTCAGCCAGAACTTTTGTAAATAAATATATGAAAAAACACGATACTTGTAAAATTTAAAATGAAACAAAATCAAATGCTCTGGATAATTCTCGGGGCTTTAGGAATTGGAGGATTAATATTACTTTTGAGAAAACCTTCTGCTGTGGCGAGAGCACCTGCTGGAGTTCCTGCTATGCCTGGTGTTGCTCCGACTGCACCTACAAGAGAAACAGGAGTTAGAGGAGAATTAATTTCTACTGCAATGCAACAATTGGGATTGCCAGAAAGTGAATTAACAATCAGAAGTCTTTTACCCTTAGATGTTGGGCTCAATACATGGACATTCAACCTTCCTGCTATTGGGGGCTGGAACACAGTCGCAAATACAAGTGTGGGGGATAATAGGTTTATTGCCATAACTGGAGTTAGCTACGCAGGAACAGTGGCAGAGCAAATAAGAGTAACTGCTGCAAGTAGTGTAGTTGCATATTTCAGCATCCAACACGTGCCTGGAATAACCGAAACTCATCACATCGATATCACTCCTATAATAGTTGAACAAAATGAACCAATTAGAATAGAAATCTATTCATCTGCTGCAGCAGGAACTGATGAAGTCAGTTTGGAAGGAATAACTGTTGAGAAAAGAGGGATGCTTTTGGCTTAATTAATTACATAATCTTCTATGAGTAAGACATTCTGTCGTTAAATATAAATATTTATAAAGGGCTATTTCTTAATTCTTCTATATTTGGCATGAATATGTGTGGAAGATGACATACTCCCACACAATAAATCGTAGGGTATCTTAAATAAAATGGAAAACAAAAAACAAGAATTGAACAAAATTTTAGAAGTTTGTCCTTTATGCAGATTTCCACATAGAATCTCAGGGCATCTTTTTACTACAAGCCCATCTATTATGAAGTTTAGATGTTCTATTTGTAAACATTTCCCAGACTATGTTGTTGTTAATGCAAACAAAAAGGAAGCAAGAATAATTTATAGAAATTTTAATAATTCAAAAGAATATTTTAAAAAGATAATTAAGTTTTTGGAAATTAAGGGATTTAAAGTATTAAACAAGGAGGTTCGCAATTCCTCCCACGCTTAAAAGCATGGGTATCCTTGCGATAATTATATGAAAAAATGTATCAATATAAAAGAACCCCTTTAGATGAAGAAGAGCAAGATAAATTAGTGAATGCTTGTAAAAATCATAAAGAAAAACTTGTAGTTTATATTCTTCTTGATACAGGTATGAGAGTTTCTGAATTAGCCAACCTTAAAAAAGAAAATGTTAAATGGCAGATAGGAGTTATTGAAGTTTATGGGAAGGGAGGAATATATGGAAAAAGAACCAAAAGAAGAAATGTACCCTTATCTCCAAAAGTAAGAAAAATATTAGAAATACAATTTGCAATGTCAGAAAAGATTGAATTTTCTACCCGTACAATTCAAAGGATAATAAAAAAAGTTGCAGAAAGAGCAGGAATAACCAAAAATGTTACTCCACATGTTCTAAGGCATACATTTAGCATAAACTCGATAAGAGGAGGAGTTAATTTAAGAGCCTTGCAAGAAGCATTAGGTCATGATCATATTGCAACCACAGAAATTTATCTTAACTATTCAGGTAAAAATATTGCGGAGGATTTTAAAAAATTGTGGGGATGAAAATCAAAAATAAAAGCAGTATGGTGTACTAGTAACATAAGAGCCTCATGAGCTTTAGAAGGGTGGTGCAATTCCCCCTACTGCTATAAACAAAAAATGGAAGAGGGTTACAAAACTAAATATCAAGTAATTATGAATAATATGATAAAAGAATTTGAAATTATTGAAGAAGTAGCAACATATCTTTTAAAAAATAAAAATATATTGTATTATTGTAGCATAAAAAAAGTTGTTGGAAAAGGATGTGTTAATTTTAAAATCAATAGGATAACCAAATGAAAAAAGGATTTTGGCGATGTAGAAAACACAAAGAAAATTGCAAGTCTTATGTTAAGGGAATAGTTGAAGACTTGAACAATGGAAAAGCCAAAGAGGGATTTATGCATTTAGTTGAATTTGTCAAACCTGATGGAAAAGCAAGAAAAGTTATATGTAAAGCGTGTGGAAGTAAGATGTATGAATGTTGGGATAATATTGCAAAAGAATATACTGGATATTTATGGGGATGCAAATGCACTTCACCAAATTTAAAATTGAGTATTGGATAAAATGATAGAAAAATTCAAAAGAATAAAGGAAATGAGCCAGGACTTGGATGAAGAATTGGAAAGTCTAAAGTTTGAGGCAGAAGCAAAACAAAAAGAGTATCAGGAGAAAGTATCAAACATTTCAAAAATAACCCAAATAACAGAAGGACTTAATGAAGAAGAATTTAAGAATTTTGTAAAAGAACCATATGCAGTTTTGTCAACAGGAAAACAAGAGGAGTGGTTTGTCGTGGTTCCAAAATTTATAAAAATGAATTTGGGTTGGCTGGATCACACAACTGAAACTTACAATGTTTTTAGAATAAACAAATTTATGAAGTGGTTGGGAAATATTCCTTTAGATATTGAAAAGAAATTCAAATTTGATTCAAAACTACCATTGAAGGTATTTGATGGGAAAGTTCTGTCTGGGAAAGAACACCAGGATGAGACATGGAATAGATACAATAAGTTTTTGACTGGAAGGGATGGAAAAGACAAATTAAAGATTAAGAGAGGTTATGAATTCAAGTTATTGGCTCAACTTATTTCAGATGGAATATTACCATTTATGCCAAGACCAGTTGAAGAAGAGGATTTGAGAATTGCAGAATTCAGAGAACCATTAGAATTGAGGGATTACCAAGAGGAAGCATGGGAAAGATTCTTAGAAGTAGGAGCAGTTGGAGTTTATTGGGCTTACTCTGCTGGTAAGACTTGGTTTGGACTTCATGCTGGAGGAAAAATAAAAGGGAAAAAAATAGTTGTTTGTCCTACAAGAACTCTTGTTGAACAATGGGATGAAAGAATAAAAAAATATATTAATTATTCACAGCAATCTGAGTGGGAAGTAGTAACTTATCATTCTTTTAATAAATTACAAAATAAAGAGTTTGCTCTAGCGATTTTTGATGAATGTCAGCATCTTCCTGCTAATACTTTCTCTAAATTTGCAACATTAAATACAAAATATAGAATGGGATTATCGGCCACACCCTATAGAGAGGATGGAAGAACAGATTATATCTTTGCCTTGACTGGTTTTCCAATAGGATTGAGTTGGGATAATTTAATTGAGTTGGGAGTTTTGGAAATTCCTGATATAAGGTGCTATATTGTTTCTGACTGGAGAGCAAAGCAGAAAAAGTTAAATGAATTATTACAACAGGACAAAAAGACAATTATTTTCTGTGATTCAATTAAGTTAGGAAACAGACTGTCTAAAGAATTCGGAATACCTTTTGTTTATGGGCAAACAAGCAAGAGAATAGAGACAATCAAGGAAGCAGATGTTTGTATAGTTTCAAGGGTTGGAGACGAGGGTTTAAGCATACCAGATATCCAGAGAGTTATAGAAATTGATTTCTTATTTGGAAGCAGAAGACAGGAGGGACAGAGACTTGGAAGATTATTTCATGGAGAGGAAAAAGGAGAGCATGTAATTTTGATGACAGAAAAAGAATTTGAAGATTATGGGAAAAGACTCTATGCAATAACAGAAAAAGGATTTAAGGTGGAGATAATAAGATGAGAGAAGAAATAATAGCAGAAGGAGATAATTCAGATTATATTCATGGAGAAGATGAAGAAGGAAATCAATTATATGAAACTTCTTTTGAAACAGAAAATCATTCGCATACTATCTTTACTAAAAAGAGATGGAAAGGCAAAGTAAAAATAACAATAGAGCAATTAAAATGACAGAAAAAAATGAAGAAAATTTAAGATTAATATTGAAACAAGAGATGAAGATGGCCTTGGATCAATTCAAACAGGTTTATAAGAAGGCAAGCAAGGGAATTGAGAAGATTTACACAGAGGCAAACCTAACCAACAATTTAAAAGAAGTTCAAAAACTCCACACAAGATTCTTCGGATATCTATTAAAATCAAAAAATGCAAAGGACAAATGGAAGGAATGATAGACCTAAAAAAAACAATTGAACAAAGGGTTCAAAGAATAGTGGCAATCACTGAAGTCTCCACAAAAAAGATAATAAAAAAAGAAATGAATAAATTAAAGAGAGACATAATAAGGCAATTGAAAGATGGATAGAATAGAACTTGAATTCATTGAGGAGATTGAAGAGATAGCAAGAATAAGGTATGGAAAGAGGTACAATGCTTTATGTTCTGACAGGAAGAGGATTGTCCTTGATTTGCACAAGGCGGGTTTTTTGGAGGATTTGAAAGATGAACCAAAAAGTTAAAAGAGAAAAACATTGCCCTAAATGTGGAAGCAAGAATCTCACTTATCAGTATATTGAAAGTGCTTTGGGATTAAAGGGAAATAGGTTTATCTGTGAGGAATGTGGTTTTAGGTGGAGTGAGGATTGAGGATGAACGAAATAGTAAAAGTAACATGGATTGATGCACAGAGATTGGAATTGGGTTGTATTCAACAAGAAGAACTTCCAGATTTAAGACCCATAGAAGGAGAGATTATTGGATTTTTAGTCCACGAGGATAAAGAAAGAATTGTGATTGCACAGGAAAGATGGAAAGAACTCGGAGGATGTAAATATGTGCATGTTATTCCTAAATGTTCGGTGATTAAAATTAAGAGATTGAAATGACCTACAAATACATAAAAATCGTTAAAGAGGGAAACATCTACAAAATTTACAATACTGTTTATTGCAAATATGTCGGCGAAATAAGAAGAGAAAGAATGGGTCAATGGATGCACTGGCAATTATTTCAATATAAGGATATGGGATTTACAAATGGATGCTTAAAAGAAATAAGCAAATTCATAACCACCCTTTATAGTAAAAACTAACAAAATAAAAAATAAAAAAAATAAATTAAAAATTACCTTCTTTTCTTAACTTTTCTCTTTCTTCCAGATTTGCCACCGCACATTACTCTCTTAAGACATCTTTTCTTTCCAGCTTTTCCGCCTTTAGAGCCTTTACACCTACGCTGAGCAATTCCGATTTTTTTCGTACACTTTACCATTTCGATTTTCCTCCAAATTTAATTAAGTGAATTTATTTCTTCGATCTTTTTGCTTTCAAACATTGTCCTTTTCTCTTTCCTTTCTTCACAACGCCGAATTTACATTTTCTTTTTCTTTTTGCCATGTTTTTTCTCCAAATTTAATTGATTGATTATCTTTTAAATTCTGTTATTAAACGAATTTTTTTTGGTGAAATTTCTTCTGTCTTTTTTTTCAATTCTTTATTTGAGAGACATTTATAACCTGTTTGAGTAATCCATTTCTTTCCAAATTTTATTTGAAGTTTACATTTCTTTTTCATTTTAAAGTTCTCTCATGTTTAATTAAGTGATTATCTTTTCTTTTTCAACGCTTTTTTCATACAAGCCCTGAAAGCCTTTATTTTTTTGCCTTTGCACTTTTTCGCTGCTTTCTTAAACTTTGCTCTCTGGCTTGCTCTTGATGTTTTTTTTGCCATTATTATTTTTTTGTGATTTTAACATTTCCTATTTTTTACTACTGAAAATTTACGACTGCCAATTTTAATTCCTAACCTCTTAGCAGAGCCTTTATAATCTTTTATGTATTCTCTTCCTTCCTTAATTGTATTTACAGGAGTAGTACTAATAACTCCTCCTTTAGTAAATATTTTAACTTCATATTTTTTACATTTTTTTCTTTTTGCCATTTTATTTACAAATTATTTTATTTCGTTCCATTAATTTAACATTAATCTTCCCTTCCCCATATTTATATGCTAATGTTTTCTTGAATCTATTCGTAGCAGACTTTTTAGTTTTAGAGAGAATCAACACATCTTGGCCTTTTCCCTTTTTTAATTTATATAAATTTCCTTTCACACATTTTATTCCTACCCTTTTCTTTTTTCTTTTTGCCATTATTATTTTTTCAACCTCGCTTTACAAATTGCCCACGCAGATGTCTTGCATCTTTTTCTCCCTCTTGGATTTGGTCTTCCTTTTATATCGCATTTGTATGTTTTTCCTACTTTTGATTTTTTAATCTGGGCTTTTACTCTTTTCACACAACGATCTAACTTTGTTGGCATATATTCTATAAAACAATAAAGTTTAAATAGGTTCTTAGAATATATGTCATATATGGCGAAAGGTAAAAAATATAAAGATTTGAAGATATTAGAAGAAACTGCTATAAAATTCTTCAAAGCAAAAAATCTTGCAGAGTTCAAGAACGAGGGAAAAATCACAGTAAGCGAATTTATTGAGGAATTGCTTGAACCTTATTTTAGGAAATTTGATAATCTAAAGATTGAGAGGATTGAGGAATGAAAATATTAATAGCGTGTGAAGAAAGCCAAGCGGTATGTAAAGAGTTTAGAAAACTAGGACATGAAGCATATAGTTGTGATGTTTTGCCTTGTAGTGGTGGGCATCCAGAATGGCATATTCAAGAAGATGTTTTAGAACAATTAAATAAAGGATGGGATTTGATGATTGCACATCCTCCTTGCACTTTTATTTCAAGAGCTGGAACAAGATGGCTTTTTCCGAAAAGTAAACTTAACAAAGAGAGATATAAAAAAGGATTAGAGGCAAAGGAGTTTTTTATGAAATTGCTAAATGCTAAGATTCCCATGATTGTTGTTGAAAATCCTGTTCCACATAAGATTTTTGAAATGCCAAAAGAAACCCAGATTATACAACCTTATGAATTTGGGCATCCTCATCAAAAAACTACACTCTTATGGATTAAGGGGTTGCCTAATCTTAAACCAACAAAAATTGTTAAGCCAGAATATTATATTTGTAAAAAAGGATGGAGACATTCAAAGTTTACTGCTAATTGGGATGCTAAGAAGAAAAGCAAAACATTTCTTGGAATAGCAAAGGCAATGGCTGAACAATGGGGAAGTTAAATGAAAATGATAATTAAATTTAAACAAGGAGGTAAAAATGGAAATTGAACAAGATAAAATAAATAGTGCAGTAGGAGAGTTGTTAATTAAGGAGAAATACAAGTTTCTTCCTAATGGGTTGGTTGGAGAAATTGTGAGAGATTTTGTTGAAGAATTAAATTAGTTATTGAGTAAATGAAAACAAACATAATACTTCAAGGAGATGCTTTATCAAAATTAAAAGAACTTCCAGAGAAATCAATAAATATGTGTCTAACCTCTCCTCCATACTGGAGTTTAAGAAATTATAATGTGAAAGGACAATTAGGATTAGAAGCAACATTTCAAGAGTATATAATTAAATTGTGTGATACTTTTGATGAGGTTAAAAAAGTTCTTAAAAAAACAGGAACTTGTTGGGTTGTGATTGGAGACACATATATTGGAAGTGGAATATCGAGACATAAAGGATATTCAGATCCTAAGAATCCTAAAAAAGGGAAAATAGATTATGATGAACCTTCAGCAATGAAACAAACTATTCCTTCAAAATGTTTAGCTCAAATACCTTCAAGATTTGCTATCGAAATGTGTAATAGAGGATGGATATTAAGGTCTGAAATAATCTGGAGAAAACCAAATGCTATGCCACAAAGTTGTAAAAATAGGTTTACAATAGATTTTGAAAAAGTCTTTATGTTTAGTAAAAATAAAAAGTATTATTTTGAACAGCAGTTTGAAGAATCCTTAACAAAAGAAAATAGGCCAGATGGAATTGTTAGACAACGAACAATGAATTATAAAGGAAAGTTTAGTAATTTTGGAAAGAATGCCGAATCTTTTGGAAGTCCAAGAGCAAGGACACAAAGAAAAAATGTTCCTTATTCAATTCAACCAAGAACTAAAGAAATTGTTGAATATAGAAATCTTCCAGATATAAAAGAATTTTCAAAATATATTAATGAAAAAAGAAAAAAATTAAAAATCACAATTGATGAAGTAGAGGAACAATTTGAAAATCAAGCACCACACCATTGGTTTAATGCAGAGAGTTTTCCTTCAAGTCTAGATTATATGAAACTTAAAACATTATTAGAATTAGATGATAGATATACAAAATCTATGAAAGATGTTTTTACTAAATCTTCTAAAAAAACAACTTATGAACAAGGAAAAAATATGAGAACAGTATGGGACATCAATACAAAACCTTCAAATCTTCCTCATATGGCCATTTATCCAGAAGAACTTTGTGAAACCCCAATTAAAGCAGGATGTCCTGAAGGAGGTATAGTCCTTGACCCTTTCTTCGGAGCAGGAACAACTGGATTGGTTGCATTAAAGCAAAATAAAAGATTTATAGGAATTGAATTAAATAAAGAATATATTGAAATTGCTAATAAACGACTTAAACCATTTTTAGAGCAAACAAAACTATAACCTATCAAACTTCTCTTTGATCTCTTCTGCCGTGGCAAATCCGACTATCTTTCTTGATTTCCTGCCCTTTTTTAGAACCAATGTTGGGGCTGCTTGAATTCCCTTACATTTGGAAACCTCTTTCTCACAATCAACAACATTAACATTATAACCTGCTCTCTTAAGCTTTCTCAACTCTGGCTTCATTTCCTTGCAGACAGGACAATGTTTTAATGAGTATTGTGTTATTTCCATTTTTATATAATCCTCTAATCATTACTTTTCTATCATATTCATTATCACAACCATCAATTAAATTTAATAAATACTTTTATTGGTATTAGCGAAATCGTAGAAGTTTAATTTTTAGTGACCTTGAATATCTTGGAGTAATTATTTTTATAAAGTCTATCAGATATTGCTTCATTTTTTTTGCCACACTTCATATCCCCTTTTCTATAACATACCAATGCTTTCTTATCATAGACACTCATCTTTTTGAAAATTTTTTTCTTTAATGCTGGATTTTTTACAGTAACTACCATTTTCTTATTCTTAATGGTTCTTTTTAAAGTTTAAATAATTTTCTATCTTCAATTAAAACAATCTCGAATGCCAATTCAAAACATCTCCAAAACCCTATTTAGATTTTTCTGCATATTCAATTAATTCTTTTGGCGTTTGCATTTTAATTTAATTTGCTATTAATCAACAAATCTTTTATTTTTAATAATTCCTCTGTTGGCTTCCTTTTTTGTTCAGTAGTCAAATTAAATCCTAATCTTTTAATATCTCTTTTTATTCCTAATCTATATTCTGCTTCTCTTTTTTGTTCTCTATAATTAGTCATCATTTTATCCTTTTACGAAGATTCATTCTTCGCTTTTGTCCTCCTTTTCATAACAATTTAATTTTCCATCACCTAAGATCCACTTCAATGTGCATATTTCATTTGATACTGCCAAACCCTTTATTCCTTTCTTCACATCACTCATACTAATCATTGGGCAATCATAATCCCCATCAAAATTCTCTTTAAAGTATTTTTTACTATCCTCAATCGCATCTTTAATTTCTTGTTTTGTTTTCATATTTTATTATCTAAGCACTTTTACTTTGTGAGTTTAGTCCCTCAAATTTTACTTATTTTCTGTTTAAATAATTGAGCAGTTTTCTTTCCAATAAATTGTATGGCTTGTCTAGATTCCTTTATTTCTCCTTTTGCTTCACGAGTTACATCTTCAATCATTGCTTTAATAACTTCCCTAGTATTTTCCATCTCTGAAGGATTTCCTAATTTATCTAAAACATGATTTAATCTCATTGGAGTAACCCATTCTTCTGCTATTGTTTTTGCATCTTCTAAAATTTTTAATTGTTCTGGATTAACTTCTCTTTTTGTTTTGGTTTCTGAAAACTTTTCTCCTTTATGTTTAACAATTATTCTATTTCCATTATTTTTAATCAATTCAATTAAAGGTCTTAAAACAATTCCTTCTCTTAACTTCTCTTCTCCTATTCCATTCTTAAATGATTGAATTGAAGGTAAATCTCTCTGCCTATCTATTTCTTTTAAAGTTGTTTTAATTTTAGTAAATGAAACAAATTCTAATCCAATCTTTTTAACAACATCCTCTGCATTTAGAACATCCAACCAATTTCCATCAACTTTAACATCAAATACAACAAATTTTAATTCTTTTCCATAAGTAGCAGACATTCCTTGACATTTTCCTCCATATGCTTCCCCATAAATAGTTACATCACATTCAAATAGTTCTTTAAATTTCTTTTCTAATTTTTCAGTATTAAATAATTTAGCAAACTTTTTATACTTCTCTCCACCAGAAGATAGGATTATTTTTTTATCCTTCCATATAACTTTTGCAGAAGTTCCATGAATTTTCTCTAAAGCATAACATTCTTTAAATAAAAGAATTTCTGTGTTCTTGTATAAATTATCTATATGTAAATATCCCATCTTTATCTTTTACTCTCCTTTTGTTTTGGTGTTTTGTCATTGAATAATTCAACTAAATCTGCTAATAATTCTGGATTTGAATATTCTTCATCAGTAGTATCTAGGGCATTCATTCTATTCAAAATCTCTCCTAATAATTCTTTTTTAGTGTAATGTGTTCTTCTTCCAATTAACATTTTATCGTACACGAACCTCCAGCAGTAGTATTTAGTCTATGAGTTATTTCTTTCTTCATTTGTCCATGAATAATATTTCCCATCTCTACATTTTGTTTTGTTAATCCTTCTCTCTCAATTCTTAAACACATTTTCCATGCCTGTAAACATAATTTATTAATTTCCATTTTATTTTTTACGCTCCTTTTTTAAAACATCTTTTAACAAAATATTTAACATAGAACTAAAACTTCTCTGTTCCTTATTTGCAATTTCTTGAACTACTTTTTGAATGTCCTCATCAAGATATATTGATATTTGTTTACCCATATAATATATTATAATATAATAGTTTATAAACCTTTTTATTCAGAAAAATTTATATAAAGTTCTGTATTTGGATTGGTATGGCCTCAAGATTTGCATATTGCCCAGTTTGTATGTTTCGGACAAGAATCCACAAGGGAGAAAAAGCATCAGATTTTTATTGCCCAAGGCATGGGGTCAGGTGCATATATTCTGGCGAGAGGACTGATCTGCCCTGGCAGGGTTAAATAATTAATAAAAAAGTTGTTCTTTATTTCTTTCTCTTTCTCTCTCCTTGAATTTCCCGATGAATTCTGCCTGTCTGATTTCCTTTTTTAGTTGTTCTACTCTTGGGGATTCTTTATTTTGTTGTTTCATTTTGTCTTTTTTTCCTCTTGTTCATTTATCCATTCTATAATTTCATTAATCTTCTTTGCCAATGAACTATGTTCCTCTTCTAATTCATTAAATTTTTCTATCATTTCCCTTTACCTCCTTCTCAAATTCTTTGTATTTAATTGTACCCCTTTTTTCTCCACGAGAGGCGATTAAAATTTTGCTAAAAATATTATTTTCAAGATACCAAGAATATTTTTCTTTTTCTTCTTTTGTGAGTATTCCATTGATTTTTGCTTCGACCCCAATAACTTCCCAACCAATCATTCCAGTGCAAACAGATTCTTCATCAGGAATGTAGCCAAAATCGATAAGAATTTTTCTTCTTGCTTCAAAATCAGGAAAGCCAGTTCCGATAGCCATTGGGATTCCAACTCCTCTAAATTTATGTTTTGCTGGAATTATTTCTCCAATTTTATTTATACAATCTCTAAATTCTCTCTTTTTAGTTCCTTCAAGAAACTCAACATTATTACTCCACTTATCCACAACCCATCCTTTTGATTCAAGGTCTTTTCTGACTTTTAATTCAAATCTAGCTCCAGAAGCACGAGATTTTCTTCCCCTTTTAACTTTTTCCTTGTCTTTCATTTCAAACAATCCTTAAAACTTTTAATCCAATGAACAAATGAATTCACCCATATTTTAAAGGCATCCATATCGACATACTTGAAAAATAGATACAAGAGAAATAAAATTAGGATTATTTCTATTATAAAAATTATTATTGACAATATTAATTTACACATTTTTTATTTTACTTCTAAATTTATTTACCTGATACATTGGAGGATAAAATAATTCTATCTCAAAATATTCAAGTGGTTGCTTTACATTACTCATTTTTCCTTCCCAATGAATTGTGAAGTCTCCTTTGATAATTATTTTCTCAGTTTTCATTTTCTGCTTATTTCAGCACCACAAAAACCACATTTTGATATTAAATCTTCGCCATCTGTTCCAACTAAAAGATCCTCTGGTTGTAGTTCTCTGCCACATTCCTTGCATTTAATTAAATTTCCAATCATCATTTTAAGCGTAAATCAATTTTTCCCCCTTTCTGCTTGGAGCATTAATCCATATTATTTGATAACCACATTCGCAGATATATCTATAATTTTCTATATCTGCTTTCATAATTTTGCCGCATTTTTTGCATCGCATTTTAATTTAAATCCTCTATTTTTTTATTTAATTCCCAACCTTTCTCTCTTATTTTCTTTAATCTTTCTTTTTCTTTTTCTGGCAAATCTTTTGGTTTAGTTTGTACACCTTCCCATTCTGTACTAGAGCAAACTAGAACACCCATTGCATGACGATATTTTTCTGTTGCTTTTTCATATAATTGTGATCTCTTCTTCAATTCTTCTGTTTCTTCAACTTCCTCTCCAGCCCCCATCATTCCTTCATGCTTATCACAAAAGGGACACCAAAATTCATAGTATGACCAAGAAAAAGTATAAATTAATGGAACTTGATACTCTCCATGACTTGAACATATTTTCATATTAAATCCTCTTCTGTGATGTTATGGAGTTCAGCGATTCCTTGAATAAATCCTGCTGAAAATCTATCTGTTCCTTTCCAATTTATTCTAAGTTTATTATCTTCCCAAACCATTTTCTCAATCTTTAAATCAGAACTTCCTAACTTCCACTTAACCCACTTAATTGTTTCGGCTTTTAGTTCATCTCCATCTACATACCAATGCCCAAGCTTTGGTTCTCTTTCTTTCCCTCTTAATCCCAAATCCTTCAAAGTTTTATTTTCTTTTTTCATTTTATTTTTTCTTTTTCCTTTCAATTTCTTGGAATAATCTAAGCGAATTACCTATTGCTTCACTACTAATTTTAGAGATAATACCCATCGCATTAATCAATATCTCATCTCCTTCTTCTCCTAAATTTTTAATCAAATGAGAAGTTAATATCTTTAAATCATTAGATCTTTTCATTATTTTTATTTCTTTTATTTTTTCTTTTTCCATTTTTCAAGTTCTTTTTTTAATTTATTATAACAATCAATACAAACCACTTTTCCTAAATTACCACAACAACATTCTTCACATTCTGGATACCATCCATCTTCAGATTGGTCACTCATTTTTTTTCAAATCCTCCATACTTTTCTAATTCCTCAAATTTCTTTATATAAATTTTTTCAAATTCATCTTTGTGATTTTCTAATAAAATTTTTAATGCTTCTCTTTCTACTTTTTTATTATATTCCATTTTATTTTTTATCCTGCTTTAAAATCTTCCAACACAATTCCTTCTTTCAAAGTTGTTTTTGCATTTCCAAGCAAAACAAATTCTTCTATATTGTCTTCTGTTTTATTACTTCCACCTAAGCAAAGTTCTTTTGCTCTTTTCTTATCTCTTGCAACAACAACAAAACCTCTTGTTTCATCCCAATCAACTTCATTAAAAGTTATTTTATATATTTTTTTTGTCATTTTTAACCTCCTATTTATTTTTTGATTTATAATGTTCCTGTTTCGCTCGTTCTTATCCGTGTTATGTGGCATCGATTGAGCGAGGCACGGAACTTTCCTATCTTGGTGCATAACCACCTTGACTATAAAAACCCAGAACCAATGAGGTTAGATTCTGGGAATATGAAATTAAACTTAATCTCCAATCAAGTTTAATATATTAAGATTAATGGGTTTATAAATGTTTGCATACTAAAGTATATGTATTATTTTTTCTTGTTTTTCTCTCTTTCAGATCTCAACTGTTTTATTTTGTAGCGAGTAATTGACATACCATCTTTTATTTGTTTTATTCTTCCTAGATTTTGTCTTCCTCTGTTTTTTGATAACTCTTTCTTCAACATATATCGTTCCTTCGCCAACTTTAATTTGTAGCCATGAATGTTCATCTTAAGAAAACTTCCCACAACGAGAACCAAGAGTCCCGATTAATTTTTTATCCTCGTAGATTTCATTTAATTCACAATTATTCTCACAATCCTTGCAGGTTCTTATTTTTGTTGAAAAATTATTATTGACCAATTTAAATCCTTTGAACTTTGTTTTTTTCGGGTTTTCCATATTTACTAGAAAGGACATCCCGATGGCACCCATGACCTCTGGATGCTCTGGCACTATAATTTCTGATTCTAATTTTTCTTTTAAAACATTAACAACTGCACAATTTTTAGCAGTAGCACCCTGAAAAACATATGGTGGCTTGATGTCCTTCCCCTGCATCATCGTAAGATAGTTCCCGACCATTCCCCTTATCACTCCCATCAGGATATCCTCCTTCTTTGCCCCTGAATTCAGGTAGGTTATGACTGCGGACTGCATGAAGATTCCGCACTTAGTTGAAATGTTCAGTTTCTTTGTTGATTTTAATGCCAACTTTCCAACATCCTCAATCTTAATTCCAATTCTTGTGGCTATTGCCTCCAACAAACTCGAAGTACCTGCAGAGCAGGACTGGTTCATCACAAAATCCTCAATAATTCCATCATTCAAGAAGATTGCTTTTGAATCCTCTGCTCCAATATCCAGTAGGGTCTTGACATTTGGATAATAATGAAGAGTTCCAAAAGCATGTGCCAATATTTCTGTCTTGACCAAATCCGCCCCAATTAATTTTTCCAAAAAAGCCCTTCCAGAACCTGTTATTCCAACACCCTTTATCTTATAATTATCATTTGTTATTTTTTTCAAACCAATTTTCATTGTTTCAATCAATCCATGATTTCTCAAATAAACATAATCTATTAGATTTCTGTTCTTGTCGGTTATGGCGAATTTCAGACTAGAACTTCCTACATC
>SDBU01003403.1_pt1 | contig 20240 bp, 21 predicted proteins | sample 2277071 | NCBI WGS metagenome assembly SDBU01 (sample SAMN10397929, study PRJNA504765) | marine sediment metagenome | isolation source: marine sediment core GS08_GC12, 126 cmbsf | place: Arctic Ocean: Gakkel Ridge, Loki's castle | collected 2008
ATACGATTTAGGCTAAGTATAGATTATTTGGAATAATGGGTCAAATCTATTCAAGCAGGAGCTTGCGGAAAGATTTCTTAACATTTAAATATTAACTAATTTGCAACTATGAGATTGATGGTTCGAGTCCTGCCCGGGGAGCCAAGCAATACTAAGAGATGGTTGACAAGGTTGAGAGCTTGGGAAGGTAAGCTTTTCGGAAAGTTCTAACCTCTTGTTTTCCTCTTGTGTTTCTTCCATGTTTTTTCTGATCATGAGCCACGGCTTTTTCAGTTCAATAGAGAGTTTTCTCTCTTTCAGAATAAAGTTCGAACCTATCGTTCTAAGGATGGTATTCTTCTCCTCAAGGCCTTGATGTTCAAACCAGTAACTTGCGTAGCAGGCAAAGTTAAATGCTCTTTCACTAAGCTCCAGCCATCTACCTGCTTGGTGATCGCTATCTTCCATTCTTTCCTTTAGGCGTGCTCTTTCCTTGAGAAGTCTATTCCGCTGACTTAGATATTGCTCATCATCTATCATTTCTTTTAAGCGTAGTTGCGTCAAATTATCGAATTGCCTTTGGGCATCCTGATAGGTTTTTTGAAGTGTCTTTTGGATGGAGGCTCGATCCTTGACTTCTTCCTTATGAGCCTGTCTTAAGTATTTCAAAGCTAGATTCTTAAAATCCTCGTCGATGGATATCTTTGAGAGCTCTTCCTTGATTTGGCCTTCCAGTTCCTCGTACCTGACGGAGGCTTGAGAGCACCTAATATTCCGTTTTCTCTTGGTGCAGTGGTAGTAGATGTAATGGTGTACTCCGGACTTTACCGCTTTATACTTTTCCTCAGCGGTGATAAAGCAGCCACACTCTCCACAGCGAATCATTCCTCTGAAGGGAAAACTGTGAGTCTTTGGTCTCGGCTTGCCTTTTCTTCCCAGGAGAAACTGAACTCGATCGAATTCTTCCATGCTTACCATCGGTTTATGCTTTCCCGGAAAAAGCTCACCGTTGTACCGTATCATTCCACAGTAAAAAGGATCGGTAAAGACTTTATAGATTCTGCTTCTTGAGAGGGGTTTTCCTCCCTGTTTTCTAAACTTTCTGGTCCTAAAACCCCATTCTTGGTTAGCAATCTCAGCTATTTTGGGGGCACTATATTTTCTTGCTAGCAGTAGATCCCACATCTTTCGAATCAAGGAGAATCTATCCGGATCACTGATAATGTCTTTTTTTCCTTTGTCCCTATATCTATTATTAAGATAGCCCAGGGGGGCAACACCCGGAAGCCAGCCTTTCTCAACTTTTGCTTTCAAGCCCCTCTTGGTATTTCTACTTAGGTCTCTTACAAACTGATTGGCCATGCCAAACTCAACGTTCATCAGAAGAACGTTATCTTCCGGCTGGTAGCTCCGCTCTGGAGTGTGGATTTTTTTGACTATGCCCTGCTGAAGCATCCAGGAGATCTGTCCTCCATCAATAGGATTTCGTGCCAGTCGATCGAGCTTCCAGCAGAGTATGGCGTTTGCTTCTCCTTTATGAATTCTCTTAACCATCTCATTGAAACCCTTCCTGCCTGGAGCCTTTGCTGACTTTGATTCGGTAAGAATCTCAGATATAGGGAGGTTTAATTTCTTGGCTAGAGAAGTAAGTTCCCTTATTTGGGACTCGATACTCAAAACTTGCCTATCTTCATCTTCCGATGATTTTCTACAGTAGATAAAATATTTATCTTTTTTCATTCGTTTCACCATCCCGATTATATTCTGAAGAATCGTTCCTGTCAAAATTATCTATAGGCCGATAGATTACCTGAAAAAGGGAAAGAAGGTCTCGAAATCCTTCTTCTGCCTCAGCATGGCTGATATCAAGTGAGTGTTTCTTCTTGATGAGCCTTTTATATTCTTCTATTCCCTCTTTAGGAATCTTTATTTTCTTCTACACCTTCGATCAAAGCTAAGCTTCCTTCTTAGACATGAGCCCCAATAGAACCATCAAAACTAAGGGATTCATATCTTCCTTGCTGTAGTTGTGGGGTTAGGTCTTGCACTTACCCTCGGGGTTCTAATTAAGTGATACACAGGCAACGAAGATAAAGAGCATTATCAACAGAACAGGTAACTCATCCTCGCTTTTCTCAACCAAAGTGAAACTCTCAGATCTATACTCTGTTTTTGATTCAATATAGGTTCTCTGACCATATCTTTCCTTGTCCGCTTCTTCTTCAACAGCGGCATCATCATCCTTCACTTCAGATTCTTTCGATAACGGCCTTTCCTTATTGGTAACTGTTTCGTTATTCATTGATTCTTTGCTTGGTGCCTCTTTCTTCCATTCCGCTTTGGCAGTCTTAGCTTTATTCATATAAATAGGTCTTGACTCAAGCTCGTTCCCGCTTGCGTCTTCTGACCAACCTTGAAAGACATAATCTCCTATCTTTTTCTCCTTCACTTTGGATCTGACTTCACTTCCCGCTTCGTACCAACCTTCTCCTTCAGTCTCTGCAAAGTCAGAGAGTACCGTAAGATAGTACTCGGGTCGGTAATGGAAGAGGAGCTCTGTTCCACCTCTCACTGTTCGAGAGTTCTCTTTGGAGTAATACCGCACCCCTTCTTTGCCAGTCTCACTGGGAACATAACTATTTACTTTGAATAGATGAGAACTTCCCTGGGTAAACAGATCTTGGTAGGAGCTATCCTCCGATAAGGACCCAACAAATCTTTTATCAAGATAGAGTGGACTCGACAGAGATTTGGGAAGACCCAGAAGCTTAACCTTTACTGGATAGCTTCCTACTAGCTTTAGCCAGTCGGTGGTAAGCTTTACTACTTCGATTTCATTGGGCCATGGCCATTGTCGGTCTCGCCAGAACCCTCCCTCCAAACTCACTCTAACCTCAGGGCTCACACCTTCTTCTGTTTTCACCAGGAAACTGAAGTTCCAACTTTGGACTTTCTCAGCCTCGGGATTACTAAAAGTTCCGTTAGTATCAATACTTGCCTCCCAGATTACTTCTTCTCTACTTAGTTTCTTTATTTCTGAGATCCAGGGAGGAGACTCTTGAGTCCACTCTACCCTGGCGCTGGTCTTTGTTAGATTCACTTCCTGCCTGAAGACAAAGGTTTCTTTCTTCTCAGAGCTTACATACCTACCTGGCTGAGGTAGATTTTCATCAGCATCAATCTCTCCGTCTCTAACCTCTGCTGTGATTCTCAGTGTGGGTGGAAGGTCATCATCTTCGTTACCCCAGTTCGTCAAGATGTATCCCTTCTTTCCCAGACTCTGCCAACTCGGTTCAAGGTAGACCTCCAAGAGAAAGACATGGTAATCGGAACCTTCGTCTTCCTCTTGAAAAGGATTTACTTGATAACCGTAAACTGCAAGATGAACTCTATTTTGATTTCCACTTACCTCTTCAATCTCCATTTTTTTTGGTTCAGTCTTTACTACATTCACTGTAGTGATTGCTGAAGCTTTCATGCTTAATCCCAGGCATACGCCTATTGCCAACGTCACAAACATTTTCTTTTTTCCCAACATTCTCTTACCTCCTGTTTTTCTCTTATTCAAATAGCTGTTCTTCTTCATCTTCTTCTTCCTCATCTTGGTCTTCTTCTCCCCCGGCTGCCTCCTCAATCAACTCGTAGTATTCATCCGTCACGCCATATATCTCTGCCGGAGTAAGTCCAATTGCATACATGTCCTCTACTACTCTTAACCTACTTCTCACCTTTGATTCTCTCTGGAACCTGTCCATTTCTCTACTTTCTTTTATCCATTCCCTCCCTTGACTGGCAGAATCCCAGCCTTCTCTTCTTGCCCTTTCCTCATCTTCTTCCGTGAATTCTTCCTTCAGATCTCTATCTCTGTTTTCTTCTCTTTCCTCCTCCTCGTTGATAGAGCCGTATTTTCTTTCCAGTTTCTCTAACTTCTCCTCTGCCTCCTCTTTCTTTTTTAGCCAATGCTCCCTTGCTTGTTCTCCATACTGATCGTCTTCTTCTTGGTATGATACTTCCACCATATGATTACATTCTTCTATATGTCTTTTTATTCCTCTCTTAATTGCCTTCGCATATTCCTTTCTGTATCCTTGCATCTCTTCTTTTACTCCTTTCTTACTTAATCTCTCTTACCTCTTCCCTTAAACAAAATATATCTCGATCTCATTTTCTTCTTATTCGTAAGATTCTCTTCGAACCAATCCCCAACTCTCCCCTTTTTTATTATTTCTAATATTTATTTCTAATACTTATCCGAAATTAGAAATAATTCTATTGCTTATCCTGACGGGAATTCAAAGATCTGAAGTGCTCAAGAGTGAAGAACTTGAATCTTGACCTTAGAGCCTCCGGCAAGCCAGACAAAATGTCTTTTTTGGTTCCTTGAAAGAGCTTCTCATCTACCGGAGTAACTACGATTACTTCTTCAAAGAGAGGAGCGTTCTCTTGGGCGTTTTCCAGGTAGTTGCTCATTCCAGTCTCAATCTCTACTGCTACAAATCTTCCATTCTCCTTTTCTATGAGGACGTCCACTAATCTTCCCTTCACCAGGCTCTCGATTTCTGCCTTACAGCCTTTTCTCTGGTAATATTCAGAGACTACTCTCTGGGCCAGACGGTGAAAGAAGCCACCTTTTCCTTTTTGAGCTTCTTTGACTTTCAGGACCCGACATCCTTTAACGGTAAGTTCAAAGAAAAGCTCGGGCCTGCCTCTTCTACGGGAGAGTTTTATGGCAAGCTCTTTCAGGATCTCTTTTTTAAGCAGGTTCGTCTTGATCTGATTTGCCTTGTAGCTGGTAAGGCTGAGACTGACTCTTCTTTCACTGAAATTAAGATAGGGATGATTGACCACGTCCATGGAAAAGGAGAGTTCTTCGGCAGACAATTCACCCAACAGCTTCTCTTCTTTCTTATTTCCCAATATATCCTCGAGCTTAATTCGGGGACTGACTGGATAGGAGTCAAGGACAAGGGTACTTCTCTTGAGCTCATCTTGGGAGATGTTCTTTTCGATTTTTTCAGTAATGTCAAAGACCTGAACCAAGAAGGGATCTTTCACTCCCACGGTGCGAACAATTGCCTCTCCTGTTCCTAAATGAGGGATATACTCCCGCTCTTCCTTGGTAAGGTTCATCGTTTTAGCTACCTCAGCGATATCCTTACCGTTAGAGAGTCTGAAACAGATGATAGTACCCAGGTTTCCCTTGATGCCATCGGAGAGCATACTGGGGATCTGCTCTGCTACAATCAGGCCCACCTGAAACTCACTTATCTGGGAAACGAGATTGGTTAGTGCTGAGATTCCCTCGGGTGAGCGCCTCTCCATCGATTGAGGAAAGATGAGCTTGGCCTCATCGCAAATCACCACTAAATCTATCGGCCCCAACCTTTTGCCGGAGTTAATCCGATAGGTGAAGATGCGTCTAAGGATCGAAATAGTGAGGAACTTGGCCAGACTCCGCGGTAAGCCACTCATTAAGATGACCAGGCTGTGCTCTTCAACTATTTTCTCAATGGGGTGTCCCCGGGAGCATCCCAAGACCTTTCCTAAGATGAGGACATTCTCTCGCACCCGGTTCCTTACTCGTTCCAGATAATCCTTATTCACCCGGCCGGAACTCTTCACGGTATCCAGGAGACTATCAAGGTCTAGAAGACAAGGGTATTTACCGTTCTCAAAGGAACCATACATCTGATAGAGTCTGTGTATCTGTTCAGAAAGAAAGAAGGAGCTGCCCGCGTAAAAACCGAACGCATCACTGAAGTCATCGCCGAACGCGGCCAGGTGCTGAAGAAGGAGGGTAGCCAGAGGAGGCCTAAGTAAATTGAGCCTGAGCTTATCCCAGGGCGAAATTATCGCATCATCCCTTAAACCCGAGACTGCTGTGTAATCAAGCTTGGCATCAAGTGAGAGAATTCTAATCTCCTCTTTCAAAGAATGAATTATCTGAAGAGCCGCGGTGGTCTTCCCAGTCCTCGATTCCCCAAAGATACCGATATGCATGGAGAGTCTTCTATTATCGAGGCCAAAGTAGGCTTCTCCTTCAGTCACACCAATCTGAGCTAGATCTCCTTCTACCTCTTCTTTGAGAGGTTTACGAAAAGGGTTGCCCGCCTTCTTTTTCTCTAACTTCTTTACTAAGAGAGATTCTCTCAAGGACCTTCCCAGATCAGGGTCCCAATCAGAGGCCAGAATTTTCAAGAATTTTAGGGTCAAGGGATCGCTCAGAGCATCGGCTTTATCCTTGTCAGCCAGCTCAATCAGTCTCTCTACCTGTTCTCGATGGTATTCACTCACTCTTATTTCTCCTGAAGAAGAAGTTCTTGATTGCCCTTTTCCACATCTGGCTTCTAATCATTCTGTAGCAGCTAGGACACACCGTACGGACCTCAAGCCAAAATCCGCTGTGCCTGAGACACATCGGCCGCTCACAGACCGGACAGGATGAGGAGATATCTCGTCTGAGGGAAATCCAGCATCCGCACTCTGCTTGGGCTGCCCCAGCCTTACCAATGGGATAACCATTATCGTCGAGTAGCCTATCCTCTTCTTTGATGATTTCAATTTCCCCATCCTGACCTTCCCGCAGGTCCTCGCTGATTGTTGCCACGATCCGGCCATTGACTCGCTTATAGGTGGTCTTTTTCTTGAGCAGGGCCTCCTCACTCTGCCCCCAAATTCTCATGATTTCTTCTAGAGGGTTTTCTCTTTCTTGCATTTGATTTCTCCTTTCATCCAATAACTTATATTCCTTCCCTCAATTTTGTTCATCTGGCCAAATAACTCTACAGCAAAACTCCAAAAAGAGAGATTATTTTGATGGTGAAAATCACGCTTCCAAGTATCACTAAAAGCAAAAGTGGTATAAGCACGATCAGTAGAATCAGCAGCCAGACTCCTCCGATTGCCTGACGGATCCTTGCCATGATTCCATTCTCACCTTGAGGAAGATTTCGAGGCCGTCGCTTGAGTAGACCTAAGATCCTTGAAGGTCCTCTTTCCCCTCCTGGAAAACTGGGAAAACTCACTGCCATTTTCGCCACCTCCTTTGGTCCTCTTTCTTAAGAGTAGTCTTCTCTTGATAGTTCTTTCTTAGTATTGCTTTTTCACTGAGAGGTCCCTCGCTTAGATTCTTGGCAGAGGCTAATTCTTCTGGCTTCTCTTCTTTACAGAAAGAGCAGTTTTCCTTTCGCTGAAGAAAGAGAGCTTCAGTTCGGTGAGAAAGGCTATCATTAACAACGTAGTTAACTTTCTTCCCCACCCCGGTAAGATATGAGATGAGCATCTCCACAGCCCGGGCCACTATCTCTACATTAGGGGTAACCGAGGAGATATGAGGTTGCTTGACCGGTTCTCGGCTCAGTCCCTGACAAAAGAGGCAAGCCTCGCCGGGGATATATAAAGAGGCACGGGAGCCAAAGAATCTCAGACTATCTTTGCTTCCGAGAACACCGGAGGCAATATCCAGGAGGATTTTTCTCTCCTGAAAACATATTTCCTGAAGAAAGTATCTGGTCTGGTCATTATCTACCGCTGAGATGATAATTTCCGATTTTTGTATCGCTTCTTTTCCCGCTTCGGAGCGAACATCGTGAGGAATAAGATGATAGTTAATTGAACTGTTGAATCTCTTCAGCCACCTTGACTTTTGGCTTTCCTACATCTTTCTCATTATTCAAGAGAAGAAATCTATTGAGATCAGACTCTTGGATAAGATGGTTTCCTCTTTCCACGAGGTAGAAATGATCGAATCCCATATGAACAGCAATATTAAGAAATGCGGAACCATTTCCTCCTAGTGCTATCAAGCAAAGAATAACTTTTCTTATTCTCTCCATGCCCTTCCTGCCATAAAGAGCAATTTGGCGAATGAATCTCTTCTCTGACATCTCATCTTCCTCCTTAGCCAGCCTCGGCGGATAAATTTAATCTAGTCCCAATCGGGGAAGGGTCCGGAATTCGGGACGAGGCTTTTGAGTCCGAAAGGTATCCTCCTCTCGCGCATCAATCACCTCATTATCATCCAGAGTTACTGCTTTGCCATTCCCATCTTCCCTGGCTAGGATAAAGCCCTGGTATTTTCCTGCGATTTCCTTTACCGCTCTGGTAGTGAGTCGATTCACTCCGCTGGGTAAAGGAATCCTCTTCCCGTCAACCGTAATCGTATTCTCTCCTATCAGGCCTAAATCTAGCCTTACTTTCCTTTGCTTTGCTTCTTTATGATTCTCCCCCAAAAGATCTTCAATCAGCTCATTTACATCAAACTTCTCATCTACTAGTTGCTTCATTGCTCCCTCCTTCTTTACCTTTTTTCTTTTTATCGCCGAGGCTGGCAATTCTAAGTTTCTCATCAAAATTAAGGTCTGCCAAAGACTCGAGCATTGGACATTCTAGCAGCCCTTGTCTCATACTCTCACACCGGCAGCATCTTTCAAGAGCTACCTTTGATCGCTCCCGGATTAAGACGATTCTTGCCAAAAGATAGTGATTCTTTTTGAGATAGCGATCGCATGTCTTGGCTATTTGTTTGAGACACTCCCGAACTATCCTGGAGGCCTTCTTCGAATGAGGATTATCCTTCAAGATAAAAGGCTCTTTTTCGGTGTATTCTCTGATCTTTTTGTGAATCATGACAATATCCTGACACTGGGTGGCCATCAGACACGCTTCTTTGTTCAATGCTTCAATGGAGCGAAGCTGTGTGGCAACTTCGACTGTTTTTCCCCGGCCATAGATCTCCTCACTAGAATTCATAGTTTTCTCCCTTCGTGAGGGCAATCTTTCTTTTGTCCATTCTCTACTGTCTTCTCTTGAGTCGTCCTCACTCCAACTTTTCGGTCTTTCAATCTGCAGCCCTGGTTACGCCGTTTAATGCCCCAGATTCATCCATAGTAAATGCCTTTAGTAGTTCTGGCTCTTCTTCTATCAGTTCTTTATATCGGCGAAGCACGCTAGTTATTCTTTGCCTTTTCGTCTTTAATTCTTGAAGACCCTTGAAGGTGACAACAAGCTTACGGTCTCCGTTTTCCTCTACTATGCTGGCTCCTAATGGAGTCAGCTTCCTGGCCAGGGTCTGCGTTAGCAAGAATCTTTGTGCTGAAGACATCTTGGTCTCTTTTTCATGATAGGTCCTTTTTCCTATTCCGCGGACATACCATTCGCATGGTCTCTATATAAACATTGGTAGAACGAATGCGGAATGATTCTGTGTGGGTAGGAAAAAAAGAAGAAATGTGGAGTCCGAATAAGAATATAGAAACCGAAAAAGCTATAAATACCAGAATCTTGGCTATTCCTATGTTTCCCGCTGGCTACGTTAACCTGGTGTATGAACTTGATAGAGAGAAGTCTTTTGTGCAAGAGGCTAACGTGGGCTTATCTCTATTGGAGGGCGTGCTGGCTGATACACTGTCTCATGATTACGGACTGAAATTGCCCCGAGGAAACCTTTTCCTCGATGAGCAAAAGAAAAAGATGACTGTTAGAAGGGGGCTGATGTTTAAGGAGAAAGACTCTTTTATTTCCTATAGAAGAAGCTATTCTTATTCAGCCAAAGAATTTGATGAGAAACTTCAGTTGCTTGACAAGGGCATACGGAAAGAACACAGAATGAAGATACCCTACATCTCTGATACTGTTGAAGAGATTCTATTGGGAAGACCGTTTAAAGAGAAAGCAGTCCTTGGCTTGATAACTACCTCTGTAACCATAAGGGGTAAGGATGATAGAGAGGAAAGTTACTCCATCCGCTTGGGTAGAAAGGAGATAAAGGAGATTAAAGATATATATCACCAACGACACGGCCTGCCTCCTTCTGAGAGGAAACAGAAGATGCTAGCCAAGAACCTAGATTACCGAATTGACAAGTTTTTGGCAGCGATGCGGGTCAACCCCTCAAGGCACAAAGACAGAAATATTGAGAAAGTACTCACCTTCTTCCTGGACTCTGTGTTAACGGAGATAGTACCCTACCGACCTGGTTTCAATTATTCAGAAACAGTGACATATCCCCTGAAATAGGATGTGTCTATGAGAGTAGAAGCAATAGAAAAGGCGAGGATTATTGAGGCGCCAAGTCAATCCTTTGATCTTCCCATCTTTCTTTTGATCTTTTTTTGAAGCTCTTCAAGAAGGTAATTCTTCAAGCTACCCAGCCTATTAATTCCTTTTCTTTCAAACCTCTCAAATGAGCTAAGTTCACCGATTGTCTCGACAGCGCAGCAATATATCCATCGTTTTGCTTTTTCAAATCCTTCGAGCATCCACTCCTTCACTCTCCTGCTAGATTTTTCTTGTTCCCTGTCCCAATAGATGAGAGCGTTCTTTATAATCTGTCGTATACCGTTGTTCTCGCGCGACAATTTCTCTACGAGTCGGAGAGTAAGTTCCTCTCTCTGACCTACCCGTAGGGGTTCTTCTTCAATGGAAGCGAGATGGTGCTGAGCCTCTTGGATGAGATCTACGAGAGCCTCATATTCACTATCCTCAATTTTGGATGGGTTCCTCTCCATCACGGCAGAAAGGAGTCCTTCCACCTTATTAAGTTCTTTCTCAATTGCCCTAACCTCTTCCTCTGACTCTTCGTCTAGGCTTATTCCAAGTGCTTCAATTTTTTTTCGGTACCGCTCAATTCCCGAGGTCCCGTTTTTCAGTCTCCTTTTGTAGGAAGTCAGGAAATCCTTGCTTTGCTCGATTAACTCTTCAGAAATCCCTTCAAACTCCTCTTCCAGAATCCACTCTGCCAGCTTTAGGTGAGCCTCGGTAAAACTATGCCACTTATACTCAGACTCAACTATTTTGGATAATTCCTTGATAGCTGCACCTATATCTCCTTGGTTATGTAGGGATACAGCTTTCTCGTACCAATCCATTACGTCTTTTATGTTGGAGATGACATTGCTGTCGATCTTTTCCAGTTTGATGAAATTATCTCCCTCCTTCTTTAAGAGTAGAATGCTTATTCCCTTGTCCGCAAGTAATGTTCTTTTTTTAGATACGTAGTTTCTCACCTGGTTTTTGGGATGAGTTGCCCTGAATTTCGGAAAGGTCACATATGCCCAGAGCCAGTGCGTTTTCTCTTTTCCCTTATTAACGCTCCTTAAGATTACCCTTTCCATCAGCCTCATCGGGTAGTCTTTGCTGAGGGGTTTGCAATCCGAGATTTCTACTCGATCCTCGTAGAAGAGAATACGGGGTCGCTCTGCCTTCTCCTTCTCTTTTTTCATCCCCTGTTCGGTCTGTTCCCAGGTTTTTTTGAGATCTTTCATTTCCTGAAGGATTTTTGAAAGACACCCCCCGAACTTCTCCATCTCTGACCTATTTCTCCTTATTTCATCTATTATCGCTGATAGAGTGGTTATCTTATTGTCAGAATAAGACTTTTTGGGCATAGCCGATTTCCTTACTCGAACTAAATCATACAAAGCATTTTTTTGCTTTTATATCTTTCGATTCTTAGCGTTGCGAATAAATATAATAATGGCGCTACATGCTCTGGTAGATATTGCCAAGCGGATCGTTCAGCCTTCCGCTCAACGCAAAACTCTGCTGACTCGTTGCCTCCTTGCTCGCCATAAATCCTGATTTTCCTTTCATGTTAGTCTCTTATTTTTGATTTCGGTTAACTCAGAGTTCTTCCTCAAGATTCTCTTTTTGTAACACTATTGTGCGCATTGATTGGCTTGTGAGCACCCCGAAGGCAATCAAAAGCTGTCTTCGAGTTCTTCTCTCACCCCCTATCCTTACTGATAGGTCTTTGAGTCACATAATCGAATATCCCTTCGGTCTGACATTCTGGGTTTTTTGCCGTTGACTATGAAACCCATGAAAGTTGACAGCGAGTATTGAGTGTTTCTATTTCTGTTTAGTTTTTCCATAAGATGGTGAGACCATCTCGGTGCGCGTTTCGTATCACCTTCGCAGAGAAGATACAGAATCGAACAAATGTTGTTGGCAATGTAATCGCCTTCTGTAGCGTTGGGATTCTTTTTGGCATACTCGGTGAATTCTAAGATCTTCGCGGGTATTATTTCCATTGGATTACCTCCTTTATTTGTGAAGCATGCTCCCTCTTGCTCTTCTTCTCATGGTACTACTCTCCTCTTTACTATGGCGCCTTTTAGGCATGGGTTGAGGTACTGAATAGACCTCCGATTCTCCTATTCCCCTTAGTCTCTGAGAGCATGTATATTCATCTTCTCGGCTTGACTGTTTCCCTATTTACTAAAATTCGATTTGGGCATAACCAGGGAAAGAACAATAAACTGTTCCGGTAGAAGTCCCAGAAAAAAATTCCCCTTGGTCGTGAGCGTGATCAAGAATTCTCCTATCAGGCTAGCGAATCGCCTAAATAGAAAGACTTTTAAATGGATATATCATCTGACTCTTTATGAGGCGAAAAATTGATGCAATCTTGGTAGAAGAATGGCACAAGCTAGAACAGAAGTATCTTTCCTTGGGGCACTCAAGGTACACCGCACACGAGAGGATGAGCGAGCGCCTAGGGTATAGTCACATGTGCATCTATCGACACTTGACTCCGGGCTACTTTTGCCTATAATTCTCAAAGCAAAGGCTTGATGGAGGAGGAAAGAGAACGAGACAAGTTGTACAATCGCAAACCTCGAGAGAGACAAAAAAGAGAGTACATGCGGACATACTCTCAAAGATCGGATGTCAAAGAGCACAGAAGAGAATATATGCGCGCATATATGCGCATATACCGACGTTTCCTGACGAAGAACAGAAAGATTTCATAGAGAGAAAAATCTGATTTGTATCACTTAACATAAATAGCAGATGTCAACCTTGTGACCTATCAAATGAGGAAATCAAGGGTTTTTATTGGGTAACCAACGTCCTTTTGATAACCGTTGAAACGGGTTCCAAGTGAGGAATTGAAAATTCTCTTTTGCTGATACAATCTGGAAAACATCAAAAAATTGGGTTAACCTAAATGGCTGATGATAAGCTCAGGATCCTGCTGGTGGTGTCTTTCGCTGGCGATGAGCCAGAGCTGCTTTGTATTTGTACTGGTCTAATTGGGAAACCCTTACTTAGACGCAAAAACCAGCCCTACAAATGGTGGGAAGTAAGCAATATTGAAGAGATAAGAGGAAAGGAAAAGGCCTGTCCGGAAAGAATAGTTGTTCCTTTTCTTTGGCACTGGGACAACAGCCATTTTCGAATGAAACCACAAAACTTCAGGAATTTCAATCTGGTTGCTGGACGTCTACATGATTGGATAAAACGAGAAAAAAAAACAGAAAACCCTTCGTCACGTACAGCTTACGGAAGAGCAATTTGTTTTCGTATTGTAGACAATCTACTGTCAGACTGCTTCACTTTGGGAGCGGGAATAGGGGTGAAAGAGGACGGTTATCTCGAGGACGGGCAAGTACTTATTGTTGATAGCGGGGAGCTCAGGAAAATTCGGGGGGAATTAAGTGCCAGCAATCTGGAAACGCTGGATCCGCAATGGTCAGAATTAGAGGGAATATTGCTACGCCCCTCCGAACCCAAAGAGAACAAACTGATCCAAGACTGCGTAGAATACTTCAGTTCTCCTTCGCTCACCGCCCGAATTAGGACAGTTCCACTTAAGGAAAGGGTGGTCCCTCTAAAACTGAGATATTTCCTAATAAAACATCATTTAGACAAATATAGCGGTCTTCCTCTTGAAAGAAGGTCGCCTGTTTTGCTGGCTAGGGAAGATTTTGACCAAGGAGGACGTATTCTTTATCGAAGTGAGGTAGATGAAGCAATAGAAGCTTTTAACCACTGGGATATGGTGGTCTTAACCGGCAAAAGCTCTTCTGGAAAAACAACTGTCATGATGCATGTGGGATGTAAATTGGATGAAGATGACCATAGACTAGTTTTTTTTATTACTCCTCGAATCCGAGAAAGACTTCCTGAAGCAGTCGATTTCTGTCCCTTACAAGGTGATAATCTCTATATCCTAATTGATGACGCCCATGTTGAACAGATCAATGATATTGTCGAGGACATTTGTGACCTGAACATCCAATGCAAACTATTAATTGGTATGAGGTGGCCTCCTTGCTTCTCTGGAAGAATAACCTTGTTAGACGCATATCAACACCTCGCTATTCCGATTACTGTAACAGATGAGGTAACACACGGATTAATACTCAAGGTTGCTGGAGAGCAACACATAGCAGGCGTACACATAGAGTGTCTGCTGGACGAACACATACCTTCCTGGAATGACGATCTACTGAGTCTCGTATTTGGGCTACAACTAATTAAGCATCCTGGAAACCTCGATCAGGAGAACTTAATGAACGCTATTCGATCCAGATTGACGACTGACTATCTGAGAAAGCAAAAGGTGAGGTACGCTGAACGTGTCTTTCTCCCTTTGTCTATTTTCTACGATCACGAGATCTCGATAAAGAGAGAATTCGTTGAAAGATTGGATGGGATAGACCCCTTAATGATTGAGACACTGTTAGGAAGAGGTGAAATTGTTGAAGAACAAGCAAAAGACAGACGGCTTTCGCTGCACCATTCCTCACTAGCTACACTGTACCTAAGATGTTTTGTGTACTATCCGGACTTAGCAGGAAACATCAAACGCCAGTTGAAGAAGGGGAAAAATCGAGATTTGGTGGAAGAGACTTTTTGCGCATACTTGAGATTGTGCCCAAGAGAGGTCTGCGTAGTCTTAAGCCAACTGTATGTGGAATGGACTTCCATATGTATTGGTCCTCCCCTGACCTATAGGCGTAATTGGAAAAAATTGAAAGAATTCCGCAGACTTCGCCAGAAGGGAAACAAAGCATTAAATGTGACACTCAGAATAATCGAGAAAAACGATAGAGAAATCACTAGAGAGATACAGCTAAACGACATCTACTATTTACATGATGTAGTGAAGATGCTCTCGCAAGTCTCGTGGCGCGTAATGAAAGACGCTATGAGCAGGAACAACAAAGTATTCTATGAAAAGGTCAAGCGTAATTTTGAGAGATTGGTAAACAAGATCGGCCCTACGAAAATCAAGACGGAACTAGCCAAACTGAAAGGTGATGAAAGACCAAGATATGAGAGAGAGATCGGGATTTTTGTTTATAGATTTGTTGATAGAGAATTTATGCAAAAAGCATCATTGGGTAATATTTTTGATGAGATACCGGACGATTTCGCCCATGACAGAGAAGAAAATATTCTTTTTGGCACCGGTAAGCCATAGAAGATGTGTAGAATTTCTCCCATATACCGGTAAAACACCTGTTGAGACCTACGATTGCCAGAGCTTTCTGCTAATTGGGGTTTCATTTTTGTTTTGGGTCACCTTTCGCGGGAACTTGAAACTATGGTGTATTCCCTAGGGTGTACCCGTTCAAGAAATATGGCTTTGGGAAGTCTAATTTGACGCTTTCTCACTTTCTTCTCGACCTCAAGAAACCATCTGTCTCCCGCGATCAACAAGGAAAATGCTATGTAACTGACGCCTTGTTCGGTCTGTGTTCTGAGATTGTTTTAGGGATGTCTCAAAATGCCAGAAAATCTGCGAGTCTATTACCCGACTTATGAGAATATTTCCTGAATGTAGGCAACTTCTCCAGGCCAATACGCCTATCGCCGTATGAGGGTAAATGTCTACTGAAGCATGAACAACATAGAAGGCCTCTAGAGAAGAATTCGCAGGTGTTTCTTATTAAACAAGAACCGCTCTCAGCATTCCAAGGTGTGGAGTAGTTAATACCTAATGTGGAAGTGGTTGTAGCTACTGGCATGTCCAAAACCAACCGGTAACTTGTCGCCCTGAAAAGGAAAAGATTCTCTTCCATTAATGTTCCTTTCTTTATCCTTTGCGGCTGTGTGTTACAGTCATTGGAAGACATCAAGGCGGGTGAGAATGTTGGTCCGCGCTGAACATTTGAACACGCTCGCTACTATCTTTGCATTCTTCTACACAATTATGCCGCAGGTTCTACTCAACGTTTTCTCCATATTAGCCTGAGCCTTCACCACTTCAAAAATAAACCAATCCAATAAGATTTCATTGTGACCGATTATCTCCTTGAGGTATTCATGAGTGACGAGCAAAAAAACGGTCTCCCTCCATGTCTGACTGCCTATGGGTCCTTTGCATCTTGATGTATTGAACTTGTCGAATAGACTATGGCTACTTGCGATCAGCCATTCTATTTGTTCAAGGAGAGCTCTAACTTGCCAAACTTCCGTTTGAGTAGGCTTCTTATTAATGAGAAAGCTATCACGTCTTCCTCTTTCCAATCTTATCATGTCAGACCTGTCTTCCATTCTACCACTTAGATATCTTCAGCTTGTGTAGCGTCATACCTTAATATGCTTTACACTTAATCCATATTGGACGTTCCTTAATTGTGTGCGGCAGATCAGAGTTACCTCCCGCCTTTACACTAATTACTAGTAATCATTATTGGGACGATAGGGCTCTTCCGATTTTAGGGGGTAATTGTTCTTCCTCAAATAATGAATGATATGGCTGATCTTCATGTTTATGTCAATTACGTTATCTGCAATCTTCAGAATAGATTCCTTAAGTTTGGTCTCAAGGTCGTTTTTTCCCATTGTAATAACCTCCGTTATTTGGTCGCCTCTTTTCTCGAATGCCTGTAGAGTGGTGACGGCTTGTTTAAATACTTTCCACTGGATACGTTCTGTAAGGGTTTTTGCGATTAAATACCCTTTGCAAATTCCCCCATCATCTGGTATTATCTAACTACACCTATCTGGCCATCAGAACAAGCTGGTGGAAGGTTCAATGCTATGATTCTATCCAAACCCATCGAAGTGTTTGTCGATAATTGCATTTTCAGTCACAGTATAATAGAGACAACCGCCCTGCCCCCAGAAGAGAAATGGCTAAGAGAACAGATATCAGTAATCTCCCAAATCAACAAATTGGGAAAACAGAAAAAGATAGAAATCAACTATGATCTGAATGTATTTATTGAAGGAAGAAAACGAAGCGGTAGAGTCAACAAAGAAATTGCGCAAAAATGGGATTGGCTGAGACCGGGACCCACCTTCGTTAATTTCCAAGGAGCAATGCTGAATAACCCCGAAAAGGAAGAATGGAAACATAGAGTCAGTGAAGTACAAAAGTGGCTGGAAGACGAGAGTCTAGATACTACTCACTTAGTCCAAGCAGAATTATATCGGACCGAGTTTTTCATAACCACCGACAAGAAACTGATAAACAAAGTAAGGAATAAGGGTAAGGGATTCTTAAAGGTGCTAGTGTGCTCTCCAACAGACTTCTTGGAAGTTCTTGACCAGGGACTCCCAAAATAGGTTATACATAGCGTACCTAACAAAACGTTGCCCCCAATAGTTACTGACCGGGGCTGGTCTGTTAACCAGCCCCTTATTGGTTTGGTTCACCAAATCCTGGGTGAACAATCTCACTTTGTTTTCTTCATTACCCTCTCCGTTCTTGAGCGATTAGAACAGCTCTGCTTTTCACTTTCATCTTTCCTTCTTTGATTCTCTTAGCATTACCAAGATTTGCACCACACTCTTTGGTTCCGTTATATTCACAGCCTTGGCAATAGCTCTTTCCCCAGAATTGAATGAGCCAACAGGATGAATCCAGGTCACTCTGATTAATTGCTGCTATCTTCATTCGATGAGTACCTCCTTTTAAAGACGGGTCTAAGGAATCCATTGAAGATCCACTTTATAAAAAAGACTGTTATGGGTTCATTGGAACAACCATCTTCATTGTTTTTCTCATGGCTTATTTAAGAAGGGAATTATTCTTGGTGGGTTATTCTTAAAGCAGGACGGCGTCTTATGAATCCCAGCATTTCCTCTTTCTCAGCTATCTTTATCTCTCCAGAGTACTCTTAATCTTTCATATTTCGGAGCTAACTTCATTATTTCTTCTATTCCTTTTTTTGGATTTTCTTCGCTCATTGCCAGAAGCAGTGGCTTTATCTTGCTTTCTACTAGCCTCAAAGTTCTAGAAAGAAAATATCCTAAATCAACAAGCCTTTCATCGAACTCTAAAGCTTCAGCATCTCTATCCTTAGTAGCGATTTCCAAAAAGAGATTGTGAAGGTAGAAATTTGCTCTCACAGAAAAGCCTTCCTTATAGACCTCGAAGAGGCGAGCAAGACCCCTTCCCTTCTCTTTTGCTTTAAATTTTTTCTCTAAAAGAATCCTTCTCACTATCCCAGTAATAAAACCGTATCTCAGGTTTGAGAGTTTTTCAATTTGCTCTCTATCTTTTTCGCTCTTGAATTTCATCTTCTTTCCTCCAAGTCTAAAAGGGACTGGCCGGATTGAACTCACTAACCAGTCCCTTTTTGTTTAGTCTTAATTTTGAGCTTTATTGTACTGCATCATCTCTCTTCTTATCTGTTTGCCACTTCTCGATGTCTCTTGAATTTCTTGTCCCATACAACAGCAATTATTGGCTCCACTATGGCAAACCTTTTATTCTTTAGGAGCTTTTTTCTAAACAACTTTGCCTTCTCTAATTCATTGGGCCTGAACTCATAGCAGCCGTCATCTTTGTCTTCACGATAATGAACCCATATTCTGTACCTTACTGGCCTACCAAAATCACTCCTCCTGCCTCCTGAAAGTGTAAGTAGGGGAACTTTCTTTTTCATTTTTTCCTCTTTATTACTTTTTTTCAGAGTGCAAAAACTTACCGTAAAGTAGTCATCATCTTCGTCTTCTCCACATTTTTTCTTTTTGTTTTTTTGTCAAACCTTCATGGTGAGGCTTTGTTCTGAAATATGGTCTAAGTCTGAGGTAGGATGTCTATCTGAGGTAAAGTATACCGTGAAAAGTTTCTTCGAGCCTGAAGAAAATTCTTCTTGAATTGAGGTATCTACAGAAGACTCTCCATCGGTAAAGACAACTCCAGCATCGTAACCTGAGGTGAGAAGATGCTGAACTACTACATCGAATGAGGTAGAATACCCAGTCGGGTATTTTCCTTGAGCAAAATCCTCAGCCGAGATTTCCTGAACATCACCAGCAAAAGCATAGATTCTGGTCGGAAAGGAATCTTTCAATTCATTTACCAGGAAAACTTCCTCTTCCTTGAATGTGTCCATAGAAGGTGAGGTGTCGATGTAGATGGCCAGCTTATTCTTTCTCGAGTCTGGGGTCCTGTTCCAAAAAATAGGAACTATCTTGCTTATTCCACAGGCCATGTAGATAATTCCCAATCTGCTGAGCTGATAGGGATAAAGCTGGCAAGATGATGCCCCATCCAAAGCCCTTATCATGCTACTAGAGACCTCATTAAGTTTTTGCCTTATCTCGAGCCTTTCAATGAAATCAGAAATACCTCTCATATTAAAGGCTCTCTTTCGAGCTAAGAGATGAGAGAATATCTCTGAAACCTGATTACTGAAGGCGCCCTTCAGACTCCAGGGTACCTTTTCCATAATCCTTTCTAACGCATCTTTCTCTAATCTGGCAAATTTATCTCCTTTAACTTTAGCTCCTTCCGGAACTTGTCTTAGAAGGATAGGAGAGCCGTTATTGGGGTTTGCTCCTCCAAATGGATTCATCAGCCAAATTTTTTCTCTCTTCTCAGCATCACAATGAAAGAGAAGCTGGTAGTACAAAGATGAGGGTGAAGGAACCTCACATTTGGTCCAGATATCCTTCCAGATCTCTTTCAGTTCCTTGACCTCGATGGCGTCAACCGTAAGATGGGGCTGGGCTAAGGCCAAAACTGTATTTCTAGTCTCCTCGGAATAGACCTTCCTTGAGAGAGATTTCATTTCCCTCTCATAAGCGAGAGTGAGAATCTTATTGACCGCTATATCCAGACTCAAATTGATAAGCCCCCTATCCTTTGCTCCTGCAACTTTTTTGTACCCTGCATAGTGCAATATCTCATGCCTTAAAATTAGTCGAATCTCCTCCGGCGAGAATCTCAAGACTTTGGGGTTAAGGTAAATGTAATTTTCTTTCTTTCTTTTATCAAATCCCCAACAGGCAATCGCTACCTCATCACTTAGCTCAACAAACTGAGAGGCCTCCAGCATATTAATTCCCAGGCCAGTCAAGGCCTGGATTAGTTTGTGTTCATTTCGCATCGAATTCTCCTTTCTTGATAAATTCAATGATGCTCTCTTCCTCATCTACCTCTTGGCTGAAAAGAAAATGAGCTATTTTGAAAGGTAGGGGAATACTCCTCAAATGGCTGGTGAACTGCCGGGCTTTATCTAAACTGAGAAGATCCTCTTCGTTGTAGAGACTCCTTGCCGTAAGAACCG
>SDBU01003404.1_pt1 | contig 20233 bp, 18 predicted proteins | sample 2277071 | NCBI WGS metagenome assembly SDBU01 (sample SAMN10397929, study PRJNA504765) | marine sediment metagenome | isolation source: marine sediment core GS08_GC12, 126 cmbsf | place: Arctic Ocean: Gakkel Ridge, Loki's castle | collected 2008
GGTGCGCTCATCTATCCTCACCAGGTGGGCTAGCTTCTGCACATAATGAGCACGACGAATCGGGTCTTTGATGTCATTAATAACTGGTGAGAGCTGGTCTACAGCCGATGATTTATCTCCCACCTTGGTCAGGTCAAGTTTGGAAGCCACCACATCAAAGGTATAGTCAACTACTGGCGTAGCTTTCTCTACCAGTTGTTGCCACTGTTCAGCATTTTCTCTGATAATTTCATCGGGGTCCGTCCCTTGGGGCAAGACGATGACCCTACATTCAGCATTAAAGATATATTTCATTACCTCTACTCCCCACCCTGGAGCAGGCATGGGTTGATCAAAAGCATGAGCGATAACCTCTTCCCCTCGCAGTGTCGCCATCTCACCAGCGGCATCGGCGTCAAGGGCTAAAGTGAGGTTTTTGGTCAGCTTCTTAAGGATGCCAACCTGTCGCTCAGTAAGAGCGGTCCCCATAGAGGCAACCACATTCTCATAGCCATATTGATGAGCGGCAATAACATCCATATAGCCTTCCACCACTATGGCCAGGTTTTGTCTCCTGATGCTTGTCTTAGCCCGGTCAATGCCATAAAGGATATTGCTCTTCTCAAAAATCTTTGTCTCAGGCGAGTTGATATATTTAGGCAGTGAATCATCAAGGGAACGTGCCCCAAAGCCCAGGGTCCTCCCTGTTATATCCCGAATAGGGAACATCAATCGATTACGAAAGCGGTCATAGCTTCTCTCTTCTTCTTTTCCCACCAGCAGACCAGCAGCTAGCAGTTCCTCCTCATCATAGCCTATCTCTATCAAATGCCCACGTAATGCATTCCAACTATCCAAACTGAACCCTAGCTGGAAGTCCTCTATAGCTTTGGATGAGATACCCCTTCTGGTCAAATAATCCAATGCTGGGAAGCGAAGAAGCAGCTTATGGTAATACTCCGCAGCAGCCTGATTTATTTCCTTTAGTCTCTCAGCCTTCTTTTCATATTCACTTGGTTGCTTCTGGACAAGCTCGATGCCTGCCCTTCGGGACAGAAGACGCAACGCCTCCCCAAAGTCAACCCCCTCCTTTTTCATCACAAAGGAGAAGACATCACCCCCAGAACCGCAGGCTCCAAAGCAGTGCCAGCTCTGGCGTTCGGGGAAAACATAGAAGGAGGGTGTCTTCTCTACATGGAAGGGGCATAGCGCCTTGAAATTTCGCCCCACTTTCTTCAAACCGGGCACATATTCAGAAGCTACCTCTACAATATCCACCCTCTGTTTTATTTCATCAATGACGCCCACTTCCTTTAATCCCCCTCAACAATCACTCTCAGCAATAGTTTAAGCCCTATACACCTTGCAGTGCAATCCCCTGAGGGCGAGGGAGCCTATAGCGGGTTCATATGGCGGTTCGGCGCTTGTCAGAATATTGACGTTAGACTCAGCCCAGCCATAAAGTTCGCTGGCTCCTTTTTCAGGAAACCACCACCCATAGCTGACTATGGCGATGCGAGGGTCCAGACCATCATCAAGCAAGAGCTTTTGCCTTATCCTTCCCTTCTCCGTTTCTATAAACACCCACTCCCCTTGAGCCAGCCCAAGTTCGATAGCCGTCTTTGGGTTTAGCTTCACCACTGGCTCAGGGTCTCTTCTGCGTAAGCTCGATATATTTCTATAGGCAGAGTGGTAAAAAGATGCTGGTTTGGCACTGGTTAACATCAGAGGGTATTCCTTTGCCAACTCAGGGGTGGTCTCCGGAGGTTCAGTATAAATAGGTAGCGGACTATAGCCAAGTTCTTCAAGTTGCTGGGAATATATCTCCACCTTGCCCGATGGGGTTCTAAACCCCTCCCTATCATACTTTCTATATTCTTTTTCGGCTTGGAGAATTCTCTTCCTCTTGAACTCTTCGAAGTTTAATCCGCTTGGCTTCAGGATGAGGTCGAGGGCTTGGTTTTCATGGCTCCAAAAGTATTCCTCCATCCCCAACCTTTTAGCCAGTTCATTTATTATCTTCATATCCGACCAGCATTCACCAGGAGGCTCCACTATTTTGGGATAGGCTAAAGCGAATCCGGCAAAGAGAGAATAAGGACCGATTTCGTCAAACTCGAAATTTGTAGCTACAGGAAGGACTATATCGGCGAGTTCAGCAGTGGGTGTCATAAAAAGCTCAGCTACTACCAAGAAATCCAGCTTCATCAAGGCATCGTAGGTCTTTCTGGCATCGGGATAGGTAAGAAGGGGATTTGTCCCAAAGAGCAAGGCTGCTTTTACTGGAGAAGGTTTCCCCTCCAAGATGGCTTTTATCGCTGACTGCCTGGGTATAAATGCCGACCTGACAGCTAGCTTGAACTCACTACCGACCATCTTCTTCTGCTCCCTGGGAAATTCAGGAAGCAACATAAAGTGCCCCGGTCTCATTATAGAAAGCCTCCCCGGCAATATATCCCCTCCTGGTATATCCAGATTGCCACTCAAAGCTTTAAGCAAGGAAATAGCGCGAAATGTCTGGAAGCTATTTATGCTATGGTCTAGGGCATTCCCCCACAGAATGGTGGCAGGTTTAGTTTGGGCATATAGTCTTACTGCTTCCTTGATTTTCTCCTTTGGCACCCAGGTTATCTCTTCTACTCTATTTAGCGGATACTCTTTAATATGCTCTATTAATCGATCGAAGCCAATAGTCCACTTAGTTAGGAATTCTTCATCATAGAGTCTTTCTTCTATTATCACCTTGAGCATTCCCAAAGCCAGTGCCCCGTCGCTGCCTGGGCTAGGTTTAAGCCAGATGTCAGCTTGAGAGGCTAGGCTAGTCTTTTGCGGGTCCACCACTATAAGCTTCGCCCCTTTACCTAGAGCATTACGAAGTTGTCGGGCAGCCGTGCCATAGGTATCGAGGAAATTATTCCCCCAGATAACCAGGCAGCCAGGGGTGTGTCCATCATCGGGAATACAAGCGGAGCCAAAGGTAAATGTAGAAGCAAGCTCCCCAGGTACATGGCATATATGAGCTGGACTGGCAACATTGGGAGTGCCAAACACACTGGCAAATCTTTGGGCAAAAGCCATTTCAAGACCTTTTGGGTCGCCCAGCCCTAATGTTACGGATTCTGGACCGAATTCCTTTTTGAAGCCCTCAAGTCTTTTGGCTATTATAGTCAAAGCCTCATCCCAGGAGATGCCGACCCATTCCCCTCCCCCTCTTTCCCCCTTCCTCCTTTGGGGATGCTTTAGACGACTGGGATGTCCCAGGATTTCTGGTAATGCCAAGCCTTTGACACAGGGGGTTCCCCTACCCGAGGGACTTTCTGTATCGGCTTTTACCTTGATAACCTCCCCTTCCTCAACCGTAGCCTCAAGAGCACATCTACAGCGACACAGCCGACAAAATGTTTTGAATTTTTCCACCTGGCTAAATCCTTGAATGAGTAACGAAGATCCCCTATCTTTGGGTCCGAACTAATCTCCGCAGTCGGGATGGGCTTGCCGTCAGCCCTTCCTCAGCTATAGAAATTATCCCTCTAGTTCGCTCGATCATATCAGGATTCACCGACACAGAGGTAATTCCCCATTCTACCAGCTTGAGGGTAAGCTCAGGATAGACCGAAGGAGCTTCCCCGCATATTGAACTGGTTATCCCTCTACTTTTGCTTGTCTTAATAGCCTTTTCAAGAGACCAAAGAACCGCCTCGTCTCGCTCATCAAATCCTTCGGCTAATTTCGAGCTATCTCTATCTATACCGAGTGTAAGCTGAGTTAGGTCGTTTGAGCCGATAGAGATACCATCGATGCCTATATCAATAAACTTGTCCATCAGGATAATGTTAGATGGCACCTCAACCATCATCCATAGCTTAAAATCTGCCGACTGGACTAGCCCCTCTGACTCTAATATCGCTTTGGCATCAGCCATTTCCTTTACCGTGCGCACGAAAGGTATCATCACCCATAGATTGGCAAATTCCTCTCTGACTTTCTTTATAGCCTCTATTTCTAGCTTAAATACCTCGATCTCTCTAACATAGCGAGAACACCCCCTATAGCCTAGCATAGGATTCTCTTCAACCTCCTCGTAATTCTCCCCACCTTTGAGATTACGATATTCATTGGTCTTAAAATCGGTGGTTCGATAAACCACAGGTCTGGGGTTGAATGCCTTGGTGAAGGCAGTAATACCACTGGCAAGCTTATCCACAAATTCTTTGCCCCTATTTTGACTGAGCATATAGCGGGGGTGCTCGCCAATATCGGCAATCACGAACTCAGCTCGAAGCAACCCCACCCCATCTACATCTCGGGCAGCTACAGCCTCAGCTAGCTCCGGGTTAGCCAGATTAACATAAACCTTGGTGATGGTCTTAATACGCGCCCTTATCACAGCAGGAGCCTCTACTTTCTCCTTTAACACCCTCCCTTCGTAGACCTTCCCTCGGGAGCCATCTACAGTAATTAATTGCTCCTCTTCTAGCACCTTGGTAGCCTCACCCGTCCCCACTATGCAAGGGACGCCAAGCTCCCTGCTCACTATGGCAGCATGGCAGGTTCTGCCACCACGGTCAGTTACAATAGCCACTGCCCTCTTCATAGCCGGGACAAAGTCGGGGGTGGTCATCTCAGCCACTAAAACTTCACCCACTCTTACCTTGTCTATCTGAGAGGCGTGATGAACTTTCCTGACTGAGCCTGCAGATGTTCCGGGGCTTGCTGGTATGCCCTGAAGAAGCAGTTTACCCTCGAGCTCAGCCTCTTCCGCTTCTCTCAAAGGCTTCAGTGTGGTTACTGGGCGGGTTTGAACGATGTAGAATTGCTCTCCTTCCTTAGCCCACTCAATATCCTGGGGGAATTGATATAAAGCCTCAATCTCCTTAGCCAGGCGGGCTAGGGAGATGATTTCCTTGTCGGTTAATTTCTGGCGAGTTTGTTCCAGAGCAGGAATCAACAGTTTAACATTGTTTTCCGAGTGTTCTTCTCTGGTGACATTCCTTACTAGCTGCCATTCCTGCTTGGCAATATTTTTGTCTTGGATTTCCAGCTTGTCTTTATCTACCAGATAGAGGTCAGGGGTTATCTCTCCCGAAACCACTGTTTCCCCCAAGCCATAGGCTGCCTCGATGGCAATTTTACTGGTGTCATTAGTCATAGGCTCAACAGTAAATATGACACCGGCAACCTCCGACTGAACCATTTTTTGCACCGGGACAGCGATACCTACCTTGAGATGGTCGAAACCCTGCTGAATTCGATAGAAAATGGCTCGAGCTTCAAACAGTGAAGCCCAACACTCTTGCACTGCATTCACCACCTCGTCCTCGCCTTGAACATTGAGGAAGGTGCGCTGCTGCCCAGCGAAGGACGCCTCAGGGAGGTCCTCAGCAGTAGCCGAGGAGCGCACTGCTACCAACTCCCCATCCAATTTTTGATATGCTTGCCTTATTTCTCCTTCTATCTCAGGGGGCATAGGGGCACCACTGATTGCTTCCTTGATTTGTGAGGCAACCTCCTGGAGTTTCTTACTATCCTCGACATCTAAATTCTCAAGATACTGGCGGATTTTGTTTGTAAGTTCAGTCCTTTGTAAGAAATAGAAATAGGCTTCAGCAGTTACGATGAAGCCTGGTGGAACTGGGATTTGAGCCTTGGTTAGCTCGCCGAGGTTTGCCCCCTTGCCACCAACCAAGGGAATATCCCCTTTATCCACCTCCTCAAACCAAGCGATAAACTTTGGAGCTTCGTTCATAATTGACCTTCCTTCATTTATATTTTAATTTTGTTTCAGACTTTTACAGGTAAATCGATGTGATAGTTCTTCAGGGTAGCCTCCACTAATGCTGCCGATTTCTCATCCAGTTCAGTAAGAGGAAGGCGAGGCTCCCCTACAGGGAAGCCGACATAGTTGAGGGCATGCTTAATAGGGATAGGGTTGGAAACAATAAACAGGGCATTGACCAGGGGCATCAAGTGGCGGTGGATTCGAGATGCCTCTTCGGTTTCGTGGTTGAGGAATTTCTGTATCATCTCCCCAATCTGTTTCCCTACTAGATGAGAGGCAACGCTTATAACCCCATAGCCCCCCAAAGCTAAGATGGGCAAGGTATCGCCATCATTGCCACTATAAACCAGGAAATCCTTGGTATTTTGGAGGATGTTGGCAATTTGCTCTAAATTACTGCTGGCTTCTTTTATCCCCACAATATTATCCACCTGGCTTAGCCTAACCACCGTATCGGCTGAGAGATTAGTCACCGTCCTGCTGGGGACATTATACAATAAACAAGGGAGTGAGGTGCTCTCAGCGATCGACTTGAAGTGCTTAAAAAGACCCTCCTGAGTTGGCTTGTTGTAGCAAGGAACCACCAACAAGATAGCATCAATACCAACCTTTTCTGTCTCCTTGGTTAGCTTAATGCTTTCCATTGTACTATAGTTGCCAGTGCCTGCCACTACTGCTCCTCGATTGCCAACAGCAGATTTTATCTCGGCAAAAAGGCGTAGTTTCTCCTCCTTGGTCAATGTGGGCGACTCACCCGTAGTGCCCGAAACCACCACCCCCTCACTCCCCGAATCAAGCAAGGCGAGGGCTAACATCTTGGCTCGCTCATAATCTACCTCACCTCGCTCATCGAAGGGGGTAACCATCGCAGTAAGAAGACGCCCTAGCATTTTTGTCCTCCGTTTATATCCAACCTCTTTGGATTATCTCCTCAGCAATTTGGACTGCATTGAGGGCAGCACCTTTGCGCAAATTATCAGACACAATCCACATCACCAGCCCATTGGGGTGAGAGGCATCCCTCCGAATCCGACCCACAAAGACCTCGTCCCTCCCTGCCGATAACCAAGGGTGGGGATAGAGACTGGCACCAGGGTCATCCATTACCTCGACACCAGGGGCTTGGGCAAGAATATCCTTGGCTTCTTCGGCTGAGATAGGCTCGCTAAATTCTACCTGAACTGCTTCACTATGTCCAACATACACGGGCACCCGCACACAAGTAGCTGAGATGGCTATATCTGGGGCGTGCATTATCCTTCTTGTCTCCTCCACTAGCTTCCACTCCTCCTTAGTATAGCCATTTTCCAGGAAAGTATCGATATGTGGAAACAAATTAAAAGCAATCTGATAGGGATAGACCTGAGGCATAGCTTGTTCCCCTTCAAGGACAAGCCTGGTTTGATTGGTCAGTTCCTCTATAGCAGCGGCACCTGTCCCTGAAACAGATTGATATGTAGAAGCAACGATCCGCTTGATAGGATTGACCTTGTGCAGGGGGTAAAGGGCTACTACCATCTGGATCGTGGAGCAATTAGGATTGGCAATAATCCCCTGATGGCTTTTTATATCTTGGGGATTAACCTCTGGCACTACTAAGGGAACATCGGGTTCCATTCTGAAGGCAGCACTATTATCGATAACCACTACCCCGGCTTTTGCTGCTATAGGGGAGAAGTAGCGGCTGACCTCAGCACCAGCCGAGAAGAGGGCAATATCTATGTTCTGGAAGGATTTTGGTGTAGTTTCCTGAACCTCTACCTCTTGATGATTGACCATAAGCTTTTTGCCCACGGAACGGTCTGAGGCATAGAGGTGAATTGAACTTATAGGGAAGCGGCGCTGCCCCAGCACCTTGATAAACTCTTGCCCCACCAGCCCTGTAGCACCAACAATAGCAACATTGAAACTTGTCATTTTCTCTCGAACCTTACCATAAATTCCCTTACTCTGACAAACCCAGCAATTTATCTAAGCCATAAACCAGCCCTTTTAGCTCGCCCACCCTCTTAACTGCCAGAATCACCCCAGGCATATAGCATTCTCGGCTGATAGTGTCATGGCGGATTTTAAGCGTTTGCCCTGCTGCCCCCAAAATCACCTCTTGATGAGCCAAGAGCCCGGGAAGACGCATACTGTGCAGAGCGATGCCTTCCAATTCTCCCCCCCTTGTGCCGCCAAGGGTTTCCTTCTGAACTTCAGGGTAGAGAAAGGGCTTGCCCCTTGCTTCCACCATAGCTCTGGCTGTGGAGAGGGCTGTCCCTGAAGGGGCATCCACTTTTTGTTCATGGTGCATTTCAACAATCTCAGCGTAATCGAAGAATTTTGCTGCTACCTTAGCCAGGTGAGTCATAACTACAGCCCCTAAGGCGAAATTAGGAGCTACCACCACCCCCACTTCATCTGTAATGGCTAATCGACCAATTTCAGCCAGGTCACCAGATGAGAGACCGGTGGTGCCGATAACAAGATTGACCTTATGTTTGGTGGCAGTGCGCACTGCCAACATAGTAGCTTCAGCTATAGTGAAGTCTACCAGGACATCAGGATAGCACTGCCTGATAAGAAGCTCAAGGTCAGAGGAAAAGGGGATAGAGCCGGAGCCATCTGGTAAAGGGAGGTAGTTTTTGCTCACCTCCCTTTCTACCGCCCCCACCAGCTTGAGTTGATTGTCATGGCACAGGGCATTGATCACCTCCCTTCCCATCCTCCCCAAAGCGCCGTGAACTACCACCTTTATTGGCTGTCTCATTTTTCTTCCCTAAATAAAAGCCACATCAATAAACCTTTAAGCTTCAGCATGTAATTGGTTTAATTCCAAGCCTTCCGGGTATGCTATGAGGTATGGGGGTGAATATTGCTCCACTGCCTACCAAAAGCTCAACAACCTCTGATCTAGCTAATTCAGCAGGGTGAAAACAACGAATCTCTATATAGGTAAAGCCCATAAATTATCTTCTCCTTAGCTCAAATCAGCAAAATGAAGAAATAGAGTTAGAATTCGTCTACCTCAGGTTCCTTATACCGGGCGGTAATACCTCTTGGATACTTTAACTTCTGCCACCTTGCTGAGATACTGGACGATGACTTTGGGAGGAGTTCCCATGGGCTAAAGAATTACTTACCCTTGCCCCCCCACCTGTCCCAGAGAGCCCCTGAAACACGGCACGACGGGAGAGGGACAATTTACCCTGACGGTCTATCTCAATGACCTTAACCATAATCTCATCACCTACCCTGACCACATCCTCTACGCTGGGAACACGGTAATCAGCTAGCTCGCTGATATGAACCAGCCCTTCTTTACCGGGAAGGATTTCTACTATAGCCCCGAAATTAAGCAGACGGGTCACCTTCCCAGTATAGGTGTTGCCAACCTCAACCTGCCTGGTAAGGTCTTCAATCATGCTTATCGCTCTGTGGGCAGCCTCCTCGTTTGTTGAGCCTACAAGCACAGTCCCATCATTTTCAATATCTATAGTTGTCTTAGTCTGCTCAATTATAGACCTGATTGTCTTGCCACCAGGACCGATGACAGCGCCGATTTTGCTGGGGTCAACGGTTATCTTTGTCATTCGGGGTGCATATCGGCTTAGTTCAGGTCGACTGGAGGCGATGGTTTCCTGCACCTTAGCTAGGATTTGGAGGTGAGCTTCACGGGCTTGTGTTAATGCCCTCTCTATAAACTCATATTCTATGCCCTTGAGCTTGATATCCAATTGAAGTGCTGTTATACCCGTTGCGGTGCCAGCTACTTTAAAATCCATATCTCCATTAGCATCTTCAATGCCCTCGATATCGGTAAGAACAACAAATCCATTTCCCGAAGTAATCAAACCCATGGCTATTCCGACCACCGGAGCCTTGATAGGCACACCGGCATCCATAAGAGATAAGCTACTACCACAAACAGAAGCCATTGAAGTGCTACCATTTGAGCTTAAAACCTCAGAGACTAGCCGAATAGTATAAGGGAAGCTATTCTCATCAGGGATTACCGGCAAAATAGCCTTCTCCACCAAAGCGCCGTGACCGATTTCACGGCGTCCTGTGCCGAGACGCTTCACCTCCCTTGTAGAGAAGGGTGGGAAGTTATAGTGGTGCATAAAGCGCTTGCGCTCCTCCAGGCTAAGTCCGTCCAAGGGCTGTTCTTTTTTGGCTGAACCCAGGGTAGTGATGGCTAAAACCTGAGTCAATCCTCGGGTAAATAGAGCCGAGCCATGGGTTCTGGGCAGAAGCCCTACTTCACAGTTGATTGGTCGAATCTCTGTCAAACCACGACCATCAGGGCGGGTGCCCCTCTCCAAGATGTCTGCTCTTAGCTCCGCCTTGACCTTGGAGTCAAAAGCTGAGGTAATCTCTTGGGCTGAATATTTCCCTCCCAGCTTTTCTGCCAATTCTTCCCTTAGAGCTGAAAGCGCTTCTTCACGCTCAGGCTTCGTCTTATGGATTGCCTCAGAAATCCTCCCAGCCAGGGTAGCCGAGATGGCTGCATCTAATTCAGGATTTTCTCCAATAACCTTGAATTCCATCTTGGGTTTGCCGTAAGCCTTTTGTAGCTGCTCCTGTAGCCCGATAATCTCCTGATTGAGGGCTTGACCAAACTTGATCGCCCCCAGAAGGAGTTCTTCCGAAGCCTCTTTAGCCCCCGCTTCTACCATAACCACCGCATCTCTAGTCCCAGCCACCACAAGGTCAATAAGGCTATCTTGGAGTTGGCTAAAGGTGGGATTAGCCACAAAATCCCCACCAAGGTAACCAACACGAACTGCTCCTACCGGTCCCTCAAATGGGATGTCGGAGATAGTTAGAGCAGAGGAGGCGCCTATAATGGACAGAACCTCAGGGGAGTTCTCCTGGTCTGCGGAGAGGACGGTAACTATAATCTGCGTTTCATAGCGGAAGCCCTTGGGGAAGAGGGGACGAAGGCAACGATCGGTAAGTCGTCCAGCCAGGATTGCCTGCTGGCTGGGACGCCCTTCTCTGCGGAGAAAACCCCCGGGAATCTTGCCAGCAGCATAAAGCCTCTCCTCATAGTCTATAGTCAGGGGGAGGAAATCGACCCCCTCCCGTGGTGCTTTGGCAATACAGACGGTAACTAAAACCACTGTATCACCACAACGGACGGTCACAGCACTATTAGCTTGCTCAGCTAGCTTTCCCGTCTCGATGGACAGCGCACTGTCGCCAATCATACATTCAACTATCGGCATAATAATAAGTTAAACCTCCTATCTTCTTAGTCCAAGTTTAGCTATGAGGTCTCGGTATCGAGCTGGCTCTTCCCTGTTCAAATAGTCAAGCAACCTTCTTCGCTGCCCTACTAGTTTAAGGAGACCACGCTGGGAGTGATAGTCGTGGCGGTGCAACTTTAAGTGCTCGGTCAATTGATTTATCCGCTCAGTGAGGAGGGCAACCTGGACCTCGGTAGACCCACTATCTGTGTCGTGATGTCTAAACTGCTCTATGATGCTCCTCTTCTCTTCCTTCTCCACTATAGCCTCACCTGTTTTATATGGGTTAGATTATAAACGCAAATTAAGTGGAATGCAAGCAAACATTATAGGAGATTATTTAACAACTTATTGGGCTAAATCAAGGCTTCCCATCACTACCTTTTGTGTATATAATTAGCTTGCTTAGCTAAACCCAATCGGAGGTAAGATGAGAGAAATCAACAAGGAATTCGTCCCAGAGTTTCGCCACCCCTATTTCCGCTTTCTTGAACTCCTGGTTATTGTGGGTGAGCATGAGCAGATTGAAGGGCTGGAGAAGCTATGGATGCACTGAGTTCTACAACTTCCTTCTATGCTACCCTGGCGAACACGGTGGGTCCGGCGACTCCCTTCTATGTCACCCTTTTGACCTGGCTGGTTAAAACTATCCTCTTTGCCTTCATCTGTGCCTTTCTAGCCTGGCTTGGAATTAGAGTTTTAGATGCACTTACTCCCCACATTCCTCACCGAGAGATGATTGGAGAGAACCCCATCTCCACCGGGCTTTTCATAGCTGGCTTTTTTATCCTTATCGGGCTGGTTATCCATGGAGCTATCACCGCCCTTACCTTAGTCGGAGCCCCACTTTCTGAGCAGGGACTCGACTTCTTGAAGAAACTTGGGCTGGTAGCAGTAAGCTTCTTTATAAGCCTGCTTATTGGTATAGCCCTATTCAAAATCATTGACCTCCTAACACCGAAGATACCTTTCCTGAAGATTAGAGAGAGCTCGGTGGCAGTAGGGATTTATGTCTTCGGCTATCTGGTTTTCTTTGGCTTGATACTCCATGCTGCACTGACAACTCCACTATGAAAATAGTAGGAATCCTGCTGAGCCTATTGATTGTGGTAGTCAGCTTGGTCGCTGCCTCGCCCTGCTTTGCAGTTCCGTCACAGGATTTTTACAGGTCGGGTGAGGATGTTCTCGATGATTGGCATATATGTAGAACCAGTGCGTTTGGAGAGAATGGCTTCTTCCGAATATTGGAGGCTTCATTCCGTCCTGTTATAGCCTTTGAGAGTCTGGGGGAGGATGTTAATACAGCCTATAGGCTTGGCGAGCAATTCGCTGAGAATTATCGCGACCTAAATCAGCGGGCAGAGAAGATATTCTACTTTGTAAGGGACCGGGTCCGATATACATCTGACATTGACCAGTTCGAGCACGAGGAGTTTGCCCAGAATGCTGACGAGCTTGCCATGACTATTGAAGAGGAGGGGGTGGGGCGGGGTGACTGTGAGGATATGGCGATTCTCCTTGCTGTTATGTATAAGGGGGCAGGCTACCCCTCAGCCATTGTCCTGCCTTCTGGACATGCTGCTGCACTGGTCTACCTCCCAGAATATAAAAAGGCAAATGTCCTAGAGTTTGAGGGAAAGCCAGGCTGGATTTGGGCTGAGGCAACTGGTAAAAAGAATCCCTTTGGTTGGATCCCAGACCAATATAAAGGGGCAACTTTGGCAGCATACGAAATCTCTGAAGAGTCAATAACAGTGGAAGAACCGCCACCCCAGCCTCAAACAAAGGTGACTAAGACAGGTGGGAATATCCCACTGCTATCATCGCCATTCTTGTCGGTAATTGCCCTGATGTGGATGATGTCGATGTTCAGGAGAGGGGGTCGGCAGAGGCGACCGAAGTGCCGCTAAAATATGCTAAGTTGGAGGTTTGAGAAATGGCTGATTTCGATGAGAAATTGGAACGGGATATTGAGCGTGTCGCAGATTTAATGCTATCGGCAAACTATGTTATCTGCTCAACCGGGGCGGGCATATCAGTAGAGAGCGGCATCAGACCTTTCAGGGGACCCGGTGGTATATGGGAAGAGTATGGCGAGCCTCCTATGGATGGCTACCAGAGGTTCCTGGCTAATCCCAAAGCAGAATGGGAAAAGCGGATAAAAAGAGAGGGCTATTGGCGAGGACTTTTCGAGAGCTTTGAAAAGGCTAAACCAAATCCTGGTCATTATGCCTTGGCTGAGCTTGAAGAATTGGGCGTGCTAAAATTCTTGATAACCCAGAATGTTGATAATTTCCATCGTGCTGCTGGGAGCAAGAAAATAGCCGAAATCCACGGAAACTTTTTCCTGGTAAGGTGCATTAGATGTAATTCTCGCTACCCTCGGGAAGAAATACCACTTGATGTGCTCCCCCCTCTCTGCCCCAAGTGCAATGGGATGCTGAAGATGGATACAGTGATGTTTGGCGAGCCTATCCCTTCAGATGTTCTTAGTATATGTGAAGAGGAGACACATAAAAGCGACTGTATGCTATCAGCAGGCACCTCAGCCTTTGTATATCCAGCAGCCGGATTTCCTCAAATGATAAAGAGGAGGGGAGGCGCTTTAATTGAGGTCGACCCTTATGAAACTGCGCTTACATATATGTGTGATGTAAGCCTTCGGGGCAAGAGTGGAGAGGTTCTTCCAGAGCTGGTGAACCGTATAAAGGCTAAGATGAGAAAATGAAAAGGCTTCTAACATTTTTGGCTCCTCTTCTTTTTTCCTAAATTCTTAGCTATAAAAAACCCTTGACAAGACTAAGAACTAGTGCTAAACTATTATCATTGAGGAGGAGGCATGAAGACGACTAATGATCAAAAAAAGAAAAGCCGAAGACCCGTTAGAGCATATCCTATCCACTCGTTGCAAGAAGCTCTTCTAGTCCCTCAGGCTATTCAAGACAAAAACAATGGGCGACCCTTTAAGAGGATTCTTTTGGCAGATGCAATTGGGAGGAAACCTTCGAGCAGCGAGTTCACGGGGATACTTAGCTCTAGTTTTAAGTACGGACTAACCTTAGGAACTGAAAAAGCTGACAGCATTACGCTTACGGAGCTAGGGCGAATGATTGTTAAACCACGAGACCCTACAGAGAAGAGCAAAGGACTAATAGAAGCCGCACTAAAGCCAGAGCTATTCAGAAAAATTTATGAACGATACGACAATGGCAAGTTACCACAAGAACAATTTTTCCAGAATGTCTTGGAAGTCGAGTTTAAGGTCCCACCTGAGCACAAAAAGGAAGTGGTGCATTTTGTAACCGAGAATGGAAGATTTGCAGGGATTGTCCTCGATATTTCTGGCTCGCCATGCGTACTGATAGAGGTTGAGCAAGTTGCCACAGCAGAAGCCAAACCCGCTGAAGAAGCAGAAGCTGTAAGTCCGCCTATACGAGAGATTGCACCACCTAAAGCAGAAGAGGTTCGCATATTTGTCTCGCATAGTAAGAACAAGCGCATCCTTGACCAAATTAAGACAATGTTGAAATTTGGCAGGTATCAATACGAGGTAGCAGAGGAGACTGAAACCACAGCGATACCAGTGCCTCAAAAGATTTTCGAGGCAATGAGACGCTGCAATGCAGCAATTATTAACGTCTCAGCAGATGAACAAGAACGACTCGAGAGTGGGCGATATGGAATTAACCAGAATGTCCTTATAGAAATTGGCGCTGCCTTCGTCCTTTATGATCGCAAGGTAGTGTTGTTGGTCGATCGACGCGTCGAAGTTCCTTCCAACATTCAGGACCTTTATAGATGTGAGTACACAGGGGACGAGTTATCTTGGGAAGCTGCCATGAAACTCCTGGAAACAATCGTAGAATTTCAGACTATTGCGATATCTAAAACTAGCTAGAGATATACTAAATATAAAATATAAACATGCCCCGGTAATTCAACAGGATAGAACCGTCGCCTGCCGAACGACGAGGTTGTGGGTTCAAATCCCGCCCGGGGCATTTTTATTTTATCACAAAAATAGCTTGGGGTAAACGATTTTGACAAATTACTGGCATTATCTATAAATCAGCTTTGAGAGGAGTTTTGCACATCGCTAAACTAGCTAGTGATACTCTGAATAACGCCCCAGCTTCCTCTGGAACTGTGATAAGTCCCTCACTACTTTAGAGCCTTGCCTCTCCCCTCCCCTATCCAGGTAGAAGGCTTTAATGCCAGCCTCCCTGGAATTAAGGAAGTCAAATTCCCAGCTATCGCCAACATGTGCCATCTCCTCAGGCTCAATTCCCATAGCACGGCATACCTCAAGGTAGAAGTCGGCTGTCTTTAGCCCCCTATAATCCGAGATGGAAGAGAATATCCTAGCGAAGCAGTTTTTGACCCCCTCTAATTGGAAATCCAGAAATTCCCTTGCAGTACTGGAGGCTACAATCAGCCTATAGCTTTGGCTAAGTTTGAATAAGACCCCCTCTACCTCAGGGTAGAAGGATATTTGGTGCTTGTGGGTGAGAAATAATTGGCGGTAATCGTTCAGCCCAAAGTAGTTGAACCAATACTTGATGTCATACCATTCCATCCTGTGCTCGCCTACAAGGTCATACTCCTTGTGGACGAGGCTCTTTGCTTCTTCAAAGCTTATCCCCCTATGCTCGGCATAGAGCTTTGGGATTGCCTTATGCCAAATATGCTGGCTGAAATCGAGGGTTACCAAAGTCCCTTCGGCATCAAAAGATATGACCTTAACTTTGTGGTTCACGATGGAATCCTATCCCATGAATTTTGAGGAGGTTATTCTCTATCTCCGAGGTTGCCCCAAGTATGCTCTTCACGAGCCAGAGGTTAGTTTCGATGTGCTCCGTCATCCTGGGAATCCTATATTGGCTCACCCCATCAGCCATGGCAGCATAAAATATGAGCTGGTCTGCCAGGTATCGGTCGACAGTAGCTTGAGTGCTTATATCCTCAAGCAAGCTTCTTGCCACATATCGACCTATCTCTTCAGAGCTTCGGCGTGGCTTCCCAGCCCTATCTGCCCCGATTATACACCCAGAATCGGTAGTGGCATATACAGCCAGGGCTGCCCCTGCTTGAAGTGCTGTGGTATCATAAATAAGCCTTATTTTTGCATTATATCCTTTGGAAGAAAGGATTTCGCTGCATCTCCTTGCCATTCGCTCACTAACTTTCCTTTCCTCTAAATGGGAGGAGAGGGCAATCCCTTCAATCTTGACCAGGTTGCCCAGTTCAACTAATTCAATAGGCTTGACCTTCCCTTTTACCGGGGCTACCTCCACTCGGATGACTCCTCCCCCTCGGGGGACATACCCTGGGCGAACTACCTCAAGCTCAGCATTTATCCCCATCTTCCTTAAAACTGGGGAAAGGACATACTGCGTATGATAAGCAGATGGGGCGAAGTCCTGAAATAGCCCCCCTGAGATTTCTAGCCTCATTGCCCGGTGGGCAAAGCAAGCTACAGGGAGAAGGGTCATAGCTAGCATGGTGGTTGACCCGGCTGTGCCTATATCCCACTTATAATGTCCCCCTTTTATAACCCCACCAGGTTCGAACCTTATTTTATCTGACCCCACCTCATCCCCCGCCAAGGTGCCACCACAGATTGCTTGGATGGCTTGTATTGCTTTAAGATGTTGTGGTCTCAAGCCAGGCTTATCCCTCTTGGCACGGATATTGGTGAGGTGGAGTTCCTCACCAAGCAGAGCAGCCAACCCAACAGCATAGCGCACTATAGTGCCACTCCCCGATTTTTGTGACCCATCTATGTAGAGCATGGTCAAATTATACAACACCTTGGCAAATTGGTGAGAAACTGTTAAATTGTAGGGGTTGGAATGGAACAGAGGGTCAAATTTTATAGCCAAGGTCTGTCGCTATTTGCCAATCTCCATTTACCCTATGAGGGAGCCCCCTGCGTCCTTATGTCCCACGGATTTGAAAGCAGCAAGGATGGCGATAAGTGGCTTATCCTTTCTGCTAGATTTTACGACCAGGGATTGGCAAGCCTAAGATTTAATTATCGTGGCTGTGGGGAGGGGGATGAAAAGAGTGGGGGTGAATTTGAGGATACAACCCTGACCGAGAGAATAAAGGACTACAAGGCAGCTATAGATTACCTACAAACAGCAAACATCAACCCAAGCAGACTGGGTGTTATCGGCTCGAGCCTTGGTGGCATGATTGCAATCGCAGCAAAGGATGACCGAGTAAAGGCTATAGTAACTTTAGCCACGCCCTCTGGTCCAATCAAGAGGTTTGAGGAATTCGATAAAGAATATATTGAGCTTGGGTCTGGCAGAAAGGTGAAGAGAGATTTTTACGAAGATAGTAGGCAGTATAATATTTGCCAGGATATAGGGAAGATTCATTGCCCTATTCTAATCATCCAGGGCAGTTTGGACGAGGTTGTTCCGGTTGAAAATGCTTGTGAGCTATATGAGAATGCCAATGAACCCAAAAGGCTTGAGATAGTAGAAGGGGGGAATCACTCCTTCGATGACGCCCAGCACCTTGAGATGGTTATAAATCTCAGTCTGGAGTGGTTCAAGAGATACCTATGACCGAATTTAGAAATCAAAATGCTTGCACATTAGTTACAGGGGCAACTGGGTTTGTAGGTAGACATCTTACCAGGAGAATGGGGGATTTTTCTATGGGTTTAACATGGTTTAACCAAGCTCTGAGGGATTACCTCACTAGAACGAAGGGGTGAGAAATGAAGCTTACCAAGAACCTATTTTATTATCCAGAGGGGGGGATGCTTAGCTGTAATACCTATGTTATCAAAGACGATATTAGCGTAATTATAGACCCTAAATCTGAGCAAGACCTGCAATGGCTTGTCCAGGAGATGCGCAAGGACGGCATCGACCCGAAGGATATTGATATAATAACCAATACGCATCTCCACCTGGACCACTGCCGGGGGAATCAGGCTTTCAAGGATATCTCCGGAGCAAAGATTGCTATCCATCCTCTGCATAAACAATACTTTGACTTTAGCTTGAAAGAGATGCCCAAAATTCTTGGACCATTGTTTGGCTTTGTGATCAAATCAACAGAGTTCGAGGTGGATAGCCTTCTTGAGGATAAATTGAATATCGGTGATATGGAGTTTGAGATGCTGCATGCCCCGGGGCATTCGCCTGATAGTATTTGTTTTTACTCTAGGGGTGAGAAAATCCTCATTTGCGGGGATGTAGTTTTTGACCAAAGCACGGGGAGGGTCGATTTCCCTGGAGGAGACGCTGAGGAGCTTAAACGCTCTATAGAGAGGCTTGCCCTTTTAGACATAGAATATCTCCTTCCAGGGCATATGGGTATCTTGAAGGATAAGGAAGCTATACAGAAGAATTTTGATTTTGTTAGGAAGTTCGTATTCCCCTGGCTCTATTGAAAGCAAAGCCAATCGAAAATCTTAATTATAGTCGTCCTTGCCATCAGTCAAGCTTTCTGATAAGCTAAAAAACTGGGGCTGTGGCTCAGAGGGAGAGCGTCTGAATGGCATTCAGAAGGTCGGGGGTTCGAGTCCCCCCAGCTCCACCATCCCTTTGAAAGTTCTGGGACTTCTATTCTCACCCCCAATCTCGAATTGCATCTCAGCATTAGTAACCAGGTGAGAGACAGGCTTATCAGATTTCTTAACACTCCAAATATCGACCTTGAAGTCAGCCAAAGCAAGCCCCGTCTTCGGTAACCCTGAACTCAATGCCAAAATATAAAGTCTTAAATCCATCTTATACTCCTATTTCTGGCAGTGAATCCAGATTCCAACCGTAGCTGATGCATCGACGTTGGTCGATTTTGTCTGAACTTTAATAAATGCCCAAGGAGTTTCAACTAGATGGCTGGTAGATGCTTCTGCTGCCAATGCTGCTGATGTCTTTATCTCTATCCAAGTATTGGCATCTGGAGACCCCAAGAGCTTCCAATCGGCAGAATTGGTCTCATGAATATTCGAGATTATGATGTTTTTCTTGCCAAATTCCCTTACTTCCATAATCTCACTATCTACCCAATCGTTAGTAGTAGTAGCACCTGTAGCAAACTCATATCCTTGCCTCTGAGGAATTAAGTTTGGATTTATCTCTATCACCTTGCAACCTAAGCCATCAGCAATCAACAGATTGCCTGCTCTAGTTAGGCTTATAGAACTAGGTCCAAGTAACATAAGTCCGCCTTGTGGAGAAGGAGCACGGTTCTTCTGGCTCACTCCCCCAATCTGCCATATCCTATTTTTATCCTTGGTAACTGCTGTTACCAACGCTGTTTGGTAGCAGGCAATGTAGGTAATAGCTGAAGTGTTCTCAAGGTGCTCTCCTACCCCCACACGGAGGGGACATTGAGGCGCTTCATAACCCTCATAAACTTCCCCTACCCCATGTCTCTCTATTCCATACTGCCATTTTGTTGAGCTATCGGCAGTATCAATCTCTCGCACATAGCCAGAATCAGTTCCATAAATGAGGTCTCCGCCATAAGAGCCATCATAAACAGTTTTCCCTGGAAGTTTCTGAAGAAAACGAAGGCTAGATCCACTGTCTTGAACAGTATAGCTCCAAGGTTCTGTCTTGTCAGCAAGTTTTATCTTTACAATATATGTCCCTGTTGTAATGAGACTAACCATTATGTGGTCATTATCCCAGAGGATAGCATCTACATATTGTTGGTCAGCAGCAGTTTCTGTTTCCCACTTTTTAGTAGTGGTTCCGTAACCAATGATTCTAAGCACCCCACGATAATTAGCTCCATCGTGATACCGCCCAGCAAGTAAAATGTCTCCCTGATAATCACCAGACTTTATTTGACGGGCAGACTGAAATGAAAGATTTGAACCACCAATAGTTTCAGTATAAGTCCAGACAATATTTTTAGTTATCTTATCCACAAGGATAACCCTATAACCTCTGTTGTCAGCGATAAGAACCTTATCTCCATCAATCTCTTCAGCGTAGGTAGGTAAGTTAAGTTGTCCCTCATCTGAGCCTGGTATCCCAGTTCCATAGCTCCAGACTACACCCACAGGCTGCTGAATATCTGGAATTGCCTCTAACAGCTTATTCCCCATACCTTCTACCTTATCACCAAGTTCACTTTGTCCTTGCACGAGCCCAGCAAGTATTTCACTTTGCTCTGATATTCTCTCATTAAATAAAGAGCTTTGATAAACTCCATCTTCTACTTTCCTATAAAGTTCACCTTGACTTTGTTGGATTCCAGTTAA
>SDBU01003405.1_pt1 | contig 20232 bp, 36 predicted proteins | sample 2277071 | NCBI WGS metagenome assembly SDBU01 (sample SAMN10397929, study PRJNA504765) | marine sediment metagenome | isolation source: marine sediment core GS08_GC12, 126 cmbsf | place: Arctic Ocean: Gakkel Ridge, Loki's castle | collected 2008
CTGTCGTCAATGCCGTTATGAGCCTGCAAATCGTGCCCGCCCTGATGGAAAAGTCCTTCTACGAGGAGTTCTACGCCCCGCTTATTAGCTACATGTATGCCCAGCTCAAGGAGGTGGTCAGTGGAAGTTTATAGATGCAAAACCCATGATGTCCGCCTCATCATCGAGGGCAAACACTGGAGCTTCCACAATCCCCCGGGCTCCTATGCCGGTATGCCCAAGTGCCAGCTCCACCTCACCTTCGCCCCCAAGGAGGGGAAGATAGGCGACTGTGAAATCGTGAAGGAGCAGGGGGGCTAATATGAGCATGGGAGAGAGTATCGGAATCAAGAACCTGCAACAGGCCCTTGCCCGGTGGACTGGCCAGAATATGGATGTCGGCGTGGCCACCGGCGGCACCAATACCACCGTTGACGATACCCTGAAGGACTGGCCTGTCAACAAGTGGGCTGGTGGCCAGGTTAGGATTATCAAGGCCAACGGCCAGGAGTATGACCGGGCTATCGCCTCCAACACGGCTACCCAGCTAACCTTTGCCGGCCTCACTGGTGTAATCGTAGTGGCTGCCGGCGATATCTATTCCATTAAGACCAGCGCCGCTGTCACCGATATCACCGACCGCTGGGCTCGCCTGCTCGGGCAAGTAGACCTGGCCCGGGTCCTGGGGGCAGTCCTGTCCCACGCTAACCCGGTCATTGCCCGGCTTTCTACTGGTGCCGCCTTCGATATCACCCTGCCTGTCCTGGCCCGGCACCAACGCTGGGGGCGAGATGTCGCCCCGACCTGGGTCCATGCTGTGGAGCAAATAGCTCCTGGCGCTGGCGCTGTCCTGGTTACCCAGGCGGTCACTGCTGCCATGACAGGTTTTATCTACGGGTTCTTCATCGCGGCTCAGGAGGCTAACGACTTTCTCATCAACTGGACATCAGGTGGCGCTGCCTATTCAAAGAGAATTATCTTTGGCGGTGCCGGCTCAACCGAATGTGTTGACCCTGTTCCCTTGAACGAGGGGCTGCCGGCTGACGCCGCTACCAATGTTACCATAACCAATGTGAACGCTGGCGGTGCCGGCATGATTTATCAGGCCAATTTGCTTTATGCGGAGGTTTAACCAATGGGTGGATTCAGCACGCCAGCGGCAGCAGTGAGTAACTTTCTCACGCTTACCGATACCCCGGCAGCCTATGCTGGACAGGGCATGAAGGGAGCCAGGGTAAATACGGCTGAGGATGCTATTGAGTTCGGGCCTTCCTGGGAGGGGCCGGTTAACCCCAGCTATGACTCAAATATCATATTCGGCCCTGCCGTTGGGCCAGGTGCATATACAGACCTGGATGTAGGGGTAGGGCCTTGCATCGCCTTCCTCAAAATTGACCAGGCAGCATCGGGAGCCTGGGATTTTTACTTCAGGCAGAAAGGTGCTACCCTCATACCTGCTCAGGGAATGAGTCAAGCATCCACCCCAGTAAATAGGCAATTACTGTATGTTATGGTGCTCACCGACTCGGCAGGGCTGGTTGAATGGCGAACTACCGACCCCAACAATCTTACCATAACCAGACTGGCATACTGGCCTGACCCGCCGATGCCCAATGCGGTTATTGCTTCAGGTGCAAATACCCCGAATGTAGACACGACATTGAATGTCGGCGTTGCCAATGCTCTGGTCGTCCTTGCTTTTACAACTACCGAGGTCGCTGATTATAGAGTTGGCTGCAAGATGTTCACTGAGACTGCCGACCTCGGCTTTTTTGCCAATGACTACTATGGTATTACTTCTGGTTTCGCAGTTAATACCAACATTATCTATGCTCTGGCTCTTACTGACTCAGAGGGGAGAGTTTCGTGGAGAGCCTCTGTAGCAGGGAGGAATTATACAATTACCCTCCTTGCCTACATCAGAGGCATTGAAACCCCTGGGCTGCTTTTATATACGGGATTAGCCCCTCAAACTGTTACGGTCGACTTCGATACACCTTTCGGCAGGGGCTTCATTTATACCAGGCACCTTCAGACCGTAAATGCTGCGGGTGGGGTTGTATCCTTTAGGGGAAACGGCGAAGCTGAAATGGTGGGTGTCGGTGCAGGTGTTACCTCTGTCACTACAATACTTAATAAGGCCAATTATGGCTTTCTTCCACTGGATGAATATGGTGTCTGCGAGTGGCGATACCAGCAGATTATCGCCGCTGAATATGAAATAAGTGCAGAGGCGGTATCAAGGTAAAATGCCGTATATCTATGGAGACCAAAGTCTATATGAAGAAGGGGATAAGCTCCAGTTCCATGTGAACCGCTGGATAACCAGAGGGCACATGGCTGAGGGCGAAATAGCTGGTGGCGTTGCCAATGCCTTTGCCTTCAACTGGCAGAATCCCCATGCCAACCCGATAATTGTTACCAGGGTAATTCTGGATATTACCACGGCCGGGGGAGTCGCTGCGGGGGAGCTTGATGTCGGCATGGCAAACGGCACGGGCGTCCACGGTGATGACCTCATCGACGGCTGTGACCCCGATGTTGTGACCGTCTACGATAACCTCGGCGACCCAGGGGCAAACGGCAAGTTCAAGACGCGGCTCGATGCCAACGGCGGGGCTACCGACTGGATTACCTGCCAGATACTCCTTCAGAATGAGGGTGCTCTGGAAGGCAGATACTATATTGAATATATCGAGGTGATTTAATGGCAGAAATGTCGCAAATAGTCGGTGCACTTTTCGGCTCATCCGCCATTGTAATCAGTGACGATGCCCCCCAGTGGCAGAAACTTGCTGGTAGGACACTGCACCTGTTGGTTGGCGATGCCGTTGGTGTCTGTGATGGCGCCGATGACGATGTCCAGATACAGGCAGCGATTGATGCTCTACCAGCCACAGGCGGTGAGGTATTGCTGCTTGACGGCACCTATAATATAGAGGTATCCCTTGTCTTGGATAGCTACCAGACATTAAGGGGCTGCGGCAGGAACACCATCCTGACGACCACCACTGCCGACCTTGACATTATCACTGCCATAGGTGGTGCGGGAACGGAGAAGGTAGGAATACTTATTGCCGACCTCTGCGTTGATGGCGCAGCAGGTGGGGCAGTTGATGATGTTGGCATTCTATTCCAATATGTTAATGAAAGCAAAGTTGCCCATGTCTGGTCAATCAATCACGGGGAAGATGGAATAAAACTAGAAATTAGCTGTCAGAACGAAATTATGGGAAATACCGTTCAGGGGAATGTCGGTCATGGCATAACATTATCTAACGAATGCTTTAGCAATATTACCATAGGAAATACCGTTCAGATGAATGGCCCTGATGGTATATTTGTAAATTTTTACTCAAGTAAGAATATTACCATAGGAAATACCGTTCAGGGCCATTCTGGCGATGGTATTGCCATAATTAACTCAAGTAAGAATATTGTCATAGGAAATACCTGTTTCAATAATAATGATGGCATTTATTTATATAACTCAATTGATAATACTATCATAGGAAATAACTGTCAAAAGAATGGTGAGTATGGAATAAAGGTAAAGAGCGCAAGCAATAATAATATTATCTTGGGTAATAACTGTAGTATTAACTCCCAAGCAGGAGACGATACATCTGACAACATCCTCATTGAGGAAAGTGATAGAAACCTTATTGAAGGTAATACTTGTCGTGCTCCCACCATCGGCACAACTCTGACCGTTGGCGAAGCAGGTGGAGCCACCGATATTCATGTCACCGATACTACTGGGTTTGTGGTTGGTATGGGAGTGGTGATTGACCTAGGTGGGGTGAATGAGGAATACCACTGGATAAGTGCCATAACTGATGGTGCCCCAGGAATAATTACAATTCCCGCTCCAGGGTTAGCTAATGTTCAGGGTGCTGGGGAAACCATAGATGTGCCAGAGGCACGGTATGGTATAAACATTAGTGATGCCGTTGCTGATTATAACACCATACAAGGTAACCAACTTTATGATAGTGGTAAATCAGCTAACATCAATGATGTTGGCACCTGCACAATAGTCCGAGATGACAACCGGGATATTACCCCAGTCCAGGTTAAGCACTTGGTCTATGCCCAGAACACATCAGGTGGCAACCTGACGACTGGTAATGTAGTGAGCTATGAAGCCGCCGCAACAGCGGTTGGTTTTGAGACCCCAACTGCTATTGGTGACCCCAAGGTCTGGGGTATGTTGGTAGAAGACATAAACGACACTGCCTATGGCTATATACAGACTTTAGGTGGAACTGTTCTTCTGGATGCTACCAATGCTGGAGGCGGAGCTATAGTTATCGGCGACCTTCTCTGCACTGAGGTTGGAAGCAGGGCAAGGAAAGCAGCCGCCGGGCATGTGTGTTTTGCTATAGCTATGGAGGATTTGGATGCTGTTGATGGTATTATAAATGCCTTGCTAATAACTCCAAGGATGATGTAAATGAAAAAACTATTGTCCTACTTATGGGTCTGCAGATGATGACTTTCTCGGCAGAGCTAGCACCAGAGTTTGTTACAGAGGGTCAAATAAGGATAAGTAGCAGGTTATCCGAATACGATGGCATATCCGCTTTCCCCCTACTCAAAGATGGCCAGTATTATATCCGTATTGAAAATAGCACAAACATACTGGATGAGCCGATTGAAATAATCGGGCAACCCTACCATGTGAAGGTTGTGTTGCTTGGTAAGGATGAGCTAATAGTATTTTCGGGGGTTCCGATTATCAGGGCAGCCCACTATCAAATTTTGCCTGACGGACTCCAGTTGCTTTCAACCCAAGAGCTTGGGGACGGCAACACACGGTTTATGGATGCAGTAAAATTGAAGAGTGGCAAAGTTCTGGTTTCCTGGTATGAGCATGTTTATCACGGAAGATATGTCTGGGGGCAAACTTCGCCTGTGGATATTGGCTTCGCCTACCGCAGGACAGACGGAACCTGGGAAACTCTGCCTTACACTACAGTTGAAAACCACAGCACCATACCTTCAACGAGGGGAGTGCTATGCCAGCATCCAGCCGATGATAGTATCTGGTCTTTTACTGTTTCCGATGCCAATAAATGGGTTCATGCCATTCACCTCAGCGATACGGGTGAAACGATTTCTGTTGATTGGGTAAACAGCCAGTTCACAGACAAGCCCGATGGGGATATGCGGCGAGAAGGTGAGTTTCCATTTCTTGTTGCCACACCCGACCCAAGCCGAAACTCAATACTTCTTGCCTACCAGAACAAAAATTACAAGTTCTTCTCAACAAAGCCCTTTATAAAGGGTGCTAACATCTGTGTCATCCAAGTAAATGAGGATGGGGAGAAGGAACTGCTGTTTCTTCTTGACAGGTGGGTGGAGCGCATATCACCCTTTGCTCTGGGCGTTCTTCCGTCAGGGGAGTTCTGGTTGGCTTATCGCCCGATAGACCCTGAGACTTTGAGTTACCAAGAGCTTTACCTGATGAAGTCAAGCGAGGAGATGTTATTAGGCCAAGTTCCTAGGGCTGGTTTAATCAATTCCAACTACCATCTCCTGTTCAATCTATCCGATGGGATTTACTCCTACTGGGTTGGCGAAAAGCCATCACCATCGCCTCCACCAACCGTAACGGTCTTTATGGGAAAGGCAACATGGGAACTCAGTGGTGTGGAGAAGTCAGCGGCAGTGGTGGTATATGCAACCACTGAAGTTGAAGCAATGGATAAGTTGATAGAGTATATCATGGTGGAATTTCCCGAAGCCACAAATATACAGTTTTCCTATGAAAGGGTAACGCTGATAGGTTCAAAGTCTTGGAGTGAAGCGAAATGACAAACGAGACAATATCTGAAGGATTAGTCAACTTAGTTAGGGGATGCACCAGGCCATTCTGCACTTTCTTTGGGCTGGTATCCTGCGTGATGGTATATGTAAACTTTCAGGAAGTTCCTATTTGGCTATTAACCTTTACTGGAGGGATGCTATCATTCTGGTTTGGTGAAAAATTCATTAGCCGTATAAGGGGGGCAATAAAATGCCAGAAGATGGAAAGAAAGCAGCTGTTGTTGGAGGGCTTGGATTAGTTGGATTAGGCATCTGGGCTTTAACCAGAAAGGCTGAGGCAGCACCACCTGAGCCACCACCAGGCAGAGCTAACCTTTACGGCAAAGTAACCGATGCGGTGACCGGGAATAAAATACCTGGTGTACTAGTTACCCTTGATGGCTACTCTACATATACTGACAATGCTGGTAATTATCTGTTCCCTGACCTTGAGCCAGGCAGCTATGTGGCTCAATTTACCAAAGAAGGTTATCAAACGGAGGTATTCTGATGGCAGGCATAGTTCTAGTTGAAGGCAATAACGAGCTAAATGTCCAACTAATCCCGATTCCACCGCCAGTGGCCAACCTTTATGGTGTGGTGACGGATGCCCAAACTGGCTACGCCCTATCTGGAGTGAAGGTGACCATCGATGGGCTAACGACGTATACCGGGGACGATGGGAATTACGGCTTTACAGGGCTACCTCCTGGCAGCTATACCGTTATATTTGAGAAGGCTGGCTATGAAACCGCTGTTTTTTAAGAGGCTGACATGATTCTAGTTGAAGGCAATAACGAGCTGAATGTCCAGATGGTGCCTATTGGCATAGCCGAGTTCGCCTATGTCTCTGGTCTGAGACAATCATTCTTTGAGACAGGCACTATCTGGGGAGTAAAAACCTGTGTACGGTACGAGGTTGACATACAAAACCAGGGCGACTCTCCCGCCGTTTGCAGTGTCATGTTCCAATCCAGTATGCAACACCCCTACCAGCCTGGTGTCTGGGCTGACTGGAATACTATGGACTTTACGACAAAGTACTATGTTAATCCAGCATACACGGGGGGGAGAACTGAGGAGATTATGGGTCTGGTTGAGATTGAGCTTGCTCCTGGTGAAACCAGGACTTTCTGGGATTCTACTTTAATAGCACCTTACACCTATAGAGATAGGGTCATAGGGATAGAATTAGCCAGTGGGCTTGGTGAGATTGTAGTGATGAGGTAAGAATATGGACAGTATGGTAGTCACCTGGATAGGTATAGGTATTGTCGTTATTCTAAGCATCGTAGGGTGGGTGTTTGCATATAACAGATACTCCCGAAACGAGGCTATGCACATTGGTGAGATAAAAGGACTGGTTGAGGGATTAGGTAACAGCATGGAAAGCATTGAGAAACGGATGGGCAATATGGAAAGGCGACTTGATGCTTTTATTAGTAACTGGCCTGGCGATGTGGGTGATTAAATTATCTCTGCCGACAGGTTACCAGCCCACACTTCCTCCAACAAAGGGCTATCAGTAAAGTCCCCAGGCAAGGGGACTTTATCTTTGGGTAATACAGGAACTTTTGCTCTCAGGAATACTTCCAAAACAGCCTCAGAGCATATTTGCCTCTCATCTCGTTGCCAAGACAGCGGTATTGGCAAACGTAGCTTCTCACAAATAATTCTCGGTAAAACATGGCTAACTATACAAAGGTAATCATAATAGGCTTGTGGGTCTGACGCAAGTGCTATGGACTGCACTAAAACATTTGGTATCCGTGTATCAAACTCCGACTTGAGACGAGGCTTGAGGCGCATGACCACCACTTCTTGACCATAGCGGTTAGATAAACTCTGAATAACAGCACCTCTTCCATTACTCTCAAATAGCATAGGGAATCTGGCTACTCTTCCCTGTCTCATATAGGCATATAGCCCAACATGACCTATGTAAAGAAAGACGTGAGAATATGGGCCAACAGCCCATCTTTTTACCATTGACCAAGGGTCATTTCCACGACTAACATTTATAAGAATATCAGCAGGTTGAAGCTTGAATTCTTGCACGATGCCCTTTCCTCCTCTTTAGAATATCCGCAAGTAGGTCCCTCAATAATGCTGCTAAATCCATGCTTCCCCCTTAGCGTTCTCCCTCAGGACGCTGCCTTTTTCTGCTTAGTCTCTTTAGTCTCTTGTCAAAGCAATCTGAACAGCGTGGGGATATGTATTCAGGTTCATCTGGGTAGCTCCGTTGGTATAGAGGAACTGGAATAGTAACCAGTGGCCCGCCATAGACCTGCTGCTCCTGGATGGTTCTTTGCATTTTACACACAGGGCATTTCATTATTATTCCTATCATTCTGCCTCGGAACGCTGGTTAGCCCGGCACATAACTATATTCCTCAAAGTCCGGGTATCTCTTTGGCCACTCCCCACCCAAAGCAGGATAATGAGGGGCATTAAGCCTCAGCCGATTGACTATATCCTTTCGCGTCTCATAGAGGAATTGGGCGCGGTCAGGATGCCAGTGGTCATGTGCCACATTCTCATCGCCAATGGCCAGCAGGAGATAGAGAACTTGGTTGCGTCCCTCAATTTGACCTAGCCTAAATATATCATCGTCAGTGTCATGAGCATTAAAAGCAGTTCGCTGGTAGGGCTTCAGACCCCTGATTACTTCAGTAGTCAATTCCATTTGTCCCTCCTCCTTAAAATAAGAGTTATAATTTTCTATAGCCCTGGCATCCGGGTTCCCTCGGTCGCCTTCGCCCGCCTTCGCTGCCCGTCCGGGCCGTATTTGAGCATCAACTGTATGACCCGAGACACCTCTTCTTGAGTCGGGTCCGTCATCAGGTGCCAGACTCCACGGGCTTTCCGCACATCGCCCAGGCCACAGTCAAAGACGCTCTGGCCAATAATGTTGGCGAGGTCCTCTGGACATTGCTCGGCACGGGTGAGAAATCCCCGGCAAACATCGATAAACTCCTCCCGGGTGTAAGTCGGGAAAAGGACATGCAGGGCGAAGCGGGATAGGAACTCGCGTGGCATTTTCGCCGTGCTATTGCAGGCGGCTATCAGCATTGTATCCAGCTTTATTCCCCGAATCTTTCTTGACTTGGTTTCCAGGATCTCCCCGCTTTCCATAAGCCCCAGGAGCACCGAATACACGTCCATGTGTATTTTGTCCGCCTCGTCCAGCAGTAGCACCGACGGCTGATATTCAAATAGGGCCTCAGACAACCCGGAGGCGGAAGTGCGAGAGCCAAAGGCAATGTAGGCACTAGGAACCGCCGACCTAACCCCCTCCAAAATTATCGACTTGGCACAGGCCGGTGGACCCTCCAGGAGAAAGTTGATCCGCCGGCGAGATTCTACTGCCCTGGCGATTGCTTCTTTTATATCGTCAAACCCGACCACCAGGTCCATGGCCTCTATGACAGTGGCTGCCGGTATCTTGGTAAACTCCCGCTCCATGGTGGTTTCCCAGACAAATTCCCTCCCCTTCTCACTGAGCTTGTATTTCGTCAGAGTGGAGGTCTTCAGGGCAATGACGAGAAATCCTCCATCCAGGAGACGCCTTATATCGTTACGGGAGGCACCTATCGAGTAGTACTCCCAGCTGCGGTGCTGCGGTGACCGGCGGTCCCTGCTATCATTCTCCCGCTCATAGGCCCGGCGCAGGATCTCCATATCATTGCTCAACTTTGCCTCCTTCTCCAATCATCTTCACCAGCCTAATCTCATTGGCTGATTTCAGCTTCTCGAGCTCCTCTTCTGTTGCCTCAGCGACGTGGATAGATATGTTGTCTGAAGTGCCCAGGGCTTCCTTGCCGACCATTAGCATCCGTGGCCCCAGATCCACTTCGATATTGATCACCTTATCCACTGGACCTATCATTAGCTACCTCCTTACCTCCCTCAGCTTCCCCTCTTCGTTAAGGTACATCAAATAACTAGGTAAGTTTAGCCGGCGCCCGGTCCACTGGCATGCCCAGACCTTATGCAATGCGTGTTCCGGTGCCGAGGCAAACATAGGCCGCAGCTCCTCGTCCCTCGGGCAACCCTGATCTGGCCATTTACAAGCTTGCCGGGCATAAAGACAAATCTTCATCACCGCTTCCTTCTCAGGTAGTGCATCGCCAGCATCCCCAGCACCAGCCCTATGATAAATACTACGGCGACGAGACTTATCGAAATCGTTACCATCACTCCCCACTACTACCTTTGAAAAAGCTATACTCTTTCGCTGCCTCTATACAAGCGGGCCGGTCATTGCAGTATCTAATATTCTGCTCGCCGCAAACCTGGCAGTTGATGATGAGAGGCTTAGTCACCACGGATATCTTGTCGTCCGGTCTTTCTTCGCCGCACTTCAAGCACTTCCAGGCCACATTGGTTAAATTCTCAGTCATGGCGGCCTCTCCTTCTCCATTTGCTCTTTGAGTATCTTGTCTAGGTACTTGGCAGTGTCGTACTTACCGCCCTGGTATTTGACAGCCTTCACATAGGCCCGTGCCAGCACTGGCACCGGATACATTTTGACCACTTTCAGTGTTAGCTCTAAGGCAGTACCGCCCAAGCGCTTGCCTAATGCCTGTGTCCAGAGCTGTTGAAGGACCTCAACCGCCCAGGTCGGCCCGCGGGGCATATATTTTTCTAAAGTCGTCGTCAAAAAGTCAGTCAAGTCCTTTTCAGAATCTAAAAATTTCGTGAAGTCCTCCTGAACTGCACTAGACTTAACTACACTAACCTTACCTAGACTAGACTGACCTAGACTAGACTGTGATGGAGACTCTCGTGAGGGTGGCACGACAATTTCTGGAGTGGCGCTGGAGAATAGCGGGAGCAATTCGAGAGGGGGCGCCGGCAGCTTGGACTTGGTTGGGTGTGAGGGCTTTTGGATGTCATCCCAGTTAGAGAAAAAGATATATTCCTCATCCGAATTTACATAGCTAGTGATGAGGTAGGGGTGGTTAGTTGGCCAGGTTTTCATTTTAGCGAGGCAACTGTCCCTCAGCTCTTTAACGGCAGCGCTATCCAGGTCATCGTCGTATTTATATATCTCCGCTTTAAGAAAAGCGGGGTCAGCTTGGAGTCTACCTTCGTCATCGGCCTGGCCAATACAGCCTACGATAAAGCCGCGCTCATCCCTGGTCAGGTAACCAATTTTACGGTCGGTCCAAAACTCGGGGCTAATCATCCGGCGTCTTGGCATAATGTGCCTCCTTAGACTCTCCCTCTGGCAATGGCTCGTCTCATCAGTAACCCTTAATCGAATAATCCCGGCTGCACCCTGGCAACCCTGTCTTGTAACTCCTTAACAAATTCCTCGGCCTGCTCCCGGGTAAGCCTCTGTAGGGTCTGGGCGAATGTTCCGCTGCCATCAACCTTGTATTGGCTTACAACGAAACTCCATGCCGTGCCCTCAGTCCACTTAATCTGGGACAAAGCCTCTTTTAGCCAAGCCATATCAATATTAAAGCCCTCGCCAGTCACTTCATCAGCTCTGGCCGCTGGCTGACTCAATCTTTCTGAGACTACCGCTATTGCCTCGTCCAGGGTTTTGCCCTGGTCGGTCCACTCTTTTACTGAGTTAACCCCTAGCATTTCATGGACTCTGTCTTGCGAAAGCCCGAGCTCCTCTGCATGCTCCCAGAAGCCACGCCAGTCAGCTTGTTTTGGCTTGACAGGTGGTGTGAAAGCTTGTTCGGCGGCGGCATCGGGCATGTCCGTGGTGACAGGTTGATAATGGGATTTTTCTGCTGTGGCTTTTTTTGGTTTAGTCTTTTGCTCCAGGGCGGTATTGATAATCTCCTCAGCCTCCTCCAGGGTTCTGCCTTGCTCCAGCCAGTCCGTTTTTAAGCTTGAGATACCAAGCATTTGGTGAACCTTGTCTTCATCCAGCCCCTTTTCCTTTTGCCTAGCCCACCAAAGCTTCCAGTAGGCTTCGCCGTTCCTCTCATAAGCTGGGGGTAACTCATCCTCGGGTATCACGTGGTATTCGGCTTCGGTTACATCGGCGACCTCGGCGGTGGACATAGTGCCGGCAAAGAGTGAAGGGAACGCTTCAACCAGAGCCCGTTTGAGCGCTGTCTTACGAAGCATCATTGGCTGCTTGTCTTTCACCCAGAACTTGGTCAAGTTGCCGTTCCTGGTATATTTCAGGCACTCTGCCTTGTTGACGGCCATGTAAAAAGATTTCTCCCGGTCTTTTCTATATACCCTGGCATAGCCTCCCGCTAGCTTCTCTACCTCATCTGGTAGGAGCAGTGAGCCCTCTCTGAATTCCAACTTGCCGCCACTGTCTCTCAAGACAATACCAGCCTCATGCCCGTTGAAGTTCTCATTGGACTCGGCCGACTTCAGGTATGAGTCTATGGCAATGACCATGGCGGCCTTGTCTCCCTCTGAGTATTTGATTAGGTAAATTTCATTCGCGAACGGATTCAATTGTAAGGATTGACAGGTTTTGAGAAAGACGGCGGTTTCCTGGTCTGTAGCGTAGGGGCAGATGAGGGTCTTCACATCATGAAAGCTAACGGTGATTTGCTCGCCTCTCCACTTAACAACTGCCTTCTCCTGTGTCCTTACCGGTGTTTTTGTCTCTGCCATTGTTTACCTCCCTCCTTGTCTTACTTTGTTACCTAATTACCTCCCACCTCAAAGCTATAGGGTGGACGAATTATGATATTGCCGTCCCTGTCGGTACTCTTGAGCATCCCGCCCGGCATGACCTCCTTTACCACGCCGCATTCTTTCTCTATATCCCTTTTGATGGCCACCAGCTGGTCCCAGATATCTTTCATATCTGCTTGGATACCTTCCTTTTCGATCAGACCAAACAGCATCCCGCAGGTCAAAGCGTCAGCTTTGAGTGTATAAAGTCTTTCAACTGCCACTTTCTTCTCCTTACTCACCCTCTTCAGCGATGGGTCCAATAGTTAGGGTCACGCTGCTATCATCATTCCGTGTCAACACTACTGCGGCGGCTTTCCTACTCCAGAGCTCCTCAAGGTGTTGGCGCTCCTCGGGTGTCTCTGAGGTGACTTCTATGCCCCGGTTCTTGAATGGGATCTGTTCAATTTCAGCCTTCATCAGCCTCCTCCACCTGGCTTAAATGCACAACTACGGCTGGTGGATATCCTGGCTGCTGCTCTAGCCCATCCAGATACTTGCTGACTATCTGAATACCATCATCGTGGCCATAGATGCCGGCAACAAATGTGCCGTCCCTCCAAGCCTCAACCATCGGCTTTCCTGTTTCCGTGTGAGTGCCAATACGAAACTCCACTTTTTCGTCACCTCCTTTCCACGGTATCCGTTTACTGTGTAGACCTCTTGGGGTCAAACCAAATGTTCTGGAAGCATGAGTGGGAGAGGAGTTCTTGAATCTCCCCCCAGGAACCTTTACTCTCTACTGTGACCTCTTCCTTGTCACTAAGCGGCTTGAAAGTATCAAAACCTTTCAGTTGCTCCTCTAGTTCTTGGATGTCTTCCAGGTCAAAGGTTTCAACCCCAATCGGACTTCTATGTATGAATACATCCATTCCCTGCTTCTCCTTTCCACAGTAACCCTTTACTGTGGAGCCCACAGCATATTATAAAGTCGGCTCAATACGCCGATTGTTTCAGCGATCTCCTGGGATGCCTTATCTCGACCCTCTTCATGGTTGATGGCATGAGCCACTTCCCCCAACTCCTCCGTGGCTGCATTTAGTAGAATCGTTGGGCTAGTATCGACACGGCCCCACTTTGCCTGACCCCTCCGCTCCTCGGTTTCAACTATCTGAATCAGAGTCCCATTCATATTGGCCACCTCTTTCTTTTCAGTGAATCCACTTGTAGCCCTCCTGACAGCCTTGGCTAACACTCTTGCCATGGGCATAGCTACCGCATTACCGATTACTCCATGTTTCCCCTTTAAGGTGAAGGGAGCATCATCCAGTAGGTCTACAGGGAGCCCTTGGAGTATTAAAGATTGTCGTAAGCCTGCGGCGGTTTTCCAGCCATGAAACCTCAACTTGTTTTGCTCATGGCGCGTAGCGCCAGGTTTTTGCGAACCGGAAGCGCAAACTCGGGCCGCCCATTCCGGAGACTCAAATAATGCAACGTCATAGACTAGCTTTGCCCCATTCTTAGTACCGAAAGAGAATCGGTGAACTCTATTTTGAGAACATCCCAACCATCGATTATTGAGAAGCGTCCTATCCACCTTATAGCCATCGACTGATGGGAGTGGAGCGGCTTTAATATTTTCCATGACAAACCAGTCAGGTTGTGCCTCTGAGACGACTCTCTCAAACTCTGGTATCAGATTACCCCACTTCATTGGCTTGCTCTTATTTATGAACCTTAGGGCACTGAACTGTTGGCAGGGAGGTCCTCCGATTACTCCCTCGAATACACCAGCAGGAGGGTGAAACCTTTTGATATCCCCGCCCCACAGTCTGTCCGGGCCTCTGACTACGCAGTATCCTTCCTCCTCAAAGGCACGCCCCATTATGTCAATGCCAGGGAATATGCTTAAAACTAAGTTATTCATATCTAATTCCACGGTATCAGGTTACTGTGTATACTTCAGTGCTCCTTTTTAGCTTTGCGGTCATACCACATCAACTTTATCATCAGGCACCCAATGACGATCTCTGCACCAGAACGCCAGACTATGATTCCTAAGCCAACTCCATTGTTACCTTTCGGGTAGAACCAAGCCTTCACTCGTCCCCCTTTCCACGGTATGAACCTACTGTGCATCACAGTCTGCATCATACTCTTCACCATAGCCTGCATCTTACTGTGGGGTAGTAGCGGCGGCTTTCTCTTCCAGAGACTCTTCCTTAAACTCTACTGAGATTGCTCCTCTGTCTGCCAACTTGAACAGCACTCTGGTCAGATGATCCCTGATGCCTTCCACGTTGCCAAGGGCATTCATCGCCTCCTCATACATGGCTTTGTCGTCGATGGATAATATGATCTTCATTCCTAATCTCCTTTCCACGGTATCGGGCTACTGTGAAATCCCTAGACTTTGAAGCTAAATGGTCAATTTTTTGGTCAATTCTTCCACGCCTTCTATAGTTCCAGCAGGATTAAAAGGCTTAATGTTGCCGCTAGCGCAATTAGACCAGCTAGAGCCTCGGCAATGTCGGCCAGGGTCAACCTTCCAAGTAATTCTGTATGCTCTTTGGGGAAGTGAATTGCTTCCAACTTATCTCCTCTCCTCTTCGTTTCTCTAGCCGTCGCCAGAATAAATAACAATGGCCGCAGAGCTTGTGTCCTCGGTACTCTGACAACCTGTTCTCGTGCCCTGTGCCAGCGAGGCAATTGCACGCCTCGCACTTTGGGTGGTTTTCCATAGGGAGGTCACAGTCCGGGCACTTCCCGGTGGCCTCAATATATTCCTCTAGGGCTAAGGTAGCCTTACTCTTGTTAGCGTGAGCTTTACTAGGCAGGCTATTTAGCTTCGTTTCAGGCATGGTCTTTATCCCCGTATCCTTTCTCATAGTAGTCTTTCAGACACACGCAAGGGACGGACGGCCCCCACTGGCTGGTATAGTCAATCCCAAACTTATTGCCCAAGCTGTGGTCCTCACAGGCATACGGGCACTTCTCACACTCCCAGCTGATGACGAACCGGGCTGGTCGGACACCTTTGGGTATGACTCCTCGCTCATAATCAGTGAGTGGATGCTGCCGTACATGAGCTCGTAAAAGCGCTATGGCATTAGCTCTCTTCATCCGACGGGCTTCAGCCTCTCTTGCCTCCTGAGCCTGCCGGTCCATCTCAGCTATGAAGGGAAGTACCAGCTGTTTACTAGGCATTGGCCTCTCCATCTCTACATAACGGGCAGAGCCTCTCTTGCCGGGGTAGAGGGGTCAGCCTATCTACCTGGAACTTCTGCCGACAACGCCGGCAGATGTATGTTCTTCTGCGCCCAACCCAGCCTTGGCGGTACTGCCGGCAGTTAGTCACTTCAACGCTCATCGCTTAGACCCTAATTCCCTGGCTGCCCTGCGGAGTACCCATAGGGCATCTCGTCTTGCCATACCTTCAAAGATTTGAAGCACTCTACCCAGGGCTATCATCCTCTCTGGGACCAAGTGTGTCTTGGGCTCTAGCTTCCTCTGTAGGTCTGGTGGTAGCTCTGTCAACAGTATTCCTTTCCCTGTCATGGCTTTACCTCCTTCCCGCTCCACAAACAGCCCTCCCATCCGTGTTTCATAACGAGGTGTTTGCTGCACTCTGCCTGCAGGCTCTCTTCCGTAGCTCCGGTCTGGCTGAACCGGGCTATCGACTCGCCCTGGTGGCGCAATAGCACTACCTCGCAGCCGAGATGCTCCAGGGTGAAGCCAAAGTTGGTAAACTGGTCAAGACCTTGAATTTGCGCTTTGGTTGTCATCTAAATCTCCTTTCTCTTCCCAGCCACTATTGCTTCCGCCTCCCCCGCCTGCTCTGGAAGTAACATTTACCATCCTTCCACCAGTAGCACGAGGGGTAGCAGTACTCCTGTCTGATGGGGCAGTTGGTTACCCTCACGCCTTTGCCATGTTCAGTCATTTCGACCCCCTTTCGGTTAATATCGCCTCAGCCTCTTTTACGGCCTGGCTGGGATCAAAGAAACCTTGCTGGGCGGCGGCATAGGTCGAGCGCAGTGGTGTAAATTTGTGATGCTTGGCGATGATGTCCTCTGCAGCCAGCTCAACGTATATCTCGGTAGTTGTGATACTGGCGTGCCCCATTATCTTCTGGAGGGAGCGGGTGTCGCCGCCGTTTTTGATGTAGTGCTTGCCGAAGGCGTGTCTTATGCGGTGAGGCCCCTGCTTTGGCCCGCTAATGTTGGCCATCCGCATATACGTCTGGACGATTCGGTAGATCCCTGATGGGCTGAGTGGGCCGCGCTGCCCGGTGAATACATACTCGCTATTTCCGTCACAATTAGCCAGGTTTAGTAGTAGCCGACGGGTATCTTCGCTGATCGGGATTTCTCTCTCGCCTGTCTTACCATCTACTGTGATGGAGTCTGGGAATATGTTATCTTTCCGCAGGCTGGCTATTTCACCCGCCCGGGCCCCATTATCAATTAAGAGGCTCAAGATGGCTCTGTCTCTTAGGCCCTGCGCGCTGGATAGAACCCGGAACATCTCATGAGCGGTGAGAGTAGGAGGAACCTTCTTGTGGCGTGTGGGGGAATCGATAAGATCCATAGGATTAAGAAGGCGGTGGCGCTTACAAATGAAGCGGTAGAGGGCTTTCAGAGTGCGGTAATAGCCGTGCCTGGACTGCTCTTTCTCGTCCGGCACGACTTTTGACAGAAACTCCTCAATGCTTTCAGGCTTGGAGGGGAGCTCTTCAGGGTAGAAATCGGCAAAGCGATTGAGGTTCCTCTCATACCATCTAACGGTTCTGGGACGGCGATTGAGGGAACGACGATTGTAGAGAAAAGAATGGACTGCTGCCTGCGTCTTCATGGCCACACCTCCGCTGCGTATTGCAACAGCCTAAGCGGGGCCATTTCGGGTGATCGCTCACCGACGCCGCCGACAGCAGCCGGTCCCAACAGCGCAAGTGGGACGCTCGCTCGGAACGGCCCAACTTGCGCTGTCTTCACTATATATAACGATATTGAGGCAGAGTTGTCAGAAGAATTAGCCTGAATATGGGGTGACTTTAGTAAGGGGTATGGCCGGGACTTTAGTTCCGGGCTGTCGCCGGTGGGTTTTGTGGTAGGCCGTGGAGGACTCGAACCTCCAACCTGACGATTAAGAGTCGCCTGCTCTGCCAGTTGAGCTAACGGCCCACGATATTCTTTTTGGCCGCTAACTCGGCATTTGATTAAGAGTCTCATTGCGAGTTTCAACTTTCCCTCTTCAGCCGGTCGTAGGATGCCCTCAGGGTGTCGCCTCATGTTTAATCCTTACTTCCTTGCCTAAAGGCTTGAGGCTGTGATAGAATGACAGAAAGGTGGTGAGGTCATCACAGCCTAGCCCCTTTGCTCAAGCCGCTGACTTAAGCCTCAGCGGCTTGAGCGTTTTTAATCCTCTCAATTTCGCTTACCGGGATAAATAAAATACCGCCGAGCTTGATACTGATAATTTTCCCGGCATCAATCCAGCGGTAGATTTGGTATCGATGGCGGTTCAGGGCTTTGGCAGCGTCCTGGACTGACATCAAGTCGTTTGTGGTGACCGTGATTTCCTTCAAGCTGACACATTCCCAAAGGCATATGTGTCAAGATTAACACACCTGAAAGCCGGTGTCAAGCCCCTTTGGGGGCTTTTTTAAGGGAATTTTAGGGGTGACTAACCTTGCCAAGTCCTTAAATTGCTGTTTTTTGGATAAAGTGAAGGCGGGATGCCACTTGCCCGATTATGCCCAGGGCGGCAACGGGAGGGGAGCTGCTCATCGTTGCCGGCCTCCCCAAGCCGGCGTTTTACCCTGGTCTCCCCTGGCAGAGCCCGCCATGTTCAACTAAATGTCTTAATCACTGTAGCAACAACAAGCAGACAGAGTCCGCCTAGGCCAACATACAGTAGGAGTCTCCGTTTCCTAATGACCATCAGCAGCAACAGGCCGATGATTGTAGCTGCTATCAGCTTTTCCCAAATACCCCATTGGCTTGGCGGCCAAACCGATAACCAGACCTTGCCCATTATTCTTTGATGGGGTACTGTCCAACCAAGGTGAGAATCAATGCTATCGAAGTGGCGGTTATCACTAAGTACAAAATAGCTATCTTCTGGCACTTCTGTTGGTGGGACAACGTATGGGGTCAGCTCGCTCACATATGGTTCCTTCAGTCGCTTGCCGTTGATACAGACTACTCCATCTTCCACCGTGACTGTCTCACCGGGCAAAGCGATGATGCGCTTGACATAGCATCTCTGCCAACTGCGCGCTAACCAAGACGGCCAAAAGGCCACTATATCACCTCTTTGCGGCGGGTGGAAATGGTAAACGACCTTATTGACTAACAGTTGCTGGTGCTCTTGATAAGTTGGTTCCATGCTAGAACCAACCGTAACCAGTCCTTGGAATGTGAACTGGGCCGCTATGTAGGTGACTATGGCCAAGGTGAGTATTACCAAAATCTCACGGATACGCGACTTCACTAATGTCACCACCCCCCATCATTGGTCATAATGGACGAGTCCAGGCTAGGAGCCACTAAGCTCGACCTGGTACTCATCCATTATCTTCATGCTGGCATTATACATCATGGATAGGTGCCGTTGAAGCCAGTCCACCATTTTGCACTGGTTCCATCAATATCAATTTCAGTTACACCGTAGACCTTGCCGCCGGCAGCTACTATCCAGGTATAGGTTCCGCCTGGGGTGTCTGGGTTGCCATTGTAAAGCTTGCTCGATGACTTTGGAAACTCGTTGAGGTACGGCCCTTTTTCAAGAGCTTGCGGGGAGCACACTCCCGGGGTATCACCGGCAGGTACTAACCCTGCTGGATTAACCAGCAAGCCCACCCAGAGAGCAGCGTCTTCAATAGCAGCACCCCCTAAATCCACTAGGTAGAACTCGTGGCCCTCGTAAGTACCCTCACCGGGGGTGGCTTCCGTGGCTACAGTAATATCATTAGAAGCCTCTCCGCTGTTAGTTGGATAGTTGTGCAGCTTTGCAGCGTCCAGACCATTCCATATGCCAACTGTGCCTGGTCCCAAATGAGAATCGAAGTAGAAGGTAGCCACTGAGGTAGTAACGGTCTTGAGGTCAGTGCTGTATGCCTGCTCAGCGCCCCGACCGAACATGCCGGTGACATTGGGGATAACCACGGCTGCTAATACTGCCAGGATAGCGAGCACAATCAGCAGTTCGACTAGGGTAAAGCCCTTCTCTCCTCTTTTCGGTAACCCCTTGCCACTTAAAATGGCTTTCATGGTTTTCATTTCTCTTAATCACCTCCTCTGCGGTCGTTATTTTAGCCTTTGCTAAGCCCGCATTAATCATCATAGCACCGGCAGTTAGGCGTGCCTATCGCCCAAACGGGTGATTTTTTACCCCGGCAGCTCCTACTTACCATAACACACGCACCAGGATTGAAATCTAGGCGGGTGTTTAAGGTTTTGAGTGGTATTATACCTGGCCCCTCTCCTTGTGAAGGAGAGGGGGACACCCGGGGTGAGGTTGATAAACAATCTTAGCCCTCGATGGTCGTAGATATTTTTGTATAAAGGGCTTGACAGCACAATAATTTTGTGCGAGAATAAGATTATGGCAGAACAACCTAAATGTCCTCAGTGTGGGTCCGCGCAAGTATATTATCGGAGAATTTTAAAAGAGTTTGTCTGCCGAAGGTGTGGGCATACTTGGAGAGGGAAAGGGAGGTGAGCGATGAGGTAGTAATCTTGACAGGTCAGACAAAAGCAAAAATCTTAGAAAGGAGTATTTATTCAATGAAACAGAAAAAGTTGCTAGCACTAATTGGTAGCATTTGTCTAG
>SDBU01003406.1_pt1 | contig 20231 bp, 14 predicted proteins | sample 2277071 | NCBI WGS metagenome assembly SDBU01 (sample SAMN10397929, study PRJNA504765) | marine sediment metagenome | isolation source: marine sediment core GS08_GC12, 126 cmbsf | place: Arctic Ocean: Gakkel Ridge, Loki's castle | collected 2008
TTTATATCCTACAATTCTATCTAATAATCTTCTGGCTTGCTGAGCATCAACTAGAGCTTGATCTATTTTTCTCGGATGTTTTAAAGCATTTAATACTTCGCTTTGTGTTATAGAATTAAATGTGACCCTTTTTATCTTAGTGTTTTTTGGCAGTATTGATGCTATATGCCAAGCTATTGCTTCTCCTTCTCGATCAGGATCGGGACATAGATATACAATATCAGCTTTTTTAGCAGCATCTTTTAACTTTTTTATAACATCTTTTTTTGAAGGAAGATTTACATATGTTGGTTCAAAATTATTCTCTACGTCGATTCCAAACTCTTTTTCAGGAAGATCTCTTATATGCCCCACAGATGAACCAAAATTATATTTAGCTCCTAAAAATTTTTTTAATGTTTTTATTTTTGCTGGGGATTCTACAATAATTAATGGTTTTGTCATCTACGCTTTTTCCTTATTCTATTAGCATCTAATGATTTTTTTAAATTCTAGTCAATATATAACTTTTTTATAAAAAAGGATTAAAATGTAGATTAATTTCGATTTTTGTTAAAGTAAAAGTGTTAAATTTTGATGTTTATTTATGATAACAGACGAAGAATTATTAAGACTGAATAAAGAAGGATTCATTCCTGGCCCCAATGAAAATGAGAGAGATTTTTTAAAAAGAATCGATTTTAGTAAAACATTAATAAAAAATCCTAAATCTTTTTTTGAAAATCATGAACAAAATCAGCCTTTTGATTTAGATAATAGAGTTTTGAAGCCTCGATGGAACTGGACAAGAGCTAAGCTTTTAAATTTATTTGATGTATCTCCAACTACTCTCGCTCTATATTATAGCGATAAAGAGCTTCATTTTTTTCAAGCAGCAGCAACTTGGATAATAGAAGTTTCAAAAAACTCTATTAAAATTCCAGTTTTGCAATTTAGAAAAAAACTTCGGCACAAACCATATCTTTTTATTTATACTTTAGATGAAATATTAGCGCATGAAGCTATTCATTCGATTAGAATTGCGTTCGATGAGCCTAAAACAGAAGAGATTTTTGCTTTCATGAGCGCAACGAGTTTTTTTAGAAAAATATTCGGTCCTATTATTAGATCTGAAAAAGAAGTTTTTATATTTTTTGCTCTTATGGGAGGATATTTTGTTTTTCAAATATTTTTTATTTTATCTAGCCTTACTTTTTTATCTTACATAGCTACTTTTTTTGCATTTTTAACTTTAACTTATCTTAGCTTAGGGCTTATTAGACTTTTTCATATTCGAAGAAAATTAAAAAAAACTTTTAAAAAGCTTTTTAAAATTTTTGGCTGCAAGAAAAAAGCAAGAACTGTTTTGTTTCGCTTAACAGATGAAGAGATTTTTAAATTTTCTAGATTTAAAAAAAATGAAATTACAAAATATTTTAAAATATCAAAAGATGAATCTTTAAGATTGAGATTAATTCATTTAGCATATTTTGAAGATATAAATAAAATTTAAAAGTAGTGTTTTTTTTCTTGAATCATAAATTTATTAATCATATTTTTTTCGAAATCTCGAAGAGCTAATTTTTAACTTTTTTCTATATTTTGTGATCGTTCTTCTATGTAGAGGATATCCTTTTTCTCTCATTAAGACGCTAAGTTTTTGATCAGAGAGTGGTTGTTGTTTGTTTTCGAGATCTAAAATCTGTTTTAAGATGCTTTTAGCTTTTGAAAAATCTATATTTTTGTCATTTTTAGAAGCTGCAAAAAAACTTTTTATTGATAAAAGGCCAACGGGGCATTCAATATACTTATTAGCAATAGCTCTAGATATTGTTGATGGATGTACCTTTAAGTAACTTGCGACATCTTTAATAAAGAGGGGATTTAGTGAGGTTTTTTCAAGTAGAAAAGATTGTTGATTTTTAATGATAAAATAAGCAATATCGAACAAAAGCTTTCTTCTGGTTATGATGTTTTTCATCAAGATTTTAGCAGATATTATAAAGTGTTTTGAGCTTTTAGCATTATCAGATTCAATAATTTTAACATAATCTTTATTCATATTAAAATTAGTCAATTTTTCATCTATTTCAATGATCCAATTTTTAGCTGTTTTTTTGATTATTATATCTGCAGATATATGATTTGAAATATTTTTTGAAAATGTAGTAGTTACATCAAAAATAGAGCTAGAAATTGTTTTCTCTATTGTTTTTTGAGTTTTTTTTCTACTCAAGTTTAATTTCTTAGCAATTTTATGAATTTTATTTTTTAAAATATCATCGAAATAGTTTTGAAAAATTTTATATTCTAAAGATTTTACATCTTCTATTTGAGACAAAATTCTATCTTTTAGATTTTTTGCAGCGATTCCTTTGGGATCGAATGTTTTTACAATATTTAAAACTTTAAAAATTAATTGATTAGAAGTTTTGAGATTTTTTGCTAAAGAATCTAGATCAAGTGTAAAATATCCCTTTTCATCTAGATTGCCGATTATATTTTCTGCAATAACAATCTCTTTTTTAGTAGAAAAACTTTGTTTTGCTTGAACCATCAAATGTTCAAATAAAGATGGTTTATATACAGCGGAGAAAAATTCATTTTTTTTCTCTTCTGATATTTTAGTAGAACTGTTTTTATTATCTGCAATTTCTAAAATTGGGTTTTTTTCAATCTCCATTTCAACAAAATTTTTCAGTTCTTGATTTGTCATTTGTAGGATTAAAAAGGCTCTTTTCATGAAATAGGTCATATTGAGCGTTTGAAGTTGCTTTGTTTGAAAAGATTGAAATGCCATGGTCTTGTCTTGCTTATCTAATTTTTCAATAGCACATTTTTTTATTTATTTAATCTGGTTTTTTTTTAATAATTTTTTGTAGTTAACTATAAGTGGTTTGTATGAGATTTTTTTTCAGCTTTGTACTAGGTATTGAGTTTTTTTTATCTACATTTGTTTTTGCAAATGAAAAAGATGTTAAAATTTATGATTGTTTTCCCTTTTTCAATGAGCTAGAGCTTTTAGAGGTTAGATTAAATGAGCTCTATGATGTAGTTGATCATTTTGTTATAGTTGAAAATCCACTTACTCAAAGCGGTAATGAAAAAAAACTTTATTTTGAAGAGAACAAACAAAGATTTGCAAAATTTTTAGATAAGATAATACATATTGTTGGTCCTAAAAGAGAAAAACCGTTGAGTGATTGGCATAGAGAAAATGCTCAAAGAAATGATATAATGCTCGGGCTAAAAGATGCAAAAGATGAAGATATTGTGATAATTTCTGATCTAGATGAGATAGTAAGAGAAGAAAAAATATCTGAGATAAAAGATTTAATAAAGGGTAATAAAGATCCTCTCAGACTTAATTTAAAAATGTATCGTTATTTCTTAAATAGAAGAGATATGAATATCGATATTTGGGCTCTTGGCTATGCAGCATCTTATAAGACTATAAAAGAATACTCACCACAACATCTTCGCTGTGATTACTCTTATACTCATTATTTAGATAATGCTGGGTGGCATTTTACAGATATGGGCTGGATTTCAAGATTTGCTTATAAAATTAATTCATGTGCGCATCAAGAAAGAAATATTCCAAGATGGAAAAAAGCATATAAAGTTATGAGATGGGCTAGAAGATGCAAACTTGTAAAAATCGATGAAACGTATCCAAAATTTATTACTCGAAATTTAAAATATTTTAAAAATAGAAATTTTATTGATGATAATCTTCCGCCTAATTGGAATATGAGAGTTTTTAATAAAAGGCAAAAAAATTTAGAAAGGACAGAGAAAACTTTATGAAAAAAGCATTAGTTTATCCATCTAAAGGCTTAGGAGATGGGCTTTTATTTTTAGTACTTTCAAACAATTTAAGTAAAAATGGCTATGAGGTCGATACTTATCATCCATTTTTATATAACTTAGATAATTGGTTTAAATATACAAAAATACGTCCTTATCCAAAAAATGATAACTTTGATTTTTTAAAAGATTATCAATTAATAATCATAAATTCTGATTATGATCCTTTAAATAAAAAACTTGTAAAAGTTGCAAAAGAGAAATATAAAGATATAACGTTTGAGATTCATCCATCTGCTTGCAAAGGCAAAAATCCTCCAATTGGGGATTTGAAATTTGATTTTAAAAAGACTGTGAAAGAAAATTTAATAGTTTTTTTAGAAAATGAGTTAAACCTCACATCTGTACTCTCTTCAAATGATATTACGGTTCCCTCTAATTTATCATATAGAAAATATCCTAAAAGAGTGGTTATTCATCCATCGAGCAATGATCTAGAAAAAAATTGGCCAAAAGAAAAATTTTTAAAACTTTTTAAAAAATTAAAAAAAGAAGGTTTTGATCCCTATTTTATTTTAATGTCTTTTGAAAGACAAAATTTTTTAAATTTTTCAAATGATCAAATATTTACTTTTAATAATTTACATGAAATTGCAAGCTTTATCTATGAATCTGGTTTTATGATAGGAAATGATTCTGGTATTGCTCATCTAGCATCAAATTTAAAAATCCCAACTTTGACTATTTTTTCAACTAAAAGAAAACATATATTTTGGAGGCCGAGTTTTTATTTCGATAGATCTGTAATCTCTCTGCCTTTGCTCAATATTAAAGGGTTTAGGCTTAGAGAACAATATTGGAAAAATACCATTTCATCTAAAAGAGTTTTGAAAAATTTTTCTAAATTAATAAAAGATTTTGAAAATTATGAAAGCAGCAAATTTTAGTAGTCCCGGTCTTGGCGATGGTCTTATTGCTATAGCTTTATCTCACAATCTATATCTGAATGATATTCAAATTGATACTTTTCACAGTAGTTTATCGCAAATGCAAAGCTATTTTCCCCATCTTTTAATCAAAAATTATCCCCAAATCGATGAAATACCCAAAATTTTAGATAGTTTTGATCAGATATTTATCTCCTATAATGAAAATAGTCCTTTTATTATGAAACTAATTCTTGATGGAAAAAATTTTTATCCAAAGAAGATATTTGTTTTAAATCCTTGTCCTTCTAAAAAATTAGGAGGCCAACCCTATTTTGAAGATGCTTTTTTTAAACCAAATCTCTCTATGGTCGATAATATCGATCTATTTTGTAACAACGTATTAAAGCTTAAAAAAACATCTAAGAAAATAGATCTGACAATTCCCACAAATTTAATATTTCAAAAATTTAAAAAAAGAATAATTTTCCATCCATCTGGCGCTAAAAAAAGTAAAAATTGGCAAATTCAAAAATATATAAAACTCGCAAAATATTTAATTGATAAAGGATTTGAGCCTGTATTTGTTGTAAGCGAAAATGAGACAAATGAATTTGTAGATATTGAAAAGCAAAATTTAGATCTAAAAAGTTTTGATAATTTAAATGATTTAGCAGCCTTTATCTACGAATCTTCTTTTATGATAGGCAACGATTCTGGAATAGGTCATCTATCGTCTTTTTTAGGTCTCGATACTATTTCAATATTTAGAAATCATAGATCAGCTTCTCTTTGGAGACCTTCTTGGTCTCAAAATAAGACAGTATTTCCAAATAGATTTATTCCAAATATCTCGTTTTATAGATTAAGAGATAAACATTGGAAAATATTTATCTCTACTAGACAAATTTTAAAATATTTTGATGAAATGATTTAAAAAAAATATTTGTAGTTCTTACAGGAATAATTGAAAAATGGGGATCAGGAACGTTGAATATTATAGATTGGAGTAAAAAAAATGGCAATCCTATTCCGAAGTGGAATGAGAAGATGCAAACTGTTAGTATAATTTTTAGACCTGTTAGAATTAAATCTTCTCAACAAAATAGGCCTGAGTCAAGGCCAGAGTCGATAAAAGAAAAAATAACACGATTATTATTTGAAAAGCCTTTATCGAAATCAGAAATAGCAAAAAATTTAGGTTATAATAAAATATCGGGAGCTCTAAAAAGGACTCTCAAGGATATGCTTAAAGACGAAATAATTGCATATACAAATTTAGATAAGCTAAATAGTAGACTACAAAAATATAAACTCTTAGATAATGGATTATCCGAAATTGCCACTCTATTCAAGATAAAAAAAGATCTGAGTTTAGGCCCGAGTCAAGGCCTGAGTGGAGGCCCGAGTCGATAAAGGAGAAAATAATAAAATTATTATCTCAAAAGCCTTTGTCCAAATCGGAAATAGCTAAAAAATTACAGCACAAAAGTATATCGGGAGCTTTAAAAAAGACTCTAAAAGATATGCTTGATAATCAAATTATTACTTATTCTATTGAAGAAAAACCGAATTCTCGCAATCAAAAATATAAATTATTAGATAACAAAAAGAGGTAAACAGTTTCAATGTTTATCTCTATAATAGACAAATTTTAAAATATTTTGATGAAATGATTTAAAATCCAAATCCTACAGAAAGTGATGGACTAGGTGTAAAAGAAGAATATTTGGATTCATAGGTCTGTAGAAAATGAACTTTTAATTGAATAAATTTTTTATCAAATTGTCTACCTAGGATTAAATCTGGAGATACAAAAAAAGGCATAGGCAAACTGCTTGAAAGACCGAGTCCATAATAAGTGGAGGTATTATTTTTAGAATTAAAATATCCCAAATAACTCGCACTAGTAATTGCTATTGGTATTCCAATATTGAATGACATAATTGGATCTATAGACATATTAGCATCAAATCCATGAAATCCATTCCTATATCTATATCCAATACCTGCTTCTGGTAAAACTAGATTTTCTGGTGGTAAAAATAACAGAGCTTGACCATTCAAATAAAAAAAACTATTTTTATCTTTTTCAACTTTTTCATCTATTTGAGGTATTTCTTTATTTACTTTTCTAAAAGTAGGTCTTGTCTGGGGTTTTGTATCAATATCAGCAGCAAAAAGCAGAGAGCCACTAAACATAAATAGAGCAATAGAGCTTATTATTTTTTTAATATTCACAAATATATCTCATTGTTTTTTTAATAAAGACAATTATCTTAATAAATATATTTAATAATTTCAATTATTAAATTAGTTAATATATTAATTATATATTTATTTGTAATAAAATGAATAATTTTAATTACAGGTGTAAAAGCGTGTTGTTCAATTGTTTAAGTAAAAAATTACACTAGATTCAAGATACGATTTTTAATTTTGCATATTTTGTGACTAAAGATCTAATAGAGGAGGATGTTTCAAAAATTATATCTAAAGTTTCACCGAGCGATGTTTGATAGATTTTTTTAACGACTCCAAGTCCAAAAGTTTTATGATAGACTTGTTGATTAGGGTAAAAATTTTTAGATGAAGAGGTATTTTCTATTATTGGTTTAGATCTTTCAATATTGTCGTAGCTAGAGCTATCAAAAGGATTTGATAGATCTGATAAGTATTTTTGAGGAAGCTCTTTTAAAAAACGAGAGGGGATAGAGAATTTAGTGCCGCCGAACATATATCTAGTTTGAGCAGAGCTAATATATAAATGCTTTTTAGCTCTTGTCATTCCAACATAAAAAAGTCTTCTCTCTTCTTCTATCTCTTCTGTTGAGCTTTTAGAGTTTACATGAGGAAAAAGATCTTCTTCTAAGCCAACGATAAAAGATACTTCAAACTCTAAACCTTTTGAGTTATGAAGTGTCATTAATTTTAGAGAGTTTTCTTCTTTTTTTTCTTGTTTAGAGATTGCGAGAGAAATATCTTCTAAAAATTTTATTAAAGTATGATTGTTTTTTTGATAATCGCTTGCTTTGGTTATAAGCTCATCAATATTCTCTTTTCGATCTTCAAAACTTTGAGGATCTTCTTTTAAGTAATTTAAATAGTTCATTTTTGTTAAAACATGAGAGATTAGCTCATCAATATCGATATTTTGCCTATAAAGATCTCTAATTTCAAAAAGAGCATTTAAATAACTTTTGAGACTTTCTTTTTGCCCTATATTCAGCCTTATATCAGGAAAAGCAGATGAATCAATAACAAGTTTTTTTAAAAGAGAAATTATTGGAATCTGATTTTTTTCAGATATAAAAAATAGTTTGCTAATTGAGGTTTTACCAAAGCCTCTTTTTGGGATATTTATAGTTCTTGAAAATGCTAAAAAGTCTAAATCGGAGATGACAAGTCTTAAAAATGCTAAAATGTCTTTGATCTCTTTTCTTTGATAAAAAGAGAGCCCTCCATAGATAATGTAGGGGATTTTTTGAGATAGTAGAATATCTTCAAAAATTCTAGATTGAAAATTAGTTCTATAAAATATGGCGATCTCTTTTAGATCTATTTGTTCTTTGAAATTGTGTTTTAATATTTTTTCAACAACAAAGGAAGCTTCCATTTTTTCATCATCAGCTTTGAAAAGTTTTATTTTCTCTCCATCTTGAAGATCGCTAAAAAGATTTTTGTCATATCTGTTTTGGTTATTTTTTATAAGCTCATTTGCTGCATTTAATATTGTAGGTGTTGATCGATAGTTCTTTTCGAGCTTTATTATAGTTGCATTTTTAAAATCTTGATCAAAATTTAAAATGTTTTGATATCTAGCTCCTCTCCATGAATAGATTGATTGATCAGGATCGCCAACAGCACAAATATTTTGAGTTTTTAATGAGAGCAGTTTTGCTATTGTGTATTGTACAAAATTTGTATCTTGATACTCATCTATTAAAAGAAAACTCCATTTGTTTTGATAAAGCTCTAATATTTTGGGAATCTTTTTGAAAAGCATAGCTGTCAAATATAAAAGATCTTCAAAATCTAAAGCATTACATGCTTTTAATTTGTTTTGATATAACCGAAAAGCTTCGATTTCATTTTTTGTAAGATTAGAGAGAGCATTTATATCGTCAATATCAATTAAATTATTTTTGAGAGTTGAAATTTTGTATCTTATTTTTTTTAAAAGAGCTTTGTCCTCTTTTAATTTTAAAGAATTTAAACACTCTTTTAAAAGTTTTAAAGAATCCTCTGAATCGTAAATTGTGAAATTTGTTTCATAACCTAAATGATTTATAGATTCTCTTAAGATTTTTGCCCCAAGTGAGTGAAAAGTGCAAGCTACTACATTTTTTGATGTCAAATTTTTAATTCTTTCAGACATCTCATTTGCAGCTTTATTTGTAAAAGTTAGAGCTAAAATGCTATCGGCATCAACCCCAATAGAAATTAATTTTGCAATTTTTTCAGTAACAACTTTAGTTTTTCCAGATCCGGCTCCAGCTAGTACGAGTAGTGGTCCTTCTATATGATCAACGGCTTTTTGTTGCTCTGAGTTTAACACTGCTTTTTTCATAATAAGGGTTTTCTAATCTCTGATTCTTTAATTCCTAAATTACCATACCTATGATATTCATAAGTAATGCACTGCTCTTTTAAAAAGTGTAAAAGCTCAAATCTGCCATTTGCTAAAACTGGACTATCTATTAAGCAAACTCCGGCCTCTGCTGCTTTTGTTTTTAACTCTGTGCTAGGTGGCTCTACTAAACGTAGTCTTGCAATTGTGCCACTTTTTACTCTTTTTAGAAAGTCATTTTCGCTCTCTTCAATGTTAGAGAGTGTTGGAAGAAGATCTATCCAATTAAACTCATCTAATTTTTTTGAACTTGTCCAGCTGATCTCTATTGGAGATGAGCATATCAAGGCTGCAGCACAAACTCTTAGAGCATCTAATGAAAATGGATCTTTTGGGAGTCTGAGTGTTATATTTTCTCTTATTTTATAACGATGAATGTTGTCTTGTCCGATAATTTTACAATGATCTAAATCATGTTTTAGTCTTTGCCAAAAGTAAGCGTAGTTTGCAATAGATCTGAGCCAAATCTCTAAATTTTCTTTAGAGACATTAATGTTTTCTAAAAATTGAGTTAAACTTTTTACCCAATCATTGACTGCTAGAGTTTCTGTTGGCATTGATATTTGAGAGAGTTTTAAAAAGTTTAGCAAATAATTTGCTCCTCCTGATTTATGAAAGGGGCCAAAAGCACTCTCTTTATATCCTCCAAATGGTTGTCTTTTTATTTTTGCATCAGTGATTTTTGAGTTGATATATAAATTTCCAGCTTCGATATTGTCAATCCATTTCGAATGTTCTTTGCCATCTAAACTAAAAAGTCCAGCGGCTAGTGCAAATTTGGAGCTGTTTGCAAGCTCAATTGCATGGTCTAAATCATTTGCTCTCATTACTGATAAAAGCGGGGCATAGTTTTCATGAGAACTATTTTGTGTGACTCCATATTTTATTCCAGGTGAAAAAAGATTAGGATTTTTTTTGTCTTGTTTAGGTTGTAATAGCCACATTTCAGCAGCATCTAAGGTCATTAAGGCTTTTTTTAACTCTTTTGTAGGCTCATTTATAAGAGGTGTAATAGTAGTTTTTAGATCAAAAGCACTATTTACAATTATATTTTCAGCTGCATCTTTTAAATTCATTTGAAATTCTATGTCATCATAAATTTCTTTTTCCAAAATTAATGTGGATGCTGATGAAAATTTTTGACCAGAAAAATCAAAAGCAGAATCTATAATAGCTGAGATTGCCATCTCTTTATCAGCGGCATTTGTAACTATTATTGAATTTATTCCCCCAGTTGATGCTAATAGCTCGTATCCGCTTCTTAATTTTGTAAGTTTTTTAGCATAGCTAGCTGAGGTGTAGATCATTGCTGAGTTAATTCTTGGATCTGAAATTAATTTTTTCTCTAAAAGATCATTTGAGTAATTTATAAACTGCAAAAAATATTGAAAAGGCTCTATCTCCAAAAAGAGTTTTGCTAGCGTGTAACAAGCAAAAGAGCTTTCTAAAAAGGGTTTTATTATAATGGAATTTTTACATAGAAAAGCGCATGCAATAATTTCTGCCATAGTAGAGATTGGAAAACTCATAGCTGGAGTTATCAAAAAAGTTCCTTTGGATTCAAATTGGATATTTTTGTGCGAATATAGATCTAAAATGTTATTTATATGATATTCAATAGCATCTATAGCATCAGATATTTCACAATCTGCTTCAAAAAAACTTTTTCCAATATCGATAATCAAACTTTCAATAAGCAAAGATCTATTTTCTCGAATTTTTTGAGAGACTTTTTTTAAAATTTCACATCTTTTTTCTAATGAAAGATCTTTGTATTTTTTTTCTGAATTTTTAGCTGTTTTAATAGTAGTTTCGATTAAAGTTTCATCTGCTAAAAAACATTTATACAAATCTTTTTGAGGATAAGCGGGATTTTTGCCAATTTGAAAGTTTTTTGAAAAAACAGTTTTTCCATCAATAAAAAGTGCTACATTTTTATTTTCAAATATTTTTGCTTTTTCAATAATCTCTTCCGCCCAATCTATATTCGATTTTATTGAAAAATCTGTAATTGGTTCGTTTTCAAAAACTTTTGAAGTTGATCTAGTTGCAAACAAATTTCTTTTGATTTTGTGCTTTTTTACTATAGATAATTTATCAATAAATTTGATGCTTTGTTTAAAATTGTCAAGCTCATCCTCCCATGCAGTAGTACCTGGAAATAGATTATCTAGTCTAGATAAGAAATTTTCAGGATTAGAGCTATCATTTATTTTGCCTAAAAGAAAGCCGCTTGCTAAATGGAATTCGTTTTTAAAAACAACAGGACAGAAAAGTTTTAAATTTTTTTCAATTAACTTTTGCAATGCTTTTTGAATCGTATTTGTAGATTTAGATCTACCAATCTCGAAATATATATAAGGTTCTAATGATTTTTCTTTAACTAAAATTAAAGCAAAAGAGATATCAAAAATATTAGATGTTACAATTCCTATATTTGCAGCTTTTATATTTTCAATCTCACATCCATAGGTTATCATTTTTTTAAAATTTGCATCAGTCTCAATTTTTGATGTAAATGTTTTAGATGGCCAATTATTTTTTGATGATACAATTTGCTCTATGTTTAATCGAAAACCTTTGACGATTCTAATCAGGATTGGTTTTCCATTTTTTTCACATCTTTTTTTTGCAAAATCTGTAAGCCTTTTTTGCAAATCAAAAATCTCTGGAAAATATGCATCCAAAGTAATACCAGTCTTTATCTGTAAAAATTCATCATTTTTTAAAACTTTTTCAAAAACATCTATGGTAGATTCAATATCTTTATGATTTTCGATATTTAAAATTATTAATTTTTCTTTTTTTGTTTTCTGAAAATGAGCAATTGCTTTTTTATAAATTTTTATGAGATTTTCTTCTAATTGATTGTGTGCTAGACCTGCATATTTTAAAGTCATTAAATCTGAGATATTTATGCAAATAGACTTAATGTGGGCCATTTCTATGAGATTAAAAATATTTTTCAAATGATTTTCGATTGTTTTTTTTCCAAAACTAGGTTTTTGAATAGGAGAAATAATTATGTCATTTTTTTTATTTTGAATTAGATACTTTTTTAAAAGCAAAGGATCTGCAAAATTTATGATATGTAAACACTCTTTAATGATTTTTTTTTGTATATGATTTTTCAAAAATTTTGGGAAAGACCACTTTAATAATTTGATAAGTAAAAATTCGAGTCTGCAAGAAAACTTAAAAGAAATAGGCATATCATATGAATTAAATATATGAGAGATTTGATTTAGGGTTGTTTTTAGTGATTTTGAGCGAAAAGTTTGATCTATTAAATTTGATATGATGGCTCTGCCTTGCAGCGTATTTAAAACTTTTACAAGATTATTCTCTCTTTTTTTATTTGCTCCATTTTTTTCTTCATTTACAAGTAAAATTAGTAGTTGCGCTAGCTCGGATGATTTTTCTACTCTTTCATCTAAACTTAAAGATTCATTTTTTATACCTAAAAATAGTAGGTTTGTTGTCTCTAAGTAATTTGAATATTTGTTATCTTGCATAGACTTTAAAAGGGTTTTCAAAAGAGTGTAGAGTAAAGTGCTTTATTTTTGAATAGATTCAGCGAAAAAATCTATCGTCCATCTATTGACTAAATTGCGAAAATAGCTTACAATGTATCTAGATTTTTTATATAAACTTAAACCTATAAAAGATTTTATTATTACTTTGGTATAAATACTTTATTGAAGTTTGTAATTGTAAATTGTTTTTTTAAAAGAAATATTTGAAGGAGAATAAGACATGTCTAAGTTGTTTGCATTTAATGACAAAGCCCTCAGAGCTATTTTAAAAGGAATCAATACATTGACTAAAGCAGTCGCTATCACTTTAGGGCCAAAAGGGAAAAATGTATTAATCAAAAAAGATTTTGATATTATTTCTACAAAAGATGGAGTTAGTGTTGCTAAAGAGATTTTTTTAAAAGATAAATTTGAAAATATGGGAGCTCAAATTGCGAAACAAGCAGCACTACAAACAGCTGATATATCAGGTGATGGAACAACGACATCTTTAGTTTTAACCAAGGCTATTTTCGCTGAAGGTTTGAAAAATGTCATTGCTAGAGCAGATCCTATTTTTTTAAAAAAGGGGATTGAAATAGCTACAAAAACATGTCTCGATCATCTAGATACTATAACTACTGAGATTAAATCTGATAAAGAGATAAAACAGATCGCTACAATATCTTCTAATAACGATGAGGAAATCGGCTCTATTATTGCAGATGCAATGAAAAAAGTTGGCAAGGATGGAATTATTACTATTTCAGATGCGAAAGGAATTGATACAACTTTAGAAGTTGTTGAAGGAATGCAATTTAAAAATGGTTATGTATCAGCGTATTTTGTAACTGATGCTGAAAAGATGGTAGTGTCATTAGACAATCCTTTAATATTTATTACGGATAAAAAACTCACTTCTGCGAAAGATGTTGTTTCTATTTTAGAAAAAGTCATGCAAAAAGATACAAGACCTGTTTTGATTATTGCAGATGACATTGAAGCAGAAGCTCTCAATACTTTAGTAATAAATAAAGTGAAAGCAAATCTGCCAATAGCTTGTGTAAAAGCGCCAGCTTTTGGGGATAATAGAAAAGAAATTTTGGAAGATATAGCGGCTCTTACAAATGCAAAAGTTGTATCTGAGAGCGTTGATTTAACTTTAGAAAACTTTGATGAGACTGTATTTGGATCAGCTAAAAAGGTAATAGTTTCTAAAGAAGAGACAACTATTATAGATGGCCAGGGGGATATAAATAGTATCAATCAAAGAGCAAATCATATTAAGGCTCAAATTAATCAATCAACATCAGATTATGATCTCGAAAAATTAAATGAGAGATTAGCTCATTTGATTGGCGGGGTTGCAATAATTCATGTAGGTGCTGCAACAGAGACTGAAATGAAAGAGAAAAAACAAAGAGTAGATGATGCTCTAAATGCTACAAAAGCGGCAACAATTGCAGGAATTGTAGCAGGTGGTGGAGTAGCGCTTCTTAGATGTATAGAAAAATTAGATCAAATCGAAGCTGCAAATAGCGATGAAAAATTAGGTATTCGAATCATAAAAAATGCAATAGCTATGCCAGCTGCTACTATTGCAAATAATGCTTCGATGAAAGGAGATGTAATAGTAGAGAAGATTTTAGAGAAAAAAGGCTCTTGGGGATATAACTGTTTAACAGATAAATTTTCAGATTTAATAAAAGATGGTGTTATAGATCCAGTGCTTGTTACAAAAACAGCTTTAAAAATTGCTACATCAATAGCTATTTTACTGCTCTCTGTTGCTGTTATGATTACAGATAAGCCCTCATCTAAAAAAGAGTCTCAAATGCCAATGGACCCTTCTATGATGGGAGGTATGGGCGGCATGGGTGGAATGGGCGGCATGCCACCAATGGGAGGCATGGGCGATATGATGAGCTCAATGGGAGGCGAATTTCCTCCAATGGGCATGTAAATAAATTTTCTATGCCCATAAATAAAAGTTAATAAAATAAAAAAAAATAATAAAAATATGAGCATTAAAAATAATATAGAGCCACCTAGAATAGATACTAAGAATATGTTCGAAGCGACATATCCGAAGTATATGCAAAAATCGTTATTTGGTAAAATAGCGAATTTTGCATATCAGATACTTTCAGTTGCGATTTTCCCAATATATGCACTTCGTTATTTGAAACATAGAATACATCTGTTTTTAGGGTATCATTTTTTTGTTCCATCTCAAAGTTATAGTAAAAAAGAAAACATTGATTTTTATAATAAAGATGGCACAAAGACTGATGAAAATCAAAAAGAGTATTTAAAAAAGGGACTAAATTATTTAAAATATAGCTTTAAAGCTCAGTTTATTGAGATAAAAACTGCAGATGGAGTAAAATTATGTGGTGCTTTTATACCAGGCAAAGATGACAAGGGAAGATATCTTTCATTAAATGCTCCTTTAATTATCCACTGTTTAGGTCAAGGTGGCAGATTTCAAGATTTAGGACGTTATCCAGATGCTATAGAAAACATTAAAAAGCATAATATTTTAGTTTTTAATGATCGAGGAGTTTTAAAAAGCGAAGGAAGAGCTACTAAAAAAGGACTGTTTTTAGATATAGAATCGATCTATCAATATGCTATTAGAAAATTAAAAGTTCCTAAAAGTAAAATTACTGTTTGGGGGCACTCTTTTGGAACATTAAAAGCTATTTATCTCGCAGCAAAGCACAAAAAAATAAAAAGTATTTATGATAGAAGTCCAGCTGAAATTCAAAAGGGAGTTTACTATATCGCTAAAGAGATGTTTCAAGAAGTATTTTCCTATTTTGTGATATTGCCTTTTGTCATCATAGAAAAAATGGCGTCTCAAAGAGTTGTTGATAAAGTTGTTAATTTTGTGACTAAACATAAAATTTACATCAATGGACAATTAAAAAGACCTATAGTTATATCTAAAATAATCGAAGTTTTTTCATCAATTGTTGCTTTTGTTTTATCTATTATTACAGTTAGCTTTGATTGGGGATATTCTTTAGCTAAAGAGTGGGCAAATGTTAAAGGTAAAAAAATAATAATCTATTTGAAAAATGATATAAAAATTACTAAAGCGGCGAGTTTTTTCAACTCTGTTAGTAAAACAAAAAATGAGTTTATAAAAATTACAGATCCTAAATGTTCACACTGGAGTGAACTTTCAGAAAAGATATGCGATGAAGTATTTCGAAGATTAGAGGCTTAAAAAATTATTTGATTTTCCAAAAAATTGGTGCAAATATAATTACAATTATAAAATATTCTAATCTACCGAGTAGCATTAAAAAACTTGATAAAAGTTTGCTAAAACCATCCATAAAAGCAAAAGATGTTGTCGGACCTCCAGCCCCAAAGGCAAAACCAATATTGTTTAACATACAAGCAACAGAAGAGATAGCTGTTTCAGAATCTATCTGAGCAAAGATATAAAAGACAGTTCCTAAGATAGTAAAAAAGGCAACTAAACAAAAAAATGTAAGTACTGTGATTGCAGTTTTAGAATCGATCTCTTTTTTTCCAATTTTCACAGGCCTTATGGTTGATGGTCTGAAGATCTCTTCAATTTTATTTTTTAAAACTTTATAAAGAATATAAAATCTTGAAGTTTTAATTCCACCGCAAGTAGCCCCTGACATACCGCCTATAAACATCAAAAGTATTAAAAATACTTGGGTGGCAAAGGGCCATTTTGCAACGTCGGTTGTTACAAATCCCGTTGATGTTTGCGCTGATATTGCATGAAAGGTTCCCTCTCTGAAAGCTGATGCAAAATTATAAATCCCACTAGGTATACCTTCTAATGAATAGCTTCTAGCACCGATTAGTTTGTAAATAACTAAAGCAGATCCAATAACAACAACAGCTACATATAAGAAAAAATCAGGCTCATAAATCCTGAAAAATTTACCTCTAAGACAGTGAAAATATAGAGCGAAATTGATGCTACCGACGAACATAAACAGTATGATTATCCATTCTGTCCAAAAGCTATGATAACTTGCAATGGAATCATTTCTAATAGAATAACCGCCAGTCGATAAATTCGAAAATGTTATACAAAAGGCATCTAAAATTTGCATTTTTTCATTGGTCAATATTAAAAATAAGACCTCAATTATGGTAAGTCCTAAATACAGCTTCCATAAAAGTGATGCAGTCTCTTTAATCCTGGGGGCTATAGATTCTTTAACAGGACCTGTCATCTCTGCTTGCAGTAAAAATTTCCCTCCAACAGCGAGAGCTGGCAAAACTGTTAAAAATAATACTACAATTCCAATACCACCGAGCCATTGAATAAAGCTTCGCCAAAACAAAATAGCTTTACTAACAGCTTCTACTCCTTTATAGATGACAGTTCCAGACGCATCTCTAACTGGTGTTATTGTTCCATAAAAAGTATAGTTTTTTTCTGGATAGTGAGCATTTTTAACAACATATTGTTTTTCTTGTCGGCTGTTTTTTTCATAAAGTTTTGGGCACATTATAGTAGCGCCAGTAGTTGTGAGCCCTGATATAGATTCAAAAACGCAATCATTTGGATTATTTAGAGTATTAGAAAAATAAAAAGGCAGCCCACTTACGATCGTTGCTAAAACCCACATTAAAATTACTATTAAAACGCTCTCTCTTCTATAAAAAGTGCCAGTAGCTTTTCTTCCAAAAAAAAGAAAAATACCAGATAAAATTAAACAAACTAGAATGGTTTTTAAAAATGCTAAAGTAGAATTTGGGTGAGCTGTAACAAAAATAAATTCAAAATAAAGAGCAATGCAAAGAGGAATTAATAATATTAAAGAAAAGTAAAATAGTAATTTGCCGATTATTTTACTAACTTCTGTATATCTCAATTTTTTTTACTCCTTAAAACAAATCTTGCAATTGATCTAAAATTTCTGGGCTTATATTCAATATTAAAGTGTCTCCAGGCGATATTATTCTGTTGCCTTTTCCAATCATTACTCTACCGCGATTTTCTATTGCAGAGATAATTAAATTTTTCGGTAGTTTAGAGCTAAGTTCTGATAGAGGAATACCGACAAGTTTACATTTTTCTGAGACTTTAATTTCTATAACTTTAGCTTTGTTATCACAGAGTGATGCAATAGAAATTATTGTCTCTTCATGAAGAATCGATAGTATTCTATTTGAAATATTCACCTTTTCAGATACTGAGTATTTAATATTTTCAACCTTTAAAATCGATACAAAACTTATATTAGAAATCAAACAGATAACCTTTTTACAGCCTATATATTTTCCAACATTTGCAATCAAAAAGTTCTCTTCATCTCTATTTGTGCAAACTACAAAAGCATCCACATCTGAAATTTGTTCAGATTCTAAAAAATCTAAATTTTTACCATCTTCATTTATTACTGTGCTTTTTGGGAGCAGATCTGCAATTTCTTTGCATCTGTTTTCATCTTTTTCTATTACTTTTACATGAATGTTTCTCATCTCTAAAATATGGGCTAATCGAACTCCAACAGGGGAGCCTCCAACTATAAGAACAGATTTTGCTTTTTTTTGTTCAATTTTAAAAAAACTGTGGATATCTTGCATGAATTTGGTTTCACCTAAAACGGTAATTTCATCACCTGCTTGAATATGATCTGTGCCATGCGGAAAGATAACTTGTTCTTTATTTTTTTCACTATTTTTAGGATCTACTTTTTTTCTTCTAATAAGCCCAATAATCATCTCTTCAGGCAAAGATAGTTTGCTCAATTGTTGATCAACTTTTTCCCACTCTTTAGGGACTACAATTGTTCTCATTTGAATAGCGCCATGTGCAAAATTTTCAATAGCTAAATCTTCCGGATTTATAATACTTTTTAAAATGTCATTTGCAGCTAACATTTCAGCGCCAATAAAGTGATCAACATAAAATAGTCTTCCAAAATCAAGTCTTGATCTTGCTAAAAAACCGATCTCTTTAACCCTTGCTACAGTTTTTGGATAGCCTAAATTTTTTGCGATAGCACAAGATACTAAATTAGTTTCATCATCTCCTGTCATTGCAATAAAAATATCAGGTTCGCTTTCGATTAGAGTATCTAAAATTTTCCATCTAGAGCCATAGCCAAGCAAAGTTGCAACATCTGTTTTTTCACTAACTTTTTCTAAGATAATAGGATCTTTATCGATTAAGGTAACACTATGTTGCTCTTTTGCTAAAACAGAGGCTAAATAAGATCCAATCTCTCCCGCTCCTAAAATAACTATATTCATTTATTTTTTTTCCCTCTGAATATTTTCAATCAATTGTTTAGATGTTATAACTTCAGTAAAATTATTTAAATTTGTTAAAGATGTTAAATGAAGCTCTTTGCTATAGCTTGCTGTGCAATCAGACAAAGTAAATAATTTATAATTTCTACTTGCAGCTTCTCTAGCTGTTGTCTCGACGATTCCATTGGTTGTAAAGCCTGATAATATAAGTGTATTGATTCTAAGTGCAGCTAAATATTTTGCAAGCTCTGTTTGATAAAATGAAGACATCGTCCATCTTTTTATTTTATAATCTATGTACTTAATCTCTTCTATAAAATCATGTCCCCAAGAATCATTTCTTAAACCTTCTATCTCTAAAAAAGGCATCATTTTTTTATAAACACCGAGTCCTATAGCTTCTTTATTTGCATTTTCTAAAACGCTGAGTTGAATTGCAATTATTGGAATATTTTGATTTTTGCAAAAATAGGCCATCTCAACAATATTAGGAATAATTGTTGTAGCAGCTGTTACATCTAGACCATTTTTATGAAAAATGCCGCCTTTGTTGCAAATATCATTTTGTAGATCTAAAATTATAAAAGCAGTATTAGCCATTTCTTATACATTTTCCCTTATAACTTGTTATACCAATAAAATTATTTTTTTTAATAATTAAAAAATCATTTTGCATTGAAGTGGAAATTTCTTGATAAAAACATCTAATATTCGTCATCATTATAATGCTAAATGCACCGGTAGCTCAATTGGATAGAGTGCCTGGCTACGGACCAGGAGGTTAGGGGTTCAAATCCTCTCCGGTGCGAGGTTTTTTTATATGTTAATAAAAATATTTGTTTTAGGTCCTATTGACAATAATACATTCTTGGTTGGCTGTGAAAAGACAAAAAAAGCTTTTGTCATAGATCCGTCATTTGATGCTTTTTATGAAATAAAAAAGTTTTTAGATGATAGCTCGTATAGCTTAGATAAGATATGTTTAACACATTCTCATTGGGATCATATTGCAGATGTTAAACTTTTAAAAGATGCATTTTCTGCTCCAGTATATATACATGAGTTGGATGCTAAGACTTTAAAAGAGCCTTTGAATCTCTTTTCTTTAAA
>SDBU01003407.1_pt1 | contig 20225 bp, 20 predicted proteins | sample 2277071 | NCBI WGS metagenome assembly SDBU01 (sample SAMN10397929, study PRJNA504765) | marine sediment metagenome | isolation source: marine sediment core GS08_GC12, 126 cmbsf | place: Arctic Ocean: Gakkel Ridge, Loki's castle | collected 2008
AAGACTTTAAAAAGAAATTCTTCTTACTTTTTATAAATATAGAGGTAGAATAATTAGGCGGAGGGAACCGCCCACCAGATGGAAGAAAAGATGGATCTTTGTGCGGGCGAAATCAATAAAGAATCGAGTTTCATGAGCATGAGAAGAAATATATGGATTTCCCGGAGACATGTCAAGCAAAAATCAACATTGCCTGATTAGTGGAATTCAAACGGTCACAATTCTATCCGAACCCCTGACGATCTCGTAATGAGTCTTGAAACCAGTTATTTAATGATTTCCTTTAGACTGGCATCAAGCCTTTTACCACTGTCGGTCAGAACTTCCTTAACTTCGCTGGAAAACATTCCGCCCATCATACTGAGGTTCATTGCAGCGATTTCGACAGATCCGTCCTTTTTTTCAAAAACCGACACTCCCATGGGCATCATGACTGACATTGCCTTTTTTTCATCATTTTGAAGAATGGTGTATCCGCCCTGGGAATTGCAAAAATATAAGACTTTTAGCCTGGTCATTTCTTTTAGGCCGGAGTCTATATATTCCTGCTGGAGGTTTCTGACATCAGGTATCGTCCATCCGTTATTAAGAGCATTGTCATGTAGTTTATCAACAGTTTCATCGAATCCAAATTTACTGGTATATGTCTTAAACATCATCTTCTGCATCAGGTTGGCTTCACCGATCTTTTGAAGAAGGTTTTTTACTGTTTCCTTTTCGCCCAGTGCCTCCTTCAAAAACTTTATAAGATTATCAGCCGAAAGGTTCTTGAGCATGTTCCCCATCATTTTGGGCATAAGCTCATTCATGTCGATGCCTTCCATCATAAGAGGCATCATGTTTATCATCATTTTTTCTCTTTTTTTCTTACCCAGCATTTTGATCATAACGTCCATCATTCCCATTTACTTTTCCTCCTCATATATTTAGGCTAACGTATACTTTCTTCCATAATTTGAATACTTTCATTGATAAAACTGTTCTTTTCTTGGGCGGACATCTCGGGAGCGGCAGAATGGGCCAGAGTACCAAAAAATTTTTTGATAAAATCGATTCTGTCATCTTTGTCAATAAGAGGAACCATATTTACCGAACAATGGGAAAACATGGTCTGCATCATTCCCAACATATTCTCTTTTATATCCGGCTTTTCTTTCAGCTTCGGAATCATGGATTTCTCCAAAATAGCCGGCATCATATCCTTCATCATTGGCATCATGGGGCTCATGAACTCCATCATCGCCGGCATCATTTTCTCTTCCATCAGTGGCTGCATAAGAGGCTGCATCATTTTCATCATTTCAGGCATTTTATTCTTCATTTTATTCCGAGCCTCTATAAGGATCCCCTTCAGCTCTTCATCTTTAATTGCCGTTGAAAGGAAGATGTAGACAGAAAACAGCGTGATAAGTTGTCCCATTTCCTTCAACATATCAGGCATTAGCCTTTTGATATCAATGTCTTTCATCATTTCAGGCATCATCTTGAGCATGATCTCCTCCCGTTCGTCAGGCGGAAAGGCTTTAATCATGCCGTTCATCATGGCGTTCATCATTCCCATAATCTCCTCCGTAAATTTTAAACTGCTTAGGCTTTGTCAGCAAAAGGTGCCGGATTCTTCCAACACACTATGTTTTTTAATCAGATCATGATTCAGCTGAAAAATAGTGAACTTGCCATCTTTGCGGGAATCAACGAGTCCTCCTTCTATAAGCATCCTCAGGTGGTGTGCAATAGTGGAGTTAGCTCCTTCAACGACTTCGACTATCTCACATGTACACATTTCACGAACCGCTAGGAGCCCCAGAAGATTCAATCTTACCTCATTGCCAAGGGCCCGGAATAAAGCTGCCCGTTTCTTAAGTACGACTTCATCATTGAGGATCTCAAACCTATTAGTGGCTGTCTTTTTTATATCCTTGCATTCCTCAGGGGTACATCTGCATTCAAAAGCCTGTTTTTCATTGTTTTTTTTCATAAAATATCACCTATGATTTCTCATGATATAACTATATAACTAGTTATGTCAATATGTATTTAGCTCTAATTCAACAGAAGCCGCCGCAGTCGGCATACAGGGCAGGAGACCTCCCCCCATTTTTGAACTCTATGACGTGTAATCCTGCTGTTTTCAAGAAATTGACTATAAAATGGAAGCATTTCTGAATGCCTTCCTCATTCTTTAAGCGGTCGGTGCTGAAGGCGGGAATTTTGATGAGATGTTGAGATAAATCAAGTATTTCGTTCAGTACACTCGTCATGGATCAATCTTCCAGGGCAGACAAGCTTTCATGCAGCCTGTCGATAGCGCCGGAGGTTATTCCGTATTATTTCTTCAGGGACAATAACAGAGCCGGCGGACATTGCTCTTCTGCCAGATTTCGATGATATCGTGAAGGTTGAAACCTTTTTCTTCAAGCCAGCCTGTTTTTTCGGCCAATTTGAGTCTTGTAATAAGATGATGATGCCTTTTTCGATTAGCTAATCAGAAATGGTTTGAAAGTGTTCGTAGTCATTAAGTATCAAGGGGTAATTGGTGCTCTCGATTTCTGGGAGGTGGGCCCATCGGCTGGAGTTATTTCCTGTAATAATCGTGTGAAACTTTCCGTCATCCCACTCGTAATCAAAAGGAGTATTGGCGCTGATCGCGATAAATAATGATGCAAATGCCCTCATTTGACATGACAGCCAAACATAGGCTTCGTTCTTGAACTCGTATTTCATGTTTTATAGAAAAATAGTGAAATAAAGGTTTCGTGCTGGATGATTATAATAGATCAATGCTGGGAAATATTTATTAAGCCGAAAAAATCTTATCAGATTTAAAACTAGATGACAAGAATTTAGTGGAGTTTTGCAATTAAAGGGACATCATACTTAATTCAGTAAATTTGCTAGAGTTAAAAGGGGAGTTAAAGGGATCTCATACTTCATTCAGCTAATAAATAATTAAGTATGATGTCCCTTTAATTGCCTTTAATTGAATATTTTGAAGGATTATTTGGTAAAAAATGTTAATATGCTTTTTTATTAGGATTAAAAATGATTATTGTACTTAAGCCTGAAGCAACAAAACAAGACGCTGACGAGATTCTTAAGAAAATAGAATCCGTTGGGCTGAAACCTCTTTATATGCCAGGCGCTGAACGTACCGTGTTGGGTGCTATTGGTGATGAGCGGGTGCTTGGCAAACTGCATCTGGAAAACCACCCACTTGTCGATAGGATTACACCTATTCTTACTCCTTATAAACTAGTGAGCAGAGAGGCCCATCCTGAGAGTACTGTTGTCAGTATTGACGGCGTCCAAATAGGGGGAGGGCACTTTATGATGATAGCCGGACCGTGTGCTGTAGAGAGCTACGAGCAGATGCACTCAACTGCACAGGCAGTGAAAAAAGCTGGCTCTCATTGCCTGCGTGGCGGGGCCTACAAGCCGCGAACAAGTCCCTACAGTTTTCAAGGTCTGGGATTGGAGGGCCTCAAAATACTCCATAAAACTTCGGAAGAAATTGGCTTACCTGCAGTAACCGAGGTCGTTGAAGTAGAGGATGTCGCACAAGTTGATTTGTATGCATCTGCCTTCCAGGTGGGTGCCCGTAATATGCAGAATTATAGACTGTTAAAAACCCTGGGGGAAAGTCAGAAACCCGTCATTCTCAAGAGGGGAATGGCAGCCACGGTAGAAGACCTTCTGCTAGCGGCTGAGTATATTGTGTCTGAAGGAAATCCAAATGTTATTCTTTGTGAACGTGGAATCCGGACATTTGAGACTGCAACACGTAATACGCTGGATTTAAACGCTATCCCTTTTATCAAGCAGCACAGCCATCTGCCGGTTATTGTTGATCCTTCCCATGGGACCGGAGTCAGAGAGTATGTCGCTCCCATGGCTAAAGCAGCCGTTGCTTGTGGTGCTGATGGTCTTATAATTGAAGTTCACAACAGCCCCAAAGATGCCCTTTCTGACGGCCAGCAGTCACTTAACCCAGACGAGTTTTCTCTTCTTATGAAAGAACTTCGTTTTTTTGTTGAGGCGGCCGGCTTGAAGATGTAATCGCACCCCTTTTTCTACCTAAGAACCTTTTCCGTAAACAAGACCAATTGTAATTCCCCCTGCGATTTTTTCCACCATTTTGTCAATTCTTTAAAGGCCCATTCAGGAGTTTTGTTAATGTGACAATTGTTCCATAATAACTGTAATTTACTAGTTAAAGACATATGCATATAATAGTTTGAGTAAAGTTTGATGTCTCTTGAAACTGAATTTCCTTATCGAATTAGCAATGAATGGTTTATTGTATAATATTGCATTGGCGGCCAGAATTCCGCTTTTTATGGCGGGACCAATACCTTCTCCCATATCTTTTGTTGCCAATCCTGCTGCATCGCCTATAATAAATGTATTATGAAGCTGTATTATGTCTGTATAATTCCTTACATAATATGTGTATCCTTTTGGGTTGAATAAATAATTTTTTACCAGGGAAAGTTGTTCTAACTTCTGAGTAAAGAGATCCCAGTGGAATTTAATATTTTCATTTTTAGCTTTAAGCTTTTCAAAGAAACCGCCAATCCCTAGATTTAAATATCCATCACCTTTTGGTACATACCATGAATAACCGGGTAACCTGTTTTGTAATAACCAGAGATGACAGTTACTATCCTGATAGTTATAGATGAATTCCTCTTCAAGAGTTACTACCTGCAACTCTTGAATCCGTGGATTACTCTGTTTGAAATAAGTCCGGTAAACAGGGCAATAAGTGCCTCCTGCTCCAATTAAATATTTGCAGCTATACTTTTCGTCAATGATATAATTATCCCCTTCATTTTTAATTTCAATGACTTTATGGTTGTGTAATTCAACACCACTTCTTTTTAGAAGCCAGTGATCAAATTCTTCCCTTTTAATGGCGTACTGATTTACCTTTACTTTTAGTTCTTTGCTGCGCAGATGAACATGAAATTTGTTAAATTTTGTAATGTTGCCCGGATACTTGTTAATATCGATCCTCAAATTACTTATTACTTCTGGAGTTATCCAGCCTGCGCATAATTTTGATCTGGGGAACTTTTGCTTATCAAGGATAAGGCATTTCATCCCATTTTTTTTCAATATCCAGCCACATGTGGATCCGGCTGGTCCTCCGCCAATTATGATGACTTCAGAATGGATCATTTTTTTATGAATTATTTAGAGAGATTAATGGCAAAATTTATCGAATAAAGATTCAGCATATCCTGCAATCAGGTTGTTTCCTTCCAGTTTTTGTCATAACAATTTGCCAGAGCTGGTTTTTCCGCGATCTGAATCCTCCTGCACTACTCAACAGATAGAATCGCCACATACGGTAAAACCGTTCGCCGTACTTCTCTTTCAACTGAGGCCATGCCTTGTTAAAATTCCTATACCATACCATTAATGTTTTATCATAATCCGGGCCAAAATTGTGCCAGTCTTCCATTATAAACAACCCCTCCATGGCCTTACTTATCTGGGCTGCAGATGGAAGCATGCTATTGGGAAAAATATATTTCTCTGTCCATAAACTTATATGAGTAGTACTTGTATTATTTCCAATTGTATGAATAAAAGCTAAACCATCATCTTTCAGGCACTGTTCAGTAACTTTCATGTAGATACTGAAATTTTTATATCCGATATGTTCAAGAATACCAATGGATACAACCCTGTCGTATTTTCCCTCAGCTTCGCGGTAATCCTGAAGCCTGAATTCAACCGGTAATCCTTTGCAAAGCTCCCTGGCGAGGTTAATCTGTTCTTTGGAAATATTTAATGCCACAACATTTACACCATAGTTCTCGGCAGCATATTTAGCAAAGCTACCCCAACCACACCCTAATTCAAGTATAGTCATACCAGGTTTTAACTCAATTTTCTTGCAAACCAGATCTAATTTAGCCTCCTGAGCATCATTGAGATTTTCGGCCTTATTCCAGTAGGCCGAGGTATAGTTCATTCTTTTATCAAGCATTAGCCGGAATAGATCGTTTCCCAGATCATAATGACTTTCTCCAACCATTTTTGCTCGGGAGCTTTTCTGCCGGTTAAACAGATTTGTTTTAAAAATATAGAATACAACTTTCCGGTTTCTTTTAATTTTTTCTCTAATATTTGCTCTTAAAAGCTTGTTAATGAATTCATCAAGAGCTTCACAGTCCCACCAGCCATCCATATATGATTCTCCTAAACCCAGTTCTCCGTCACTCAATAATCTGCCGTAAAGATTGTCATTATGTACCTGGATATCCCATGGCTCATCTCCGTTGATTTTAATTCCGGCCTCAGATAACAATTCGTATGCTAATTGTCTGGTTTTCATTTGAATTTATTATACATTATTACTCAAATTGTTGTATATATACTAAAATCAGGCTTGATACTAGATTTTATTCGATATATTTAACCTAACTTGGCCAGTAGGCATAGTGTATTTAGCAAAATATAGGAAATTGGTTTTTGGGCGCTCCTTAGAAATACTCCTCTCTCTCCTCAGCCCCTCATCCTTATACTGATACCCTTCCTTAGGATGAGAGAATACAACCAGAAAATTCTTTTTAGCGGTTTTGATGTTTTCTTCTGCCATAGGCGGCTCCCTCTTTTACCTCTCCAGGCGGTTATCAAAGCCCTATTCAAACATTCCAAGCACCTCATAAAACACGAATTGGAGTTTGTGAACAAATTAATTTTAGACATAAAAAGAGCTCACAGGCAAAAAGGAGGCTTAGATGATGGCAAGCGTACCCAAAAAAAGTAATCTTGAGACAGTGAAAATCCCCAACTTTAAATCCCGCAGGGGGAAACACTGCTGGACGACGTCATTGAAAAACGTCCTGGATTACCATGGATTGTTTCTTTCGGAAGAGATGTTTTTCGGATTAAGTGGCCAATGAAACTGATTACCTTCTTGGTGTGTCTTCAAGTATAGTATACATATTAAGGAGAGAATATGGCAGTATAGGAATGGAATCGGCACTGTTATTTGAGGCAGACATTCCACCCGTTATTTTTGGTCCATCCGGCAGTGGAGCGCATGCCGCTGTTGAGTATGTCCTTATTTCCTATGACTCCCATTTTATAAACATTCAAGGGCTGTGTGTCTGGGACGAAATTAGGGTTTGATCTGGTGAATAACTTTCTTCAGGATTTTTCGTATTAAGAAATGTCGATTTTATCAATGTCTGACATTGATTATTTGGCCTTGATATTTCGATCCGGTTTTTCTTGTTTGAAGTAAAATAAAACTTAGGTAATAATAGTATATTAATAAAAGGAGAAGAAACCATGAAAAAAGTAAAATTATCTATTCCGTTTTTATGTCTGACTGTTCTAATTATGGTTATCATTTTCGCCAACTATGCTGTTCCCAATCTTTTCGCAGGGGAAAAACTCTATGAGCTTAAATATCAATTGGCTAAGGGTTCAAAAATCACAATGATAAGTACAGGTGAGGTCAACAGCATTATGGATCAAATGGGAACCGAAGTGGTGTCGGATATTTACTTTGAAGCAGAGGACATCTTTGTCATTTTATCTGCAGATAAAGAAAAGGGGCTCACATTGGAATATGAGTTTGGAGAGAGATCACAGGACATCGACAGTCCGATGGGATCAGATAGCACGGATTTTTCTGAACTGATCGGCAAAAAAGTCAAATTTGTTCTTTTACCAAACGGGAAAGTCGAGGGCTTTGAAGGATTTGATGGTCTGCCGGAAATCACTTCGAGCACTGGTGATGAGCTGAATGAAGAGACATATATTCTTGGAATAAAAACAACTTTTCCACGGCTTCCAGATGGACCTGTAAAAATTGGAGACACTTGGTCAGACACTCAGGTTATGGATATTCCCCAAGGAAACAATATTCTGAAAGCAGAAAATAATTTTACTTACAAGCTGATTGAAGAAACGGAAAAAGATGGTTTTGATTGCTTGAAAATTGAAATAACGGGAACTTCCAAACTCAGTGGCGATTTTGAGCAGGGTGGCATGGCGCTTTATATTGAGAGAGAGGGGACATCCACAGGAACATTGTATTTTGCATACAAAGAAGGGATGTTTATCAGCCTTGAATCTGAATCGCTAGATGAAGGAATTATCGATGTTCCATCGGCCGGAGTGGAAATTCCTCAGACGAACACGACAAAAGGGAGCATAACTGTCCGGATCGAGAAATAGGAATAAGGTAGAGACCAACTATGGGGTTTTGCTGACAAAGTTCCCTGCAAAACAGCCAGAGAGACGGTAAATCTCTTATAGAGTGAGCTGGTTGTCGGCGATGAGCAGCATGCCATGAACGGGGACATTATGAGGGCAGGCGAATTCACATAGTCCCGGGCAGCTTCCGCAGACATCGGCCTTAACTCCGGGGATTGCGGCATAGTTGAGCATGGCTTCTTTCTCTCGGCCCTGGACCGCAAAATAACGAAAGTAGCGCATGATCGTGTTGACAGGAACTCCATGAGGGCACTGTGGTTCGCACACTCCACAGGCATGGCGGCAGTAGAGTTCTCCACAGCCTTCCTTGTATGCGGCCAGCTTGGCTTTATCCAGGTCATTTAAACTGGTTCCGGAGAGACCGATAAACCTGTCGAGTTCATCATATGTTTTTGGCGGGAGGCTGACGGAGTTGACGTTGGGATTGTCAAGAACGAACCGGACGGCTGCAGCCTGGATTTCCTGCGGATTTTTCAGGTCGTATTTTTGAATGAAACTCTCTGCTTTATCCATTTTTTCCTGGTATCTCTTCAATCCGTTGGCGTAGAATTCACTGATTTTCCTTCCCTTTTTTTCCATGGCTTCTAAATTGGCTTTCATGGAGTAAAAGATGGCGGATGGAGTGCTTTTCATAAGGACGGCTCCTATCTTTTTTTCATTACAGACTTGGAGTACACGTTCGCCCTGGTCCATTTTAAGGAAGTTGTAGGCAAGAAGAAAAATGTCGAAACGCCCGTCATCAGCAGCGGCGAGAAGCACTTTATCCATAGTTTCTTCTGAGTCTTTATACCAGAAGGATCCGTGATTGGATGCGCCGACATATTTAACCCGGCCTTCAGTCTTAAGTTCCTGCATTGCGGCATGGAAGCCCTCGGTTTTAATTGTTTCGACCTTTTCCGGGCAGTGCATCATTATGCAGTCCACGTAGTCCATTTCAAGTTCTTCGAGACATTTTCGTGCCCTTTTGAGGAATCCTTCTTTGGTTTTGTCCTCCAAGACCTGAAGTTTAGTTGAGATAAAAACTTCTTTCCTATTGCGCTTCTTCATGGCTGCGGCAACAATCCGGTGATGGCCGGGATACTGTTCGGCCGTGTCGATATAATTCATTCCCGCATCGAGGGCGGTTCCTATAATTCCTTCGTCCATACTTGCGCCGAGACTGATATCCGAGACTTTAAATCCGGTTCTTCCGAGCGTACGGTATTTTCTTATCTTTGGAGTCTGTTTGGTGTTTTCCTGTTTTGTTTCAGGAAACACTATTTTGGCAGCTACTCCAGCACCCATCATCCCAAGTGTGGATTTCTTAAGGAAATTCCTGCGGTCTATCGGGGATTTTTGACTCATAGTCCCTCCATTTTATTATTTTTCCGGAGTGTGTGCTCCAAAACGCATCCGGATGATTTTGGTCTGCCCATTTGAGGGCACATAGGCGATAAAGAGATTGTCGTAGGTAGCGTCATTGAGATCATCGTAGTCTTTTCGGCCGGCCAGTTCATTGGCCAGCATGGGGATTGTGTTGGAATGCCCGACAATGAGCACAGTCCTTCCGGAATGGGAATTTAGGACTTTTTCAAGAAAGCCTCTTTCGCTTGGTTTGTAGTTTTGAATTTCGAGGTTTTTGTCATTGGCCGTGGGGAGGACGGTCTGTTGTGTCCTTTTATATGGGGTCGAGTATATTGCGCTGAGTTCGACATGTTTGAGAATGTACATCAATTCATTCGCTCTGACCTTTCCTTCGGGAGTCAGGATCGGGTCATTCGAGCCGTCTTTAACCTTTTCGGCATGCCGTACCAGAATTAGGGTTGTTGAAGAATCCTGATTGGTGTAGCTGCCATATCCGGGGATCATCAGGCCAAAACAAAAAAGAATTATAAAAAATGGAAAAAGTTTGTTTTTTTCTTGGACGATCCTTTTCATCTCATCTATCCTCTATGTCTTCGGCCTTAATTTCTAGTCCCCACCCAATCGAAAGAATAGGATTCACTTTGGCCGGCCGCTCTTGCGTGCCTTCTCATCCTATTGCTCATGGGAGAAGAGGCGTTGCCATATACAAGCCAGACTCCGTTTCCACTCATCTCTTTATTACCGGTAAATGTTCCTGTAAAAGTTTGTAATTCCTCTGAACTGGATACTTCGAAATCAATGTTTTTTCCATCAACTGCATAAGTTCCTGTAAGTGAATAGCCAAAACCGGTCCAAGTCACTGTTCCCGTTTTTTTATCGCCGGCAAATGAGATGATGTAGTCTTCTGTATCATTCACTCCAAATGTAGCCAAAATACTCCAGGTTCCAACAATATTGTAGCCAAAAACGCCGGGGCAGCCGTAATTGATCACGATAGTTAGAACAAGCGCAAAGATGGCTAAATATTTCGTGCTTTTTTTCATTGTTTCTCCTTGATACATATTTTGAATCATGTGTTTCATAAATTTTCTTTCTACAATAGCACTCAAAGGAAAACAAGGTCAATGATTTCTAAAAAATGTCAAAAATAATCCACATTATCAAGGCCTGGCCTTGATAATTTCTTGCCTAAAATTGGGGACTGTCCCCATTTAAATTAGAATATCTTTCTTTTTGTAGATGATAAAAGTAAGGATGAAGAGAAGCAGGGATATTCCCAGGAAATAGAGCAGCCGCCACCATATCAATCCATAGTCAGGGTTGAGGACGGAAGAGTCGACGAATTTAAACGGGCTTAAATAACCGATTTTATCCAGCGCGGGTGTGATTTTGGACGCAGCATCGATGAAGTATCCTCCTATAATTATTCCGATGGAGATGTTGATCGTCGGACGGCCCCTTTTGATCCAGAGGGAAAGAAAGAGACCTACAGCTCCAAAGGTCAGCATCAACAGGAAGCAATAAAAAGTATAGGCGAGAAAGGCCGTTAAACTGTATTCACTGTCTCCCTTAAATATTTCGATGCTGATAAATCCAGCGATCAGGATGACGATATTCAATGTCAACATGTAGGATAAAAATGCCGCCAGTTTGCTCCAGATGACTTCGGATCTTGTGACCGGCTTGGTGAGCAGGAATTCTGCCGTTTTTTCGTGTTCCTCCTGGGACAGAATTTTTCCAGCCAGAAGGATGGAGAAGAAACCGCCAAGGAGCAGGATGAACATGGTGTTCCGGGCTGTGTAGAATCCCAGGACATTGGTAAAACCATCTAAACTTGCGCCGAAGGCCGTCATGAGACCCTTCAAGAAGGGATTTTCGAATATGACCGAGATCTTACTCATAAAATCGTCTTTCATGAGGATGGGATAAAAGGCCATATCCAGAAATATGAGAACGATGAAGGACAGACACCAGATGATAAATGAAGTCCGGTGATGCTTCAGTTCTTTGATATATATGTTTTTATTCAACATGGCCTCTGTCTCTCTCTTCCTCGGATTTGTCCTCATAGTAGTGCATGAAAATTTCCTCAAGAGTTGGTTCTTCGATGATCAGGTCTTTAATTTCCTTGTTCTCTAGAGCTTTGAGGAGTGTGTTCATTTCCCCGGAGAACATAAAGCTCAAATTGTTTAAATTGGCCAAAGGATCGATTATGCCCCGGCAGTCGATTTCATCATTTTTTACAGGATAGGGAAACTCAATCTGGACTATTCGCAGCTGTTTTTTTCTCAGGCTTTCGATATCTTCAACGGCGATTATTCTTCCTTCCTTGATGATCCCGACTCTCCGGCACAGTTTCTGGACTTCACTCAGGGTGTGTGAGGAGAAAAATATGGTTGTCCCCATGTTATTCTCCTCTTGCAGGATATCGAAGAATTTTGCCTGCATCAGAGGATCTAAGCCGGTGGTCGGTTCATCCAGGATCAAAAGCTTGGGCCTGTGTATGAGGCTTTGCAGGATTGCAATTTTTTTTTGATTTCCTCTAGAAAGATCGAGAATTTTCCGGTCCAGGTCCAGGGCGAAAATATCGGCCAGCTCCTCGATCCTGGGACGGCAGTCCATGTCGTAAAAATCAGCCGAATAATTGAGAAGCTCTTTGACATCCATTTTATGATAGTAATTGACTTCGGCCGGCATATAGCCGATTTGTTTCTTTATGTCCTTAGTCTTTTTGACAATATCCAGGCCGAAGATGGACCCGCTTCCTGAAGTTGGGAATATCAGTCCAAGAAGAGTCCGGATAGTAGTGGATTTGCCGGCGCCGTTGGGACCGATGAATCCGAAGATTTCACCGGATTCAATTTCCAGATTGAGATCGACAATCCCCCGGTCTTTTCCGTAGGATTTTGTCAGATTTTGGGTCTCGATCACTCTTGTCAATTCTATTTATTCCATTCGTAGGGGCGGAGATGCCATTCGAGGAATGTCCAGATTCTGTGCCATGAGTCCCGCTGTTCCGGTGTATCGTCACGCTTCCAGGTTTCCCTATTGACCTGGCGGTTAAACGAATGCCCGCCGCGAGGGTCGTGGTAGATTTTGGTTTCGGCAAGGTTGGGCTTTTTAACTCTCAGTGCATGGACCAGCATTTCCGCTTCCACGAAATTTACATCCCTATCGTTATCTGCAAGATGCACAAGGACGGGGATCTGGAGATCGTCGATTTGGTATAGAGGAGATCGTGCTATATAGGCCTCACGGTTTTCCCAGGTGTTCCCGCCGATACGTCTCTGTTTGGTATATTGGGATTGGTACCGTGGTCCTTTATAGGCGAGTCGGAACACGAGATTTGTCACGGGGACGATCGCCACACCGCATATGAAAAGATCCGGCCGCCGAATGATACCATGTAAAGTGATGAGCCCGCCGTGGCTCCAGCCTATCATTGCCTTCCGATTGGGGTCGATATAGGACATATCCCGCTGCTGTATGGTATTGACTGCGCTGATGCAGTCTTCAACTTCGAAGCCACCGTAATCGATGGCTTCCATATGTTCCTCACCGTAGCCTGTACTGCCGCGGTATTCCGGGCAGATCACGACGTACCCGCGGTCACATGCCTCTTTTATAAATGGAAGATAGACATTTCCAAGGTTCCCGTGCACGCCGCCATGCACCCAAATTAAAAGAGGATGTGCATGTGTGCCCCGTTTTTCAAGGGGAGCGAACAGATAGGCAGGTATATCCATCTGCCCTTCACTGCTTTTATACGTGAACTTCTTGTAGTCAAGGATGCCTTTTGTCTGCGTCTCAAATATCTCATCGATCTCTGCTTTACGCTTAATGGCCTCCTGTATGCGATCCCGGGTTAGTTGCGGCTTCTGCTTTACCTGCGGCTGATTCTGGCCGAACAGTGGGGCGGCTATATTGGCCATTAAAAATAAAATGACCATGATGTTCAGACATCTTTTTAAAAGCTTGATTTTCATAATATCCTCCAACATTCCCTCAAACATGGTGGATCAAGGATAGTCACAAACAGATGTGGAGTCAAATAGGTTTTGGATTATTCAAATCAGTTCGACTGGATGATTGAGATTGGCATATTGAGAGTTACAGTTATGAAGGCCTGGCTTTCATTATATCCGTCCCTCTAATTGAAAAATAAGTCATGTTATTCAGGCCTGGCCGTCTCGATTTCGAACACTTAATGAGTCAAGTTGTGAAGGCCAGGCCTCATATTTGTTGTAATCTTTGTTTGGTTTTGATAAAGATTCATAATGTTTATGAATTATAAGAAAGGAGGACGATTTGACTAAGAAAATATTATTATCGATTTGTTTATTGGGAATCATTTTGATTAGTCCACTGCAACCGCAGTCTGGGGAGAAAAAAGAGTCTGGTTTTATTGATAAGGACCTGTCTGTCACTAAACATTCCTTAAAACTCAATGGAGACATCATCAACTATACGGCCACAGCCGGAACCCTGCCTATTAAATTAGAGGATGGCAAAACCATAGCCAACGTTTATTTTACAGCTTATACAAAAGACGGGATTAAGGATTTGGGCACACGGCCAATCACATTTGTCTTTAATGGAGGCCCGGGCTCGGCATCCGTTTGGCTTCACATGGGTGCTTTTGGCCCTAAAAAGGTTTCCATGACAGAGGAGGGTTTGGCGCCGGTTCGTCCTTTCCAGTTGATCAATAATGACCACACGCTTTTAGATATCACAGATCTAATATTTCTGGACCCTGTTAATACAGGTTACAGCAGAGCCTTGGAAGGGGAGAATCCCAGACAATTTTTTGGATATGAAAACGACATCGAATCCGTGGGCGAATTTATCCGCATGTTCATTACTAAATATGAACGGTGGTCGTCACCCAAATTCATTCTTGGAGAGAGTTACGGTACGATCCGGGCTTCGGGACTGGCAGGCTTTCTCCAGGGCCGCAGCCTGGGTATGTATCTTGATGGAGTCATCCTTGTGTCCGCTGTGCTCAATTCGCTTGTCAAAGATTTTTCTCCGGGAAATGATCTCCCTTATATCTATTACTTTCCGGGGTATACCGCGGCAGCCTGGTATCACAAAAAACTGCCCCAAGACCTGCTGGACCGGGAACTGGAGGATGTGCTGCAGGAAGTCGAAACTTTTTGCTTAGGTGAATACAACAATGCCCTCAGTTTGGGCAACGAGCTTCCCGAGAACCGGAAAAACGAGATGATCAAAAAAGTGGCCCGCTATACAGGTTTATCCGTTGACTATGTCGAACAGTCCAACATGCGGATAAACCTCTACCGATTTCTGAAGGAACTGCTGCGTGAGGATCATTATGCGATCGGCCGAATAGATGGCCGCTTTAAAGTGATTGAGACAGACGCCGCCGGAGAGCGCTTTGCTGTCGATCCCAGCACTACGGCCATTACAGGAGCTTTTTCTTCTCTGTTTAATCACTATGTCCGCAATGATTTGAAATACACCAATGAAAATGTGTATGCAATCTCGGGAAGTGTCCGGCCGTGGCCCTATCCCAATACGAACTCACGGACCAGTTACTCCGATTCCATTGAGGTCCTCAGTTCGGCCATGAGTCAAAATCAATCACTCCAAATATTTGTGGCCAACGGGTATTATGATTTTGCAACGCCTTATTTTGCTACCAAATATGCCATTTCTCATATGGGCCTAAACTCAGAATTTAAAGACCGCGTCACCATGGCCTACTATCAAGCGGGGCACATGATGTATATCCGGGAGAAGTCGCATCAAAAACTCAAAGAGGACTTGGTGAAGTTTTACAAGAAGGTTGTTGGTCGCTAGTCGTTCGGTTTCCGTAAAGACGACACACATGCTACTGTTCTCAGAGGTGGAATTGTAAATAAAGATTTCTATCGTTTATTAGGTTCTATTTTAAAATCGAGTTGAGCTCTGAGATAATTGGCTGCAGATGTTATGTTTTTTTTCAGACTGTTCCACTCGGTATCATAGGGAGACTCGATTTGAGAGGCCAATTTTTGAAGAGTCCCTCCAGGCAGCGAATTTTTTCCGAACATAAAGAAGGAATCCAGGCCTATAGAGGGAGAGGGTGCCTGGGAAGGTGGAAAAAGAAGGAAAACAGCGAGAAGGATGGCTGCTATTGAGACAGAGACGACCGGGATCAGTTTACGCGGCCGCCTCCATGTTTGTCTTTTTTGTTCAACCGGGTGGATGGGTTGTGATTTTACTTTTTCCAGAAGCGAATCGGGAGTCTCCTGAATGATAAGCCGCGCGTCCTCAGCGGCCCGTTTTTCTAAAGTCCGGGAGAGATGGATAAAATCCCGGCATGAGGCACATCGACGAATGTGGGGCCGGAGAAATCCGGGAACATCCCTGTGCGAATCAAACGCACCCGATATCAACCATTTTGAAATTGAACAGATCATCCTCTATTCTCCCTGTAAAACATATTTTGTCTTTCCGGATTAGGATGGGTGAGAATTTGTCTGACTTCCGGATTTTTCTGGAGCTGTTTTCCAAGATTAAGACGGGCTCTGTGAAGAAGAAGTCGTGCCGCAGTGTAGGATTTCCGCATAATTCTGGAGATTTCTTTTAAAGAGAGGTCTTCGACGTAGCGAAGCCAGAGAGCTTCATACTGGTTGGCCTTGAGATTCCGGGCTAATCTCCACAAATTTTGATTCTGTGTCTCCTGGATCAGTGTCTCAGCTGGGTCTGCATCGGTTTGGACAGGCATCCCCTGTATATTTTTATTTTGTTTGGACCGGTAGTGGCTGATGGCCTGCCTGTTGACCGCCGTGTAGAGCCAGGTCGAAAATTTCCATTGGGGATCATAACGAAAGATATTTTTATAAAGTTTATAGAATGTTTCCTGGATGATGTCTTCGATATCTGAAACATTCGAAATTTTAGGACGAAGGAAGTGAAAAAGTTTAGGGCTGTACCGTTCGATAAGCTCTTCGAAGCATCGGCGGGAGCCGGCCTGGGTTTCCAGTGCCAGCTCTTCGTCGGTGATTGGCTTCGTTCTATCGTTCATAAACTGAAAAGATCGGCTCTCTCGTACCTATTTTTTCTTCATCAGGAGGTTGAGGAGTTCCTTAACTGCACCCTGTGATTCCAGCACGACGGTCGCGCCTCTTGTGGAGACTTTGAGTGACTTGATAATTTCCCACTCGGGATCGATTTTGTCATTCATGAAGAGAAACGCTTTCAAGCCTGTGACCATACTTTCCATATTAGTCGCAGTTTCAGGGGAATCTGTTTGAAGGTCCAACTGCAGCTTTACTTTGCCGTTCTGCTCATTGGCCGAGAAAAAGGCGGATTTGGTCTTCTGGAGAATGAGCGCTCCAAAATCATCGTCATCTTCATCGAGCAGTTCGGATACGTTTTCAGCTGCGGCGACAAGGAATGTGTCCTTAGAAAGAGCCCTGAGCTGTCTCTCAAGAGGAAACCCGGAAAAATTTTTTTCTTTTCCCGAGAAAGTATCGAGAACTTTTTCGAGCCCGCTTTGGTTTTCTGAAATTATCAAGAGGTTATCACCGGCAAAAACGCCGTATCCGTCGTCGTCCAAGTTGTAAATGAGAAAACTTCCGTAATTGATCTCATCCGGAGATTCCTTTTCTTTGAGCATGCCGAGCAGGTGGGTTTTGTCCAGGCTGCCGGAGATTGCCACAACAGGTTCGTCATTATCGTGGTTCATACCAATCACCGTGACAGCGGAAATGTCGCTGAAAAAGTCGATGCCGGTGATCTTCTCGATTCCCATGATTTCCCTTCCGATATCATGTTCAAAATTTTTTCCCAAAAGCTGTTTCAATTCTGTTTGTGCGAATTTTTCAACATCGATATGAATGAGCCATTTGGCCTCCGCGGGAACTAGTTTTGTTTGGAGTGATTCTCCTGAGATATTGGGGGAAGAAAGTGTAGTAAGAAAAAATGCAAGGAAAAGAATTGTTGTCTTTCTCATGTTGAGCCTCCTGAAGTGATTAGGTTGTTCTGTAAATGATGAATCAACCGTTCACTATCTAATACGCAGGAGGTCTCGAAATGTTTCGCTGGAGCCTCCAAAAGAATGGTATTACTTTGGAGTCCTGTAAGCAAGTTCCCTTTCTTTTATTCGTAGTGAATGTCGTTTGTGGGATTGGGAGCTGTCTGCTCTAAAGAAGTCCTTGTTATTATCAATCAATTCTCTTATAGTTTTGAAATTAGAATAAAAAATGAGGATACAATGATTTATCAAAAACATAGTTTTAAATGGATCGCATTTGTGAGTGTGATATGTATTCTGGGGATGGTGTGTTCCGGAAACACATCCGCCGAAAAAGCGGATACGATTTCAGCTTCAAACGGTCAGGATAATTGGCCTCAGTTTCGCGGTCAGAGCGCTTTAGGGATTGCATCAGACCAGGATCTTCCATTGACATGGGATGTTAAAAAGGGAACGAATATCCGCTGGAAAACCCCGATTCCCGGCCTCGGGCACTCATCACCTGTAGTCTGGGAGGATAAAGTATTTGTGACGACTGCTGTTGGGGAAAGCAAAGAGGCCTATCTCAAAGTGGGCCGGTATGGATCCAGCCCGGATAATCCTGAGGACTACATACACCATTATCGTCTCTACTGTCTCGATAAAAATTCAGGCGAAATTATCTGGGAAAAGACTGCCTACAGCGGCAAGCCAAAATTGGACCGCCATATCAAGTCCAGCCATGCCAACTGCACGCCGGCGACGGATGGACAACATGTACTGGCATTTTTCGCCTCTCAGGGCCTTTACTGTTATGATATGGACGGCGAGCTGTTGTGGACAAAAGACCTTGGATTTTTGGATGCAGGTGCATTTGATCGTCCCGAAATCAAGTGGGGATTTGCCAGCTCACCGATTATCTATAAAGATAAAGTTGTCGTTCTGTGTGATGTCAATAATCAGTCCTTTCTTACTGTGTTGGATATTGCAACGGGGGAAGACGTCTGGCGCACTCTGCGTGACGAAAATCCTACTTGGGGAACTCCTGCCATTCATGTGTCAGAAGAATACACCCAAGTCATTATCAACGGATATAAACACATGGGCAGTTATAATTTTGAGACGGGCGAAGAAATCTGGTGGCTGAGAGGCGGAGGAGATATCCCTGTACCTACGCCTATAATTTCTCACGGACTTGTATTCATCACAAATGCTCACGGAAAAATGCGCCCTATCTATGCCATAAAACTTGATGCTAAAGGGGATATCACTCTGGCGCCGGGAAAGACGTCCAATGAATTCATCCCGTGGTTCTATCCCAGGCGTGGCGCTTATCAACCGACCCCCCTTATCTACGGTGATCAGCTTTATGTCGGTGATAACAGCGGCATGCTGACAGCCTATGAGGCGACCACAGGAAAAGAATTGTATCGCGAAAAAATCGGTGGTGACCTGAGTTCTTACTCTGCCTCACCGGTGGCGGCCGACGACCGGATTTACTTAACAGACGAGTTTGGTAATATCCATATCGTCAAAGCCGGACTGACCTATGAACACCTTGCTGTCAATACCATGGATGAAATCTGTATGGCCACACCTGCCATTTCCGGCAAAACACTTTTTATTCGGACACGCACGGATTTATATGCCATTGGAAAGTGAGCTGTTTGACAATATCTTCTGAGACTGCCGGATAGAATCAATGAATAATCAATCTCAAAATTCCCGTTCCCGTCTATCTGCACGATTAAAGGGAAAGAGTTTTGGAATTGTCAATGTCTGGAGCCATGTGCGGGCGGCTGTTTCCGGAACGGATAAGGATTTCACTTCTGAGAAGCTCGGAATAGCCATCTTTCTTCTCTCCATCCCCATGATTCTGGAGATGGTCATGGAATCCGTTTTTGCGGTTGTGGATATTTTTTTCGTATCCAAACTCGGCGCCGACGCCGTAGCCACAGTCGGTATCACGGAATCTTTAATGACAGTTGTCTATTCACTTGCCATTGGTTTAGGTACGGCCACAACGGCCCTTGTCTCCAGAAGGATCGGGGAGAAGAATCCCGATGGGGCGGCAGTCGCCGCGGTCCAGGCTGTTTTGGCCGGCATTTGCATATCATTTGTGATCTCTGTCCCGGGTGTCCTGTTTGCGCCAAAAATATTGAGTTTGATGGGAGTCGGGGCAGCGGTGATTAAAACATACTCGTCCTATACCGTGATCATGCTTGGGGGCAATGTCATCATCATGATGCTCTTTATTATCAATGCCGTCTTTCGGAGTGCGGGCGATGCCGTTATATCCATGCGCGTTCTGTGGGTGGCCAATTGCATCAACATTGTACTGGATCCATGCTTGATATTCGGGTGGGGGCCTTTCCCAGAATTGGGCATCAAAGGAGCGGCTATTGCCACAAACATCGGCCGGGGGATTGCCGTCCTCTATCAGTTCTATCTACTGTTCCGGGGAAAAAAGAGAGTCAGGATCAGCCGCCGCCATATAAAATTTGAATTTGGCGTGATGAAAAGGCTTTTCCGACTGTCCCTGGGGGGAATCGGGCAGTCTCTGATTGCCACATCGAGTTGGATCGGCATGGTGCGGATCGTCTCTGTGTTTGGCAGTCAGGTGATGGCCGGCTACACCATAGCCATCCGCATCATCATCTTCTCCATTCTGCCGGCA
>SDBU01003408.1_pt1 | contig 20224 bp, 22 predicted proteins | sample 2277071 | NCBI WGS metagenome assembly SDBU01 (sample SAMN10397929, study PRJNA504765) | marine sediment metagenome | isolation source: marine sediment core GS08_GC12, 126 cmbsf | place: Arctic Ocean: Gakkel Ridge, Loki's castle | collected 2008
CCTCTGCCTTCCTGGAAATATCAGTCTTAACCGCGATTACCTTTCCCCCCAAGTTCCTTATCTCCTGAGCTGTTGCTTCCATTTCGGTTACATCACCGACGACAATATCAGCTCCCTCTCTGGCAAAAGTCAGTGCTATTTGCTTTCCAATTCCCCGAGCAGCACCGGTGACTATGGCCACTTTCTGGTCCAACTTGCCCATATCATTCCCTCCTTAAAGACTATATCATCTAGGCTACATTCTAAATTTATCTTACATCTTAATCAAGTGACCGAATTGAGCTTAAAGGTGCATGCCTCAGGAATGGGTGACAAAATAATACTCTCCAGGGGAATGCGTGGGCGTGGTAGCGGACTCTGAGCAGGATAACCCAGCGCCAAAAGCCTTACTACCCTTATTTCCTCGGGAAGATTTAGTAACTGGTGCACCTTGTCATTCTCTAACATGCCAATCCAGCAAGTACCGAAGCCAAGAGCTGTAGCCGCCAGGACAATATGTTCGGTAGCTATAGCACTATCGAACTCACACTCGCTCAGTAACTGGGCAGGATCGATGTCAGGGCTCAAAATCTCTGGCAGAATATAGCTGGTATTACCAATATCGGCATAGGTACCGTCAATTATTAATTCCTTCACGCGTCTCCGGGCATCCTTTTGAGTGCGAACACTAAGGTCAACACAACAAACTATGATGCAAGGTGCAAACTCGATGAAACGTAGATTGCAGGCACATTCCACAAGTTTCTTTTTAATCACGCTATCTTTTATAACCACAAATCGCCATGGTTGTGAATTGGACGCTGAAGGCGCTAACCGGGCACACTCCAGTAGTTGCAGAATAATTGCATCCGATACTGGGTCAGGTTTATACTTGCGGATGCTACGTCTTCTCTTTATGGCTTCTATTACTGTCATCAAATCTCTTTACCTCCCCTTTTTTGTCCCTGACACACTTAACGTGGAGATAGCCCCAGGGACTAATTAGCGCTGGCACGTAAACACCTCTCTGATTATAACAGAGGTTGCTTACCCTTCTCCTTCAAAAGAGGGGTAAAAAGTGGAGAAGTTGGCAAACAAGTCTCAATTATGCTGTATGCTTTACTAGCTTACTCCTAGTATAGTATGCTTTCAATATGCGCTTAATCTTGAGGAGCCTCAATCCTTGGTTTGGTTAAAGCTTCTTCTATGTGTGGCTATCATCCTGTTCGCCGGGACAAAGCTAGCCCGATACGGGGATGCTATTGCCGAAAAGACGGGTCTGGGGCGGATATGGATAGGCTTGGTGCTGCTGGCCACTATTACTACTATGCCTGAACTGGTGACCGGGGTTAGCTCGGCTGCCTTGGTTGGAGTCCCCGATTTAGCCCTGGGCACCCTCCTCGGAAGTTGCATCTTCAATTTAACTATTCTGGCGTTGCTAGATGTCCTCTACCGTCCGGCCCCAATTTTGAGCCGAGCAAGCTTGAGACATATAGCCTCAGCCAGTATAGGTATACTTCTTATTGCCATCGCTGCCGGGAGTATTTTTGCTTGGGAGAGGTTTTCTGGGTTACCTCTGGGATGGGTAGGCATCGCCAGCATTATTATTCTCATAGTGTATTTAATTGGAACAAGGCAGATATTCCGCTGGGAGCGAAAGCACCAGTTGGCGTCACCACAAGCTGCTCCATCCCAATATGAAGGAATTCCTGCAAAGACGGTCTATCTCAAATTTGCCGTAGCGGCGATAGCCATTATCAGCGCCGGCATATGGCTATCATTCGTTGGTGATGAGATTGCGACAACCTACAATTGGAGTGCCAGCTTTGTTGGCAGTCTATTTTTAGCGATTACTACCTCAATGCCGGAGTTGACAGTTACGATTGCTGCCCTCCGCTTGGGTGCCATAGATATGGCAGTAGCTGACATATTGGGCGCTAATATGCTTGACATAGTTGTTATCACCTGGGCTGACCTTTTCTATACCCCAGGGCCTATTCTGGCTATGGTATCCGGGGTCCATCTCACCACCGCTATGGTGGCCGTAATAATGAGTCTGGTGGTTATTGTCGGGCTCCGGTTCCGGCAGCAGAGAAAGACCTTCATCGTCATCAGCTGGTACGGTCCAGTTTTAATCGGACTCTATATTTTGGGTGCCTATGCTCTGTTCACTTCAGGTATTGGTTTGGGATAGGCCCATTAGAGGCGTTGACTTAGCATTCTCTCCGGTGTAGCATATAGGTGTCTAAACTACAAAGTTTAACTATAGGGTAATTAAATATCTGGCTACAGAGGGAAGCCCATGATAGCGAGTTGGCGATACCTTATTTGGCTGACCTGGCGGAGGATAGTGCACCGTCCGGTATTATCTATCCTCCTCGTGTTAATAATTCTCTATCTTGGCGCTACTCTGTCTGTTATGGCATATGAGAAGGTCAGCTTCGGCAGCGCCCTGTTGCAAATCTTTCCCGCCTTCTTTGGTGAAATAGGACTAATAGAGAGCCCCTTTTTAACTGTCCAGATTAGCATCATCATCGGAATATTAGCCAGTATTACTTTCCTAGCCATCATTACAGCTAAAATCACCAGTGTACTGGTTGAATTAGTGAGAAGAGGAGGAAGCATGTCCAAGAAAGTCAACTTTTCGGGTCATACCATAATCTGCGGCTGGAATTCTCAGGGGAAGCGAATAGTTGAAGAGCTATTGTCGGCTACTGCGAAGCAGAAACGAGGAATTGTGGTTCTGACCGATAGTGAGGAAAAACCGGTGAAGAAAGAGGTAGTGGCTTTCGTCAACGGCGAGCCCTCTCAAAAGGATAACCTGATTCGAGCTGGGGTAGAAAGGGCTGATAGTGTCATTGTGCTTACTGACCTTACCAAGAGGGCTAACGAGGCTGATGCTGAAGCCCTTATGGTGGTGCTGGCAGTGGAATCTATCTGCCGGAAAGTCCACACCTGTGTGCAGATTATGAACTCGGCTAACCGCACGCACCTGGAACATGCCCACGCCGACGAGATTATTTGCCTCGACCAAGTGGGAGGAAGTCTTGCCGTAGCTTCAGCCCTGAATCATGGTGTTTCCCGTATAATAGCGGAATTGCTAACCTTCAATGTGGGCAGTGAGTTCTACCGCTATGATGGCCATATATCAGACAGATTGGTAGAAAAAGAGTTTGCTGAAGCGGTGCAAGTGCTGGCCCAGCAACGCATAATACTGCTAGCAGTGGAAACTGATTACTCGGAAGAATTACGGCAGCACCTAAGCGCCGACGTCGTCTACAAGTTACCAGAAGAGGATAGGGTAATGATTGTTAACCCCCAGTCCCAGTATGTAATTCGCCAGGATGATGCCCTCTTTGTAATTGCGGAATCAAAACCAACTGAATTGTAGAAGCTATTGCGGCGCATATTCTCTGGGCACAATATAGCACAAGACTGCTCTTGTCACACTAAGTCTGGGACTTTACCATTCATCTGGAACAGGTCTATCCCACCCTCTTTTGCTCCAGAGGGACTTATGCTATAATTACGATAATGTGGTTTTGCGTACTTCCCGATTCAGATAGATTATGGTATTAAGTCAGATACTTGCCATCATTGTCTTCGCGGTTGTGTTTATTGCTTCACTCCCGCCCTTAGTAGTGCTGCCCTTACACTCGCAGTCGCCTTGAGAAGGCGATTTGGATAGGTTACTAAGATGGTTCAATTCGACTAAAAAGGCTACTTTTTGCAAAGATTACTCACTATAGGTTATCATATAAGTGGCGGCCCCTGTAGCTCAGGTGGATAGAGCACCAGCCTCCGGAGCTGGGTGCGAGCGTTCGAGTCGCTCCAGGGGCGTTTTTTATGTGAAAGGGAGACTAAGGTGACCAATACCAATGGGCTTGTTGAGATTAGATGGCACGGTCGCGGTGGCCAGGGGGCAGTTACCTCTGCCGAGTTGCTGGCTCAGGCGGCTATAAGTGAAGGTAAATTTGCTCAGGCCTTTCCTAGCTTTGGTCCGGAACGGAGGGGGGCTCCGGTATTAGCCTTTGTCCGAATAAGTGATAAGCAGCTCAGGATAAGAGCCGGAATTACTGAACCTGATGTAGTAGTAGTGCTTGACCCTAGCCTGCTTCGCATTGTAAATGTTGCTTCAGGTCTCAAAGATGGGGGCGTATTGGTGATTAACACTAGAAAGTCGGTTGAGGAAATCAGGTCTGAATTTGACATTAAGCAGCGACTGGCGACAATTGATGCTACCAAGGTTGCCCGAGAACTATTGGGGGTCCCCATTACTAATACTACTATGGTTGGTGCCTTAATAAAGGCTACTGATGTGGTTAGATTAGAATCTGTGGTTGAGCCACTAAGACACCGCTTTGGTCGCCTGGCAGAAAGAAACATTAACGCCATGAAACGAGCCTATGAGGAGACAATAGTAAAGGAGTAAGCCGATTGACGAAGCCAGAAGGTGAATTAACCTGGAAAGACCTAGAAATTGGTTCCATAGCCACTGAGCCAGGGAGTGCCAGGCAGTATAAAACCGGCGATTGGCGGTCGCAAAGACCAACCTATAATTTTAATCGGTGCATAAAATGCGGCATTTGCTACATTTTTTGCCCCGAGGGATGCATCGGGCAGAATGCCGAAGGAAATTTTGAGGCTGACATGTACTATTGTAAGGGGTGTGGTATTTGCGCTAAAGAGTGCCCGACAAAGGTTATAACCATGATAGAGGAGGAGGAATAGTGGCAAAGAAGACGGGGATGGAGGTATCGATAGCTATTGGTGAGGTGGTCAAGATGACTGATGCCGATGTTATCGCTGCCTATCCTATTACCCCGCAGACTCATATAGTCGAGCACCTGGCCGAGCTGGTAGCCGATGGTGAGCTAGATGCCGAGTATATTCCGGTTGAATCTGAGCATTCGGCAATGAGTGCCTGCCTTGGCTCAGCCGCCGTCGGCGCCCGAACTTTTACCGCTACCGCTGGTCAGGGACTGGAGTTAATGCACGAGGTGATGTATATTGCCTCATCAATGCGGTTTCCAATAGTGATGGCGGTGGCTAACCGGGCTTTATCAGCACCGTTGAGTGTCTGGGGTGACCACTCTGATGCTATGGCAGTTCGTGATACCGGCTGGATTCAAATATTCACGGAAAATGGGCAGGAGGTCGTGGACAATGTCCTGTGCGCCTTCCGTATTGCTGAAGACCAGAGGGTTCTGCTCCCGGTAATGATTCACCTGGATGGGTTTAACCTGTCGCATATGATTGAGCCGATACTTTTACCCGAGCAGAGTGAGGTTGACCAGTTTCTGCCGCCTAATCAGTATCCCTTACCTCTGGACCCAAATAAACCGGTGACTATGGGGGATTTTGGGCCACCGATTATCTATACCGAGACGAAGTGGGCGCAGGAAGTAAATCTGAGGGCGGCCAAAGAGGTAATTCTTCAGGTCTGGAAAGAATTTGGGGATACCTTCGGCCGACATTACTCTCCGGTGGAACGCTACCGCTGTGAAGATAGCCTGGTACTTTTGCTAACTATGGGGAGCTTCAGCGAGACGGCAATGACCGCTATTGATAAGTTGAAAAGTGAGGGCAAGGACGTCGGCTTGATAAGACTCCGCCTATGGCGCCCGTTCCCCTTTGACGAACTCCGCCACGCGGTCAAAGGTGCCGAGGTTCTCATTGTACTGGATAGAGCCCTCTCCTTTGGCGGACCCGGGGGGCCAGTTTGTTCCGAGATCAAATCTGCCTTATACCAACTTGAAGGGAAGCCAAAGATAGTCAGCTTTGTTGGCGGTCTCGGCGGCAGGGATATCACCGTTGCCGGCTTCGAGGAGATGGTTAATCGGGGCATAGAAATCTCCCAGACGGGAAGCGAGCGAGAATTTGAAATATTCGGGGTAAGGGAGTAATGGAGAAGCAAACGGTTTATATTCCCAGATTAGTAGGTAAGAAGGAGAGGTTTGCTCCCGGACACCGGGCCTGCATCGGCTGTGGCGAAGCTCTAGCCGTGAGGCTTGTCTGTAAAGCATTAGGGGATAATGTAATAATTGCTAATGCTACCGGCTGTATGGAGATAGTTTCGTCACAGCTGCCTTACACTTCCTGGAGGGTGCCCTGGATTCATACGCTGTTTGAAAATACCGCCGCCGTGGCTTCCGGTATAGAATCCGGACTGAAGGCTTTGAACAGGAAGGGCAAAAAGACACTGCCGGATGTTAAGGTGGTCGCTATGGCTGGTGATGGCGGTACCAGTGATATTGGGCTTCAGGCACTATCCGGGGCATTAGAAAGAGGTCATAATTTCCTTTATATCTGCTTTGACAATGAAGCCTATATGAATACCGGAATTCAAAGGTCATCGGCTACTCCCTATGGTGCTTCGACTACCACTTCTCCGGCCGGTAAGGTGAGCATCGGGCAGTTTAGCTGGAAAAAGAATCTGCCCGCCATTGTTGCCGCCCATAATATATCGTATGTGGCTACTGCCTCCCCTAGCTATTTTGAGGATTTGATGACCAAGGTGGAAAAAGGAGTAGCTACTAATGGTCCGGCTTATATTCATGTTCTGTCAGTTTGTCCGGTTGGTTGGCGGTGCCCTGCCGAAATAACCGTCAGGATAGGGCGCCTGGCAGTTGAGACGGGAATGTTCCCGCTTTATGAAATCGAGAATGGCAAGTATAAGCTAAGCCTTGATTTGCCCGAACTTAGGCCAGTTGCTGACTACCTGAAGCTACAAGGAAGGTTCCGTCATTTATCCGAGGATACGATAAAAGAAATTCAGCAGCGGGTAACTAACGAGTATGCCAAATTGAAGGAAAAGGCAGCATGAAGGTTGTGGATAGACAAGTACTGGAGAAGGTGATATGAAAGTCGCCGAGAGCGAGATACAGCAGAAAGTAGCAGAGATACTGGATAGATACCAGCGTTACGAAGGTTTTCTAGTATCCATACTACAGGATGTTCAGACGGAATACAATTATCTACCCCGGGAAGCCATAGAGACAGTCAGCCGAGGTTTGGCGATTCCATTGACTCAGGTCTATAGTGTGGCCACCTTTTTCAAAGCTTTTAGTTTAAAACCGAGGGGACGCCACCTAATCAATGTCTGTCTGGGGACTGCCTGCCATGTCAGGGGGGGAGTTAGAGTTCTGGAGGCAATTCAACGAGAGCTTGGCATCAATGCCGGAGAAACAACCGGAGACCTTAAGTACACCCTGGAGACGGTTAACTGTGTTGGCGCCTGCGCCCTGGGTCCGATAGTTGTAATTGATGGCGAGCACACGGGCGGGATGAAAACTGAGAAGGTCAAGCCATTGTTAGACAACTACGATTAATTGAGATGGAGACGCAAACGTTGAATAAATTGAGGTCCTCGGCAGAGTTAGAAGCACTGAGAAAATCAATAGTAGAGAAAAGAGACTCGAACAAACCATGCGTCACCATTTGTTCTGGCACCGGGTGTCATGCCAACGGGAGTGGAAAACTACTGGCCGCTTTCAAGCAGGAAATTGAGCGGCAGAAGCTGGAAGCTAACGTGGACATAAGAACTACCGGCTGCCATGGCTTCTGTGAGCAGGGACCACTGGTCGTCATTAAACCGAAGAATATCTTCTATCAGCGAGCACGTGTAGAGGATATTCCCGAGATAGTCTCAGAAACTGTTGTTAAGGGTAATATTATCGATAGATTGCTGTACACTGACCCGAATACCGGCAAGAAAGTAAGTTATGAGCATGAGGTGCCATTCTACAAAAAGCAACGGCGCCTTGTCTTTGGCAGTAATGGCTATATTGACCCTAGCAAAATCGAGGACTACCTGGCTCTAGATGGTTATGCTGCCTTGAGCCAGACCCTTTTTAAGATGTCCCCTGAGGAGGTAATTGACGAGGTCAAGAGAGCTGGTCTTCGGGGGCGTGGTGGTGGTGGCTTCCCGACCGCTATCAAGTGGGAGACCACCCGCCGGGCAAAAGGCGACACCAAGTATCTCATCTGTAATTGTGACGAGGGTGACCCCGGTGCCTTTATGGATAGAAGCCTGATGGAAGGAAATCCACATAGTGTTCTGGAGGGGATGGTAATTGGTGCTTATGCCATCGGCTCCCATCAGGGCTACATCTATGTTCGCAATGAGTACCCACTGGCGGTAAAAAATGCCGAGCTGGCTATCAAACAAGCTGAAGACTATGGACTGCTGGGGAAAAACATCCTGGGTTCAGGATTTGATTTTACGGTCAGGATAAATCGGGGCGGTGGCGCTTTTATCTGCGGTGAATCAACGGCACTGATGGCTTCGCTTGAGGGTAAAGTGGGTGAGCCCAGAGCTAAATATGTTCATACTGCTGAGAAGGGCTTGTGGGACCAGCCAACTAATCTTAATAATGTCGAAACCTGGGCAAATGTCCCCTTAATAATCAAGAGCGGCGCCGATTGGTACTCAAGAATAGGCACCGAAGGTAGTAAGGGAACCAAGATATTCTCACTGGTAGGTAAAATTAACAATACCGGGCTGGTGGAAGTGCCGATGGGAATGTCTTTGAGGGAGATTATCTATGATATCGGTGGCGGTATCCTCGGGGGTAGGAAATTCAAGGCGGTGCAGACCGGTGGTCCCTCAGGGGGTTGTATCCCGGAGAGTTTGCTTGACCTCCTGGTGGATTTTGATGAGCTTACCAAAGTTGGCTCAATGATGGGCTCCGGCGGTATGATTGTAATGGACGAAGATACCTGTATGGTGGATATAGCCAAATACTTTATTGACTTCCTAGAGGGCGAGTCATGCGGCAAGTGCGTTCCCTGCCGTGAGGGGTTAAAAAGGATGAGCCAGATACTGACTGATGTTACCGAGGGTAGAGGGAGAGACGGGGATATAGAATTGCTGGAAGAAATATCAGCGGTGCTAATTGATGGCTCACTATGTGCTCTGGGAGGAACGGCTCCTAATCCGGTTTTAAGCACCATCCGTTATTTTAGGGACGAGTATGAGGCTCATATCAAGGACAAGAGGTGCCCGGCTGGCGTCTGCAAGGAGTTGGTAACCTACCAAATTATTGAGGAGAAATGCCCGGGGTGCGGACTGTGCGTAAAAGCTTGCCCCGTAGACGCCATAACCTCTATGGGAAAAAAGAAGCCGGTTACCCTAGACCAGGAGAAGTGTATCAAGTGCGGGGCCTGCTATGAGGTGTGTAAGCTCGGTGCCATAGAAGTAAGCTAAAGGTAAGAGGAAATGGTGACACTAACTATTGATGGACGGGAAATCCAGGCTGAAGAAGGAAAAACAATACTGGAGGTAGCCAGGGACAATAATATCTATATACCGGCTCTGTGCTACCATGAGGGAGTAAACCCTTACGGTGCTTGCCGTCTTTGTATGGTAGAAACTACTAGGCGAGGGCGGGAAAGGTTGGTAGCCTCCTGTCTGTACACGGTAGAAGACAAGCTTGTTGTCAAGACCGACTCGCCGAGGATTACCAATATCCGACGCATGGTAACCGAGCTCCTACTGGCGAGATGTCCTGATTCGGAGGAGTTGCAAGACTTGGCCAGCAAGCTAGGTATTGATAAGACCAGGTTCACATTGGAGGAGGGTAACCGCAAATGCATTCTCTGCGCCTTGTGTGCCAGGGCATGCCAGGAGGTAGTGGGTGTCTCGGCAATTAGCCTGGTCAACCGGGGTGTTAATCGACAGATGGCCACCCCCTTTTATGACTTCTCCGAGGCATGCATTGCCTGTGGTTCCTGTGCCTATATTTGTCCCACCGGGGCAATTGATATCGAAGACGTTGGTGACACTCGAATAATAACCATGCCTAACACCACCATGAAGTTCAAGCTGAAAAAGTGTAAGACCTGTGGTAGATACTGGGCCCCAGAAAGACAGCTAGACTACATCATCAAGGAAGTAGATTTACCCGCTGACGCCTTTGATTACTGCCCTGACTGCCGTGATTAAGCCCCGGTGAGCCTCCCACTTGACCCCCAATAGCTGCCTTGCTATACTTTTGCCACGGGGTGTAGCGCAGGTGGCTAGCGCGCAGCGTTTGGGACGCTGAGGTCGGAGGTTCAAGTCCTCTCACCCCGACCATAAAATAACTTCATATTGCCAGATGGCTATGCCAAGACAGGCGCCGAGTATGGCCAAGATTAGCAGGCTAACCAACCACACATTGTAGCGGTGCAGCAGAATGCCAAGTCCAATAATAATGATTAGTACCGGCCAGAATCGCCACAGGGTTCCCCAGAGACCCCAGGGAAGGACATTAAGGGTTTGGAGAAGAAAAACGACTCCCAAGAATAGCAGGAAGATACCCCATATAGGGGCACCAACTACTCTGTGCGGCCTTTTCTCAGACATAGCTATCTCCTCCTGGTGCCCAATATAATCAGCACCCCAATGGCTACCAGAATAAGGGGCCAGAGATTACCCCAGTGAAGCCACCAGAAGAGGTTGAAACTACCTAACAGGAAAAGGACGCCAACAACAATGAGGACGATGCCCAGGATATTGCGGCGACGGTGCTGAACTTTAGTCACCTCTTCTGGTTTACCTTCTTCCCCAGCAAAGGTAGAACGGATTTCACGCCCTAACTCGCTAGTCGTTTCCTTTATTTCCTCCACATTTTCCCGTACCACTTCTTTAGGTTCGGTGGCCTTCGAGCCTTCCAGAGGAATGACGATGGCCAGAATTATATAAGCCAGGATGCCCAAGCCGTTAACAAATATTGATAACACTGCGATTACCCTGACTAAAGTGGGGTCTAGGTCAAAATACTTCGCCAGACCACCACACACACCCCATATCATCCTATCGCTTTTACTTCGATAAAGTCTTTTTTCCATGACTCCCTCCCGTAATCCCAAGTAAAGTTGATAGGGATTATACCTCAAGCCCCATGAGAAGACAAGCCCTCTTGTGTTTTTGAGAAAGGGCCTCCTTGAAATAACTTTCCTTGGCTGGTAGGATAGTTATAAAACAAATCAGTCACCAATGGTGAGCTGAAGCCAGACAAGGGTATGTAAGCATCTTGGGGGGCATTACTCAATGAGCAAGGCTATCTCTATTATCATCCCCACCTATAATGAAAGGGATAACATCATTCCGCTGGTTAGAAGAATTAACCATGCCCTGTCCGACTATGACTACGAAATTGTGTTCATTGATGACAATAGTGGCGATGGCACCGCTGAGCTGGCGACAACTTTATCGCTTGAGTACCCGATTAGAGTGATTGTTCGTCAGAACAAAAGAGGGCTGGCTTCAGCAGTAGTTGATGGACTCGGGCAGACGACTGGTCAGATTGTGGGAGTAATGGACGCTGACTTGCAGCATCCCCCAGAAATCATCCCTGACCTATTACAAGAGATAAAAGATGGAGCAGACATAGCCATTGCCAGCCGCTACGTGAAGGGAGGAGGTTGCCAGGGTTGGGGACTAATCAGAAGAATCATGTCAAAAGGAGCCATAGTTTTGGCTCATCTGCTCCTACCATCAACCAGGCAGATTAAGGACCCGATGTCAGGCTTCTTTATGTTCCAGCGGCCGGTGGTGGCTCAGGCTCACCTGAAACCAACTGGTTTTAAGATACTTTTAGAAGTACTGATGGAGGGAGAATTCCACAAGGCTGCCGAAGTTCCCTATACCTTTAAGACTAGGAGTGGTGGGCAAAGCAAGCTGAACGCCCGGCAGCAGGTAGATTATCTGAGACACGTCTATAGCCTCATGAAGAGAAAGGGCGAACTATTGAGATTTCTCAAGTTTTGTCTGGTTGGGGCAAGCGGTGTTTTGGTCAATATGGGTCTGCTGTGGTTGCTAACAGAAGTTGCCGGCCTGTTCTACCTGTTATCGGCGGCCATCAGTATAGAAACATCTATCATTTCCAACTTTATTCTCAATGATTACTTCACCTTCCGTGACCGGCGCTCACCAACAGCGAAATCATTCTTCAATCGCTTACTAAAGTTTAATCTGGTGAGCCTGGCAGGGCTGGGATTTAATATGGGGGTACTCTGGCTGTTCACCGAGGTCTTCGGGCTATATTACCTCCTATCTAACCTCTGTGGGATAGCGGTGGCTACCCTGTGGAATTACCTGGTCAACACCTGGTGGACATGGAAATAGTAAAGCAACTGCTGCATCGCCTAGGTAAATGGGAATATACCTGGCTTTGCCTGCTGGTGATAGCCATACTGGCGATGCACTTCGCCATCATTGCCCAACCGGCCGAGCTCATCTTCGACGAACAACATTATGTTGCTGACGCCAGGTCTATTCTTCAAGGTGACGATACTCTACGCCCAGAACATCCGCCACTAGGTAAACTCTTAATAACATCCGGGATATTCCTGTTTGGCGATAATCCCGTTGGCTGGCGGTTTTTCTCCATCCTATTTGGAGCCATCGGTATCGTGCTCTTCTATCTGGTCTGCCGCCGGCTAGGCATGCCTAAGTGGGCATTATTCTTAGCCACCTTCCTGCTAGCCTTAGAAAATCTAAGTTTCGTCCAGGCAAGCGTGGCGATGCTCGATGTTTATAGCCTGACTTTCATGCTTCTCTCCTTCTGGCTCTACCTCAGGGGTCAATATCTACTCTCTGGGGTATCGGTGGGTCTGAGCGCTCTAGCTAAGCTTAGCGGTGCCCTGGCACTGCCTGTCATACTGCTGCACTGGTTGCTGACCAAACAGGGACGCCCTTTGCAATTTCTAACTACAATGCTCGCAGCATATGCCTCCTTCTTACTACTAATGCCTTTGTTTGATTTTGTTGTTTCCAGGCAGTTCCTTAATCCCCTTGAGCGGGTATGGACTATGTTAAGCTCAGGCGCCAGTCTAACCTTTGCCAACGTCACCCACGGCGCCCTTAGCCGTCCTTGGGAATGGATATTGCGCCCGGAGATTATGGCTTATTGGTACGAGCCTTACTATATCGCAGCTATTAGCTTTACTATTTGGGCTCTAATCATCCCCGCTGTGGTCTACATGGCCTTCAAAGCAGTTAAGGGCAGCAGCGCTGGAATTTTCGGCATCTCATGGTTTGTCAGTACCTACCTGCTATGGATACCATTTAGCATAATCACTGACAGAGTCAGTTATGTATACTACTTCTATCCCACGGTGGGGGCTATCTGCATCGGTTTGGGGCTGGGATTGAATCAACTTATCAACGTATGGACGACGAGGAGAAGCGGCAAACTCAGATGGATAGCAATTCTGGCGGTATCGGGTTATTTACTGCTTCATGTTAGTATTTTTGTCATCCTTTTCCCACTTTTCCCCATAGGGTGGTTACCCATACTTCCACCGAGCTAGCCCGACTCAGCCTAGCTGGACAGAATGCAAGGTAAAGATTATAATCTCAAGTAGCTATGAGTTTTCAACCTAAACTCCATATTCTCCTCACCAAGCAGAAGATAGAAGAAGCGGTTAACAAGCTAGCGGCTGAAGTTAGCAACGACTATCAGACCAAGCACCCCCTTTTGATAGGTGTCCTTAAAGGCTCCTTTATATTTATGGCCGACCTCATTCGGCGTCTTGACTTTCCCTTGGAGGTGGATTTTATCGGGGTATCCAGCTATGGTCAGAACCGGCAGAGTTCGGGGAGGATTAAAGTGGTGCAGGGTCTTCGCTCTGAGGTTAGGGATAAGGATATATTGATTATTGAGGACATAGTGGATACCGGTCTTACCACCGCTTTCCTGCTGGATTACTTGCGTAAGAAAGGGCCGGCTTCACTAAAGCTTTGCGTGCTGACTGACAAGCCTTCCCGGCGACAGGTGCCGATTACTATTGATTACCTTGGTTTTACTCTTCCTGATAAGTTCATCGTTGGTTATGGCTTGGATTGGGATGAAAAGTTTCGCAATCTGCCTGACATATGTGTTTTAGAGGAGAGAGATACTAAATGAGAGTCAAAGAGAGGCTTCACCTCTCTTATGTAACCAATCCCCCTTCCCCTTAATAAGGGGAAGGGGGATATAGGGGGATGGGGTTCATTGAGCAAAAACTATAGGGGGTGAGGTAGATAAACAATCGCTTAATCTCAGTAGCTAAAGGAGAGCTCGCCGCCGACCTTATCCTGGCTAATGCTAAAGTGGTGAATGTCTTTACCGGTGAGATTGAGCCGGGTAACGTGGCTATTTGTGGTGATAAAATTGCTGGGGTAGGGGATTATCATCAGGCTAAGCAGGTGCTTAATTTAACTGGCAAATATATTGCTCCAGGGCTTATCAACGGGCACACCCACCTGGAAAGCTCTATGCTTGATATTAGTCAATATGCTCGAGCAGTAGTACCGCGGGGTACATTAGCGGTAGTCACCGACCTCCATGAAATAGCCAATGTATGCGGCACTGAGGGCATAAGATATGTGCTGAACTACGCCCACCGTTTACCCCTGGAGCTTTTCTTGATGGCGCCTTCCTGTGTGCCGGCGACAAACCTGGAGACCTCGGGAGCGAACCTGAGTCCTGAGGATATCCGCCGAGTTCTTAGATGGAGGAACGTTATTGGATTAGGGGAGGTAATGAATTACCCCGGCGTGCTCGGTAGCGACCCCAGTATTCTGAGGAAGATTAACCTGGCCAGAGGAAAGATTGTTGACGGTCATGCGCCCGGTGTTACCGGGAAAGACCTTACTGCTTATATTGCGGCTGGTATTTATTCCGACCATGAATCCGTTTCCCTGGGTGAAGCTAGAGAAAAATTAAGGCAAGGCATGTATCTCATGATTAGAGAGGGCTCATCAGAGAAAAATCTGGATGCCTTACTACCTTTAGTTACCGATAAGACATACAAAAGATGCCTGTTTGTGGTTGATGACCGTAGTGCCTTTGACCTGCTCAGGGATGGTGATATTGATGCCGTGGTGCGCAAGGCAATTCGTCTTGGTCTTGACCCGGTGCGAGCAATCCAGCTAGCTACTATCAATCCTGCTGAGTATTTCCGACTGGATGGGCTGGGGGCAGTGGCTCCCGGCTATATGGCTAATCTGATTGTGCTCAGTGACCTATCCAAGTTCCAAATAGATATGGTTTTCTACCAAGGTCAGCTTGTGGCCAAGGAAGGGGAACCGCTATTCCCTGTATACCGACCCCCTGGCAGAAGACCAACCAACACAATAAGTATCAAGCCTTTCGGCATAGAGGCATTAAGGCTTCTAGCCTCAGGAGAAACGGAGCCGGTTATTGAGGTTGTGCCGGGTCAGATAATTACCAGGCGGAGGATGGAGAAGGTTAAGATTTCAGACGGAGTTATTATGCCTGATATTGGTCAGGACATACTGAAGCTGGTGGTAGTAGAAAGGCACCGGGCGACGGGTAATATCGGGCTGGGATTGGTTAAGGGGTTCGGCCTAAAGCGAGGGGCTCTGGCCTCATCTGTGGCCCATGACTCCCACAATATTATCGCTGTCGGGACTAATGATGAGGATATATTTGCGGCAATTAAAGAAGTTGAGCGGCTAAGTGGAGGTCTGGTGATAGCTGATGCTGGCAAGGTGCTAGCCAACTTACCTTTACCTATTGCCGGCTTACTTTCCGAGGAACCATTGGAGGTGGTGGTAGAGAGACTGGAAAGGCTGGAGCATCTGGCTAAGGATTTGGGCACTACCCTACCCTCCCCCTTCGCCACCCTCTCCTTTCTAGCGTTGCCGGTAATTCCTGAACTCAGGCTCACCGACCTGGGCCTGGTGGATGTGAACGCATTTAAAGTAGTAAAATGAACAAAAGTTTTGTGTATGGAGCGGAATCGGGCTTACAATAATAAGGAGCAGAACAATCACCTTTTTGTCTGGACCTATCTTCGAGAACCGGCATGATGCCGGGAAGCAACTGGCGGCAAAGCTGGATGAATATAATGGCCAGCCTGTGGTCGTCCTCGCCATTCCCAATGGAGGAGTACCAGTAGCACTGGAGGTAGCCAGCGCCCTTAACACTGACCTGGACGTGGTTGTTTGCCGTAAAATACCCATACTCCTTAGCCCCGAGGGGAGCCTGGGAGCCGCGGCTGATGATGGTACCGTTATTCTCAATGAGGAAGCGGTCAAAAGGGTCGGTTTCAGTCGACAGCAGCTAGAGTATGAGATTGGCAAAGTAAGAGTTGAGATTAAACAACGGAGCTTGCTCTACAAAGGGGACCGGCTACTGGTTAGAGTAGCTGGTAAGACGGTGATACTCATAGATGACGGTCTTGCTTCCGGTTTCACTATGACAGCCGCCGTGGAATCAGTACGCCATCGCCGGCCAAAAGAAGTAGTTGTGGCGGTACCGGTGGCATCGGCAATGGCAGTGAAGCAGGTGGAAAAGGTGGCCGACAGAGTAGTAACCTGCACCACCGGATTCATGCCCAAATTCTACGTTTCTGATTTTTATCGCTACTGGTATGACCTCAGCGATGATGATGTAACCCGCTACCTCAGACGCTGGCAGACACGTTATCTTCGCTGAAATTAAGCCGCTGCAAGATAGTTAGTAGTACCAAGAGGTTAGGTGTATAAGAATGAACGCAGGAGTGTTTGTTGTACGAAATTATAACGAATAAAGCACTGGTGATACCGGTTAGTGCCTGGGTTATATCTCAACTAATAAAGGTATTCGTCGTTCTGGCTCGGGAAAAACGATTTGACTTGTGGTTCTTGCTCAGGAGCGGCGGCATGCCCAGCTCGCATACAGCACTGGTCTGCGCATTAGCTGTGGCGGTCGGTATGATGCAAGGCTTTAACTCCATAGCCTTTGCCATTACTGTCATCCTCGCTATAGTGGTTATGTATGACGCTGCTGGTGTGCGGCAAGCCGTGAGCCAACAATCACTTGTCCTTAACCGTATAGTAAAAGAACTGATGGATAAACGTCCTAGAAGTGAGGTGGAGCGTGACCTGCGGGAGTTCATCGGGCACACGCCATTTCAGGTCATTGCCGGGGCTGCCTTAGGTATTTTTATTGCCTGGCTCTGGCTCACCATAAGTGGTGTGTGAAGGTGGTTGGGTGAATATTTTGTGTTGTGTATTTAGTGGTGACTGAATATAATAAGCGTGACTTCTAGGAGGCTGGAGATGACGATAGAAGTACACCGGCCCAAAATACTTGATACGAAGGTCTTACTACTAACAGGAGCGGGAGCTTCTAAACCATTGGGTATGCCTTTAATGAGAGATTTCTATAGTCTGGTTAGTAGCAGGAGTGATAAGGCGCAAACGGAGCTTCTGAATGATATTTCTCTGGTGCATTTGAAAGCGACAGGAGAGGTGATACCTGACTTAGAGGCGTTACTGGCTTTAATTGACAGATATCGTGGATTTTATGACATCCTCTTTGGAGACGAAAAGTTTGGATATCAGGTGGATGAGGAGTGGAAGCGATGGGCAAAGATGGAAGTTGACGGCCTTTTGGTTACGGATACTCCCTACACAACAAAGCATAAGCCTCCTGATTACTTGGCACAGTCTTATTTTCGAAAGGGAAGCCTCGAAAGTTTAGATACATTACTTAGAAACCTTATGTTTGAGGTCTATGGTAAGGACTTGGACGGCAGTAAAGTGGATAAGTTATATTCGTCACTTTTTAAAGTACTTGGCAGATACTTTTCTCAAGACTTCATACCTATATTCACGACGAACTATGATGTGGCTTTTGAGACATATGCTGGAGAGGGCAATGTTAAGTTAGAAACGGGTTTTGAGCTTACGCATAGGGGGAATTTATGGAGGCCATCAAAGTTTGACAAATTTGAACCGACTGCCGACATGCGAAATATAGTCCTCTTCAAGCTCCATGGTTCACTGACCTGGCATAGGAGGGGAGACGACATAGTTGATACCAGTCTATCTATGAGAGATCCTACAGGTTACGAATCGGTGGTCATATATCCGACTCAAACCAAAGAATATCCTGACGAGGAACCCTTTAGAACAATGTATGATTTCCTCAAAGGATGCCTTAGAGTCGCAAAGTTGGCTATTGTCGTGGGATATAGCTTTCGTGACCCTGGAATTCGCCGTATTATGATTGATGCCTTGGACCTTAATCCGAATTTATTCTTCATACTAGTCTGTGGCCCAAACGTAGAGCGCTGGAAGGAATTTGCTCAGCAGAACCTGAGGAGTTGTCAGATAATCCCGCATTACTTCGACTCTCCACCTAGCGGTGGCGAGTATCTTGACGAGCTAGATGCAGCACTAGTAGAACTGAAGTCCTAAGATTATTTACTACTTCTTCACCACATACCTGATAATGGTCTTGATGACTTTGGCGTCGGGGGTGGTGAGGTATTCTTCTTCATGCATGCCAGCAATTTCGTAGCCATTGTCGGCAATGAACTTCTGTAGGCGCTCAATAGTGGGCTCTTCCTGGTCATAGGGCCCGAGGTGGAGAATCTGGGCTACAGTGCCGTATTCCCAGGTCTCAATCTTAACCTCGGTGCCGGCTATCTTCTGGGGCAAGGAAGTGGTGTCTTCAGGGATAGGCAAACCGATAATGTGAGTCCATTCATCTTTCGGGACAAGGTGGGCATCAGGATAGCGGGCACGGAGTCCGCTGACCTTGAAGGTAGGCAGCCCCTTCTTCTTGAGGTCAAACTTTAGCGTGTAAACTGAACCATAGAGAGCTGGCATGAGTTCAGGAAAGACCTTATCCGGAGCGCCCTTGCCATAGACTACCGCCATCTTTTGCGGCGGTATTTCCAGGATTTGAGGCTCTGTCTTGGATTTTCGTGGGGTCATTAGATACCTCCCAATTACCGATTTATTTAGCAAAGTATAGCATGAAGACAAGCCCTGTCAACAGATAATGGCGAGATTTTTATCTACCTCACCCCCTGTATCCCCCTCTCCTTCAGGGGGGGAGATATTAAAAAGAGGGGCGAAGCCCCTCTTAAACACTCCTTTCAAAAGGCCTCTCATCCCTGTCTCGCCTTTTGCTCCTGCATCAGCTTCTCCCCATACTCAAGCAGGATTTTGGTTCGTTCTGGGGATGTCTTTTTTGATTCAAAGTAGGCTTTCAGGGCATCAAGCGGGGTTATTTCTTCGGCTGTCCAGTTACCCAGTCTAAGGCGGGCCTCTCGCTTGATGTCTTTGGCAATGATAAAGTAGTGGGCTTCTTTTAACGCATTCCTGATGTCGTTATCTCTAAGCTGGCCTTCAATCTCCGCTGGCAGGCTAATTTGGAGTCGGACTATGGCATCTCTAGTCCCATCCTGCTGCTCAGCCACAGCCGTCAGCACCATTGATATGGGGTCAGTGTCTTTTGACTCAATAGCCACGTTAATGGTGAGAAAGCGGCGCCCTGTTATCTGGTGGAAGTCAAAGGAGACCCTTCTTTTCCCCGTTGGCTGGTCTGGCTCAACTTCTACCAGGTAGAATCCTTTTTCATCCTCCTCTTCGCCAAAATCTAGTCGCTCCAGGCTACCAGCATAGACTAGCGGTGGATTATTTGATAAGACCTGGTGCTTATGAATATGACCTAAGGCGATGTAATCAAAAGCTGGATTAGCCACATTACTTGGCAGTAGTGCATGCTCCTGACCTATGGTCATTGCCCTCTCGGAGCCTATCTTGGCTCCAGATATCCAGACGTGAGCTGCTAGGATAGAGGGCAGTGCCGGGTCAAGCTGCTGAGCAAGTTTACTAATTTTCAGCGTCAATGCCTGCTGCAGTCTCTGATTAAGCTGGTCAAAATCTAGATTTTTGGTCTCTTCCTTGTTTAATAGGGCACCACGTCTCAGCCAGGGTAATGAGGCTATCTGGATAATTCCGCTTTTAGTCGGGATGGGATAGACTTCAGGGCGGTTAGCGACATAAACATTTTTAACGGCTAAGGTATCAAAGATTTCGGTGGCGGTAGCTCGACCGATGGCGTTAGGCAGGTCATGATTGCCGATAAGGAGGAAGATGGGAATATTACCGGTGGACAGGCGACTAATGCGTTTGGCAAATTCTCGTTGCTGAGTCTGGCTCGGCTCACGACTCTTATAGGCATCGCCACAAAAGAGGACAAGGTCAACCGTGTTTTCCAGGGCATAATCTACCACCTGGTCAAGGGCGGATAGGAAGTCAAGGAAGCGTGACGACATCCCGGTAGCCGGGTCAATGCGCCCATAGCTCTCGACACCGAGGTGAAGGTCGGCAAAGTGGAGGATTTTCATTGGGTAACCCTATCCCCCTTTATCCCCCTCTTCTTCAAAGGAGCCATGTGCGAAACTATAACCGCAACCTGCTTTGATAATGTTGAGCTTTAACTTTTAATCCACTGATTCGTTTGTCTAT